>OQVO01000524.1_pt1 | contig 12123 bp, 13 predicted proteins | sample 1691511 | NCBI WGS metagenome assembly OQVO01 (sample SAMN03418254, study PRJEB22391) | human gut metagenome | biome: human-gut; feature: organic feature; material: feces | host: Homo sapiens | place: Tanzania | collected 2013-01 | reverse complement strand
GAACCCTTGAAGCCGCCGTGAGAGGGCGGAGTCTTAACCACTTGACCAACGCGCCGTGAACAAGGAATACTATACCACATTGAAAAATATAATGCAAGCTTTTTTTGAAAAAATAACGAGGCGAAGGATGGTTTTAGGAGAATGAATTTGTGTACTATGGAATAGGTTTTGTGATAGAATTAGAGTGCAGGAATGTAATGGGAAAAAATTAGAATGTCTAAGCATGGGCCATAGGTGGTGATATAATTGATAGACATAAAAAAGTTACAGCTTTATTATGATGAAGATATGGTTTTTGTTACAGCTCATGCAGCTGAGAGATTTAGACAGCGCGGAATAAAAAACAAAGATATTAGATATGCTGTTCAAAATGGAGAAATTATTGAGCAATATCCTGAGGATTATCCGTATCCAAGTTGTTTGTTATTGGGATTTACCGTCAAATCTCGGCCATTACATGTGGTTATGAGTGATGAGGGAACTGCTAGTAGAATAATTACAGCTTACTTTCCAGATAAGGATAAATGGAAAGCAGATTTTAAAACCAGAAAGGTGTGATATTTTATGAATTGCTTAGTTTGTAAATCAGGCATTATGCGGCCATCAACGGATAGTTATTTTGCAAGGATTAATGGGGCGTATGTAATTATAGAAAATGTTCCTTGCTATAAATGTGAACAGTGTGGAGAAATTGTATTTTCTGCCTCTGTTATGGAGAAAATTGATGATATGCTGGAACATCTTGAAAAAATTGCAAGTAAAATCTTTATTGTTGATTACGCAAGAGCAGCTTGATGAGGTTATCAAAAAAACGCCATAAAACCCCTGTCTTTAGGCATGGGGAGTGTCAAAATAGCATAAAAAGCATAAAAAACGGTTGCTTATGCAACCGTTTAATGCTCTATGGAGCGGGCGAGGGGAATCGAACCCCCCTCTTTAGCTTGGGAAGCTGACGTTCTACCAATGAACTACGCCCGCAGGTTGTGAAAACCAACAACATTTATATAATAACACGATTTGTATATAATTTCAAGAATCGAATTTTATTTTTCTTTTGACTTGTCATATAGTCAGACCTGATATATAATGGAGATAAGAAAAGACCACCAGCAGGCGGCTTGTCCTCCTCGCTAGTCGGTTAGTGTTTTTGTAAAAATAACCGTTTGGTTTGGAAGCTTGAGCGGTTATTTTTGTTTAATAACAATTAAAATCAACAAAATTAAAAGTAACTCTGTATCATTCATTGCCTCACCCCCTCAGAGTTGAATTTCTCCTTTCTGCGAGGGTGCAAACAAACCGCCTGCCGCTTAGGGTGGTCAGCAGTATAACTGCCGAAATAAGTATATCATATTGCTGTTATTATGTATATAGCAATGTGATATACTTATTTTTGTTGTAAATTTGTAAAGTTCATATTGAAATACACTATTATATTGGAGTATAATAGAACGAAATATCCGCTGCTTTCAACCTTTGTTGGTGGTGGGCGCGCTTTGGAAAGGGGAGGAATTTTCTTGTTAATGAATGGAGCACAGGCTGTATTGGAAAGCCTGAGACGGGAAAATGTAGAAGTAATATTTGGTTATCCGGGAGGAGCGGTTCTGGATCTTTATGATGCCCTGTACAAGGCAAAGTATCCTCATATCCTTACCCGCCATGAGCAGGGGGCTGTGCACGGGGCAGATGGCTATGCCAGAGCTACCGGCAAGGTGGGAGTCTGCTTTGCTACCTCTGGCCCTGGTGCTACCAATTTGATTACAGGTATTGCTACAGCCAATATGGATTCTATTCCAATGGTATGCTTTACTGGTCAGGTAGGCAATCCTTACATTGGCAAGGATTCCTTTCAGGAGGCAGATATTGTAGGCATTACCACCCCTATTACCAAGCATAATTACTTAGTAAAAAATGTGCAGGAGCTGCCAAGGGTTATCAAGGAAGCCTTCTTCATTGCCAGCACTGGCCGTCCTGGCCCTGTAGTTATTGATATTGCCAAGGATGTATTCACTGCAGAGCTGGATTATGAATATCCAGAAAAAGTACATCTGCCAGGCTATAGCGGGGATTTCACCGGGGATGAGGCTCAGGTGTCTGCTGTGGTGGAGGCTCTGGGCAAGGCCAAGCGTCCTTTGTTCTTTATTGGCGGTGGTGTGAATCTGTCCAATCAGACAGAGCTGTTTCGTCAGATTGTAGACCATACCCATATTCCTGTAGTCAGCTCTCTGATGGGCTTGGGCTGTGTGCCTTCTACCCAGGATGGATTTTTGGGCATGGTAGGTATGCATGGTTCCTATGCAGCTAATATGGCTGTTCAGGAATGTGATTTGCTGATTGGCGTAGGTGTCCGTTTTGATGACCGGGTTATTGGCAAGGTAGCTGCCTTTGCGCCTAAGGCCAAGGTGGTGCATTTTGATGTGGATAGAGCGGAAATCAACAAAAACGTGGTGGTAGATTATCCAGTAGTGGGAGATTTGCGCTGGTCTATGCCGATTTTTGCCCATTTGCTGCAAAGCTCTGGGGAGAATTATACAGCTCGTTTCAATATCTGGCGTAATTATGTTATTGAAATGAATGATCAGTATCCATTTGCTTATCAAAAGCATAGTGAATACATTATGCCACAGGAGCTGATTGAGACAGTTAGCCAGCTGGTGGATGATAATACCATTGTGGTTACAGATGTTGGTCAGCATCAGATGTGGGCGGCACAGTTCTTTAACAGCCGTAAGCCTCGTCAGTTCCTAACCTCTGGTGGCTTGGGTACTATGGGCTATGGCCTGCCAGCGGCTCTTGGAGCAAAGCTGGGCCAGCCTGACAAGAAGGTGGTTCTCTTTACTGGTGATGGCAGTATAATGATGAACTGTCAGGAAATGTCCACTGCTGCTGATAATGATATTGATGTCAAGATTGTCTTGCTGCACAATAGAGTGCTGGGCATGGTTACTCAGTGGCAGAGAATGTTCTATGGCAAGCGCTATTCCCAGACCTTGCTGGGAGGCAAGACGGATTTTGTTAAGCTGGCTGAGGCCATGGGCATGAAGGCCTGCCGTATCAGCAAGCCAGAGGAGCTGCTGCCAGGTCTGAGAGCAGCCTTGGCTGCCGAGGGGCCTATGCTGATTGATGTAGTGCTGCCTGCCAATGAGGATGTACTGCCTATGGTGGCACCGGGGGCCTGCATCAGTGATATGGTACTGGGAGGAGAGAAGGAATGAAAAAATATATTTTAGCAGTCCTTGTAGACAACAAGCCAGGTGTTCTGACCCATGTATCCGGACTTATCAGCCGTCGTGCCTTTAATATTGAGAGTATTTCCGCTGGTTATACAGAGGAGCGGGATGTTACCAGAATTAATATTGAGGTTTCTGTAGAGGATAATCGGGAGCTGGAGCAGGTGGTAAGCCAGCTAGGCAAGCTGATAGATGTGATCAAGATTGTGAATCTGGGGGAAGTGGATTCTATTGTGCGTGAGCTGGTACTGCTGAAAGTTAAGGCTCAGAAGGAAACCTTGTCAGATATTCGCAATATTGTAGATATTTTCCGGGGCAAGATTGTAGATGTCAGCCCTGAGAACGTGGTTATTGAGCTTACAGGTTCTCGCAGCAAGATAGATGCAATCTGTGAAATGCTGGCTGAGTTCCAGATTATTGAGATTGCCAGAACTGGAGCTATTGCCTTGTCTAGAGGCCCTATACCAGTAAAGAGTATGTAAAATAAAATAGGCCAAAATCTCAAATTCCCTATTGACTTTTTGCCATTAAATGATACACTGTTAGTAACGGATAATTATTATCCATTGTGTATTTAGGACGAGGAGGTAATATTATGGAATTGAAGGATTCAAAGACACTGGAAAATCTGAAGGCTGCTTTTGCTGGTGAGTCTCAGGCTCATACTAAGTATCAGTATTTTGCGTCTCAGGCTAAGAAGGACGGCTATGTGCAGATTCAGAATCTCTTTTTGGAGACTTCCAAGAATGAGAAGGAGCATGCCAAAATCTGGTACAAGCTGATTAACGATGGGGTAGGCTCTACTGAGGAGAATCTGAAGGATGCTGCCAGCGGTGAGAATGAGGAGTGGACCTCCATGTATCCTGGGTTTGCCAAGACTGCCCGGGAGGAAGGTTTTGACAAGATTGCTCAGCTCTTTGAGGCTGTGGCTGCTATTGAGAAGGAGCATGAGGAGCGTTACAAGATTCTGCTGGCCAATGTAGAGGCTGAGAAGGTTTTCAAGGCTGATGATACTGTTATCTGGCAGTGCTCCAACTGTGGCTATGTATGCACTGGCAAGGAGGCTCCAGAGGAGTGCCCTGTATGTGCTCATCCTCAGTCTTACTTCGTGGTTCTGGACGAAACCTACAAGAGATAATATTTCGGCAACTAAGAGACCAATTGCCTTATACATGATGACAGTAACAGATGCTGTCATCATGTTTTATTTTGCAAAAAAATAGCTATGCCAGTAATCTGACATAGCTGCCTTAGCTTGCTTATTTCTTTTTGCCTTCATCCTTGGCTTTTGCCTTTTCCTCAGCGTTTTTCTTCTTGGCTGCAGCCTTTTCGGAAGCCCGCTTTTCCTGCTCCCGCTTGGCGTAGTCCACACTGAAGCTGGCCATTTTGTGCTTGAGGCTCATCATAGGGTGTCTCAGCAGCATACCCTTGCTGGAGCTGGACATAATGGTCATAAATTCCTTGTTCTGCTTAGAGCCGAAGCACATAATCTCGCAACGGTCGCAGATGGGCTTGGTAATACCATATGGGCAGCGGTTAATCTTGGTCATAACGGTGGCCAGAAGAGCAGTACATTTTGGGCAAAGCTTGTCGCCGCTGGTGTTGTGATGTTTGTGGCAATATACGCCGAAGGTCTTTTTAATATTGGTCTTTTCCTGGGGAATAGTATTTTTTACCTCAGGCTGTCTCTTTTTAGGTAAAAATCTGTCAAAAATGCTCATCTAACTTCTCCTTTTATGCGTCAGCATTATGCTGTGTTTATCTATCTATAAATTGTACTTTGAAATCTCTATAAATGCAAATTTTTTATTGCATTTATAGTTGGATAAGTCTATAATGCAAGTCATAGGTGTGCTAAAAAATACAAAGATGCAAAGACAGTGTACATTGAGGACGTATAGCACACCGCATTTGTACACTGCATAAGGAAGCCGCAAGGGACCTTATGAGAAGAATAGGAGTTGTTATGAAAAGCTTTCGTTTAACTGAAGAAGAAATGGAATATCTGGCAGACAGATATCCAACCCCATTTATGGTGGTGTCTCTGGATAGGGTAGAAAAAAATTACCGCTATCTCTGCGAGAAGTTACCTCGTGTAAAGGTATTTTATGCTATTAAGGCCAATTCAGAACCGGCGATTTTGCAGCGCATGGCTGCCCTTGGGTCGAATTTTGATGTGGCATCTATTGGGGAAATAAGGCTGCTGGCCTCTTTGGGAGTGCCGGGCAGTAGAATGATTTATGCCAACCCTGTGAAACCAGCCTGGGATATTGCTGAGGCGGCCAAGCTGGGGGTGGATAGATTTACCTTCGATGATGAAAGCGAAATAGAAAAAATGGCAGCAGGTGCTCCTGGTGCCCGGGTATTGGTGCGGGTGCAGGTAGAGAATGATGCTGCGGTGGTTAATCTGAATGAAAAATTCGGGGTGGTGCCGGGCAAGGCATTGTCCCTTTTGCATAAGGCCAAGGAGGCTGGCCTGGTGCCAGCAGGTATTTGCTTCCATGTTGGCAGTCAGTCCTTGAAGTCTGAAGCCTATGGCAGGGCTTTGACCTTGTGTCGGAGGCTCTTTGATGAGGCGGAGCAGCAGGGCATGAAGCTGACTGTGCTGGATATTGGCGGTGGCCTGCCTATTCCGGAGGCTGGTCAGGTTGAGCCGGATCTGGATGCCATGACGGAGGATATTCGCCGTAATCTGGACAGGCTGTTTCCAGAGGTGGAAATCTGGTCTGAGCCAGGCCGTTATATGTGTGGTACAGCGGTGAATCTGGTGACAAGGGTAATCGGCACCAAAGTTAGGAATGGCCAGCCCTGGTATGTGCTGGATGATGGTATGTATGGCAGCTACAATGGATTGGTCTTTGACCATTGGACCTACAAGCTGGAATTTTTCCAGCAGGGCGTCAAGGTGCCTTCGGTTTTTGTAGGGCCTAGCTGTGATTCCATTGATGTGGTGGCCAGGGATTATCCTGCTCCTGCCTTGCAGGTAGGTTCTCTGGTGCTTAGTCCGGAAATGGGAGCCTACAGCTCCTCGGCAGCTACTGGCTTTAATGGCTTTCAGCCAGCCAAAACCATTGTTTATGAGGATAATATAGGGGCAGCAGAGAATATCTCTGCTATGGCCCGTTGAACAATCTAGGCTCTCTTGCAGGGAGCCTATTTTTGTAGGAAAATTTTTCTAAATTCAGGGCTTCTCCTACCCTAAAAAGAAAAATATTTTGCTTAATTTCTTTTGTTAATGTACAATAAAATGGATTGGGTGATTTTTTTGTAATGCGGGAGAATAGGGTATGGCACTTTCAAATGATATAGATGCGGATAAGCAGGGAGAGAAACTGCTTAGAGATGCCTTCCAAAATACTGTGGAGGCTATGGAAAACAGCAAGGGGCAGATTTACGAAATATACGAAAATACCAAAAGTGATGTGGAAGCTTCCACTGTAATGCTGAAGGAGCTGAAGGCGGAAACTCGCAAGCTGCAGGATGAGGTGGATATGCTGGTGCACTGTGAACAGCAGGAAAAACAGCGGTTGGTAAAGGTTAGCAGTAATTTTGCCAATTATTCCGAGGACAAGATTCGGGCGAGCTATGAGGCTGTGAAGGATGTACAGGTAAGGCTGGCTTTGGCCAAGGAGAAGGAGTTCCAGTCCCGCCGTCAGCGGGATCGTCTGGAGATGAGACTGCGAGGCATGGAGCAGACCTTGATGATGGCAGAGCGGCTGGCCACCAAGCTGGGCACAGTAGTGGGGTATCTTACCTCTCAGATTAGCAATGTGGTAGCTCAGATGGATGTGGCTTCCAAGAACAAATTCCTGGGGGTACAGATTATCAAGGCTCAGGAGGATGAGCGTCTCCGGGTGTCCAGAGAGATACATGATGGCCCGGCTCAGGAAATGGCTACCTTGGTATATCAGGCTTCGATTTGTGAGCGGTTGGTGGATACTCGTCCAGAGGAGGCCAAGAAGGGCTTGCAGGAGCTGAGACAACAGATTCGTCGTTGTCTGGCGAATGTACGGCAGATTATTTTTGATATGCGGCCTATGTCTCTGGATGATTTGGGCCTGGTGGCAGCCCTGCGGCAGTTGTCCGGCAAACTGGAAGAGCGGAAGGGACTGCAGGTGGATTTCAGTGTCAAGGGCAAGGAGTGTGTGCTGGAGAAACACGTGGAGGTTACTCTCTTTAGAATCATTCAGGAGGCACTGGGGAATGTGCAACGCCACGCAGAGGTGAAGGAGTGCAGTCTAAGGCTTTTGTTTACCAGAGGATCTTTGTCTATTCTGGTAGAGGATGCAGGCAAGGGTTTTGATGTGGAGCAAATGGAAGATGCTAGAAAACGGGGCGATGGGGATGGTCATTTTGGCCTTTTGGGCATGGAGGAAAGAGCCAAGCTTATAGGGGCATCCTTGAATGTTATTTCCAAGCCGGGCGAAGGCACCAAGGTACATATTAAGCTGCCTTGTCAGGTGGCGAGTTAATGAAAAAGAATAATAGACAGTTTACGGCACCGATTTCTAAGGCAATGGAAGCATATGCAGGGGACGGTGCCCTTGCTTTTCATACCCCCGGTCACAAGCAGGGACTGGGGGCTCATCCTCTGTTAAAGCGCCTGATTACAGAGGCAGGCCTGCGGCAGGAGGTTTCTCTTATGGAGGAGCTGGATGATTTACATGAGCCAGCAGGCTGTATCAAGGAGGCTCAGGAGCTGGCGGCAGAGCTGTGGGGGGCCAGGGAAAGCCTTTTTGTAATAAATGGCACCACTGGAGCTATTCAGGCTATGCTGGTGGGCACTCTGTCGCCGGGAGATAGGGTGCTGGTGCCTAGGAATGCCCATCGTTCCATTATGGGGGGCATTATTCTGGCTGGGGCAGTGCCTATATACATTCAGCCAGAGATAGATACCCGCTTGGGTATTGCCATGGGGCTAAGTGTGGCCACGGTGCAGCAGGCTATCAGGGAACATCCAGAGGCCAAGACTCTTGTGGCGGTATATCCTACCTATTATGGTTTTTGCTGTGATTTGCAGCGGATAGGCGAGCTTCTCCACGAAGCCAATATGCTGTTGCTGGTGGATGAGGCTCATGGTGCTCATTTGCGCTTTGGTAAGGACTTGCCTAAGCAGGCTATTGAACTGGGAGCTGATGTGGCAGCTCAGAGCACTCACAAGCTGTTAGGCTCCATGACTCAGACTTCGATGCTGCATATTGGCAGTAACAGGGTGGAGGCGGAGCGGATACGGCAGGCAGCCAGTCTTTTGCAATCCACCAGCCCTAATCAGTTGCTTTTGGCTTCTCTGGATATTGCTCGCTTGCAAATGGCTCAGGAGGGAGCACAGCGGGTAAATAGAGCTGTGGCGCTGGCTCAATGGCTGAGAAAAAAAATCAATGAAATTCCGGGGCTGTACTGTCCCGGTAAGGAAATCTGGGCAGGTCAGGAAGCTGGTCAGCTGGTGGCTGGCGGTGAGGACTTAGCAGATGTAGGGGCGGTGGCTTTGGATTGGGCCAAGGTAACGGTTAATCTGGCAGGGCTGGATATTTCTGGTCAGGAGGCAGAGCTGTTGCTGCGGCATCAGTGGAAGGTGCAGTGCGAGCTGTCAGATCCTGAGAATCTGCTTTTTATTATTTCTATGGCAGATACCCAGAGAGAGGCAGATAGATTGCTGCAGGTATTGCAGGAGCTGGCGGTGCAGCATCAGCGGACAATGGCAACAAAGACAGCAAATAAAGATGATTCTGGTATTGCGGAAGAGCAGGGTTGCAAAAAGGCAGATAATCTCTGCCATATGGCTGAAATGCCTGTGGCGGTTCAGCGCATGAATCCTAGGGAAGCTTTTTTTGCTCCTATTAGGACTGTGGTGCTGGAAGATGCCATTGGCTGTATCTGCGGGGAAACCATTGCCTTCTATCCTCCCGGGATTCCGGTTTTGTGTCCCGGCGAGGAGATTACAGAGGCCTTGGTGGAATACATTAGATTTTATCAGGCCAAGGGTATGCGCCTGTCTGGGGCTGTGGATAGTGAATTGAAGACTATCAGGGTGTGTCAGGAGGCTGGCATACAGGATTGATTGGATTGTAAAAAAGGATATGCCAAGGAGTGAATATATATGAGCAAGGGAAAGCTGATTACCATAGAGGCAGGAGATGGCTCTGGCAAGGCTACCCAGACCAAGGCCTTGTATGATAGGCTGTTGGCGGAGGGCTATCAGGTTCTAAAGGTGGAATATCCTGATTATCAATCTGAATCCTCCGCCTTGGTGCGAATGTATCTATGTGGGGAATTTGGTCAGCAGGCAGAAAATGTCAGCGCCTATGGGGCTTCGGCTTTTTTTGCGGTGGATCGCTATGCTTCCTATCTTTTGAAGTGGCGTCAGGCCTATGAGTCTGGCTGGATTATTTTGGCAGATAGATATACTACCTCCAATATGGTACATCAGGCGGTGAAGCTGAAGAATCCTGTGGAGCGGGAGGAATTTTTGACCTGGCTGTGGGATTTTGAATTTGGCAGATTGCAGCTGCCGGTGCCAGATAGGGTTATTTATCTGGATATGCCGCCGGAGATTAGCGATAGACTGATTAATAGCCGGGCGGCCAAGGATAGCAGTCGAAAAAAGGATATTCATGAGAAGGATACCAGCTATCTCCATCATTGCCATAGGGCTTATAATGAGGTGGCTGAAAAATATGGCTGGGTTAAGATTAGCTGTGCCCAGCAGGGAAATTTGCGAACAGTGCAGGATATTCACGAGGATGTATATCAGGCGGTTAAGGAAATATTGAGGGACGAAAATGATTAAGGAAGTTTTAGTTGTTGAAGGAAAAATGGATGTAGTGGCCATAGACAAGGCTGTAGAGGCAGATTGCATTATTACAGAGGGATTTAATCTTAAACCTCAGGCATTGGATTCCATTGCCAAGGCCTACCAGAAGCGGGGCATTATCATTATGACAGATCCAGATTCAGCAGGCGAGAGGATTCGTCGTTTTCTCACCAAGAGATTTCCAGAGGCCAAGCACGCCTTTATTCCCAAGGAGGATGCTACGGCTAACAATGATATAGGAATTGAGCAGGCTTCCCCGGAGGCTATTCGTACAGCCTTGGCCAAGGTAAGAACTATGGATTGGGAGCCAACCAACAATTTTACCGGGGCAGATTTGCTCAAAGCAGGGATTAGCGGTTCCCCAGCAGCCAGCGAGAAACGGGCCAAGCTGGGAGCTGTGCTGGGAATTGGCTATGCCAATGCCAAGACCTTTTTGCAGCGGTTGAATCACTATGGTATTACTCGTCAGGAGTTTCAGCAGGCTGTGGCAGAGCTGGAGAAATAAAGGAGCAGAGATATATGACAGATACGATAAAAACCACCCATCCGGTAATTGCCAATCCCCAGGTTACTAGGCATATTATGAAGGCCTTTAATCTGAGAGCGGCCAAGAAGCTGGGACAGAATTTCCTGGTGGATGCAGGTATTGTGCAGGGCATTGTGGATGCCGCGGGGGCAGGGCCGGAGGATAATATCTTGGAGATTGGGCCGGGTATTGGTACTTTGACTCAGGGACTGGCCGAATCTGGCGCCAAGGTAACGGCAGTGGAGCTGGACAAGAAGCTGCCAGCAGTGTTGGCTCACACTCTGGAGGGCTATGATAACGTTACCATTGTGCCGGGAGATATTCTCAAGGTGAATATTCCTGAGCTGATGGGGAACAAGCCTTTTAAGGTGGCAGCCAATCTGCCTTACTATATTACCACTCCGATTTTGATGGCTTTGCTGGAGCAGCATTTGCCAATTTCCATTCTGGTTACTATGGTGCAAAAGGAAGTGGCCCTGAGAATGATTGCCCAGCCAGGCAGCAAGATTTATGGTGCTCTGTCTGTGGCAGTACAGTATTATACCAGGCCTCATATTGCCTTTGATGTGCCGCCTCGCTCCTTTATACCAGCCCCAGAGGTAGATTCCGTGGTTATTGTCTGCGATGTGCGGGAAAAGCCAGCGGTGGAGGTAAAGAGTGAGAAAATGTTCTTCCGGGTGGTTAAGGCGGCCTTTGGCCAGCGGCGGAAAACAATAGCCAATGCCTTGAAGGGAGCAGGTTTCCTGCAGGAGGATATTAAGGCGGCTTTTGACAAATGCGGTTTGGACAGCGGTCGTCGAGGAGAAACCTTCTCCTTGGAGGAATTTGGGATTTTGGCAGATGCCTTTGTACAGGAATAGGGTATTGGCCTGTGTAGATATATTTGGTGGGTAATTCGCTAAAAGGAGAGATTAGCATGGCAAAGGTGGAGTATGCACCTCAGGGTGTGTGTGCCCGTTTGATGAAATTTGAGGTGGAGGATGGCAAGCTGCACAATCTTAGAGTGCTAGGCGGCTGTAATGGCAATTTGCAGGGTATTGGCAAGCTGACTGAGGGCATGGAGCTGCAGGAGATTATTAGCAGGTTGGAGGGGATTCGCTGTGGTGCCAAGGCTACCTCCTGTCCAGATCAGCTGGCCAAGGCTTTGAAGCAGTATCTGGAGGAGGCTGAGGAGCAATGATCTTTGACAATCATGCCCATACAGAGTTTTCTGGTTCTTGGTTCAATAGGGCTTCCTGTTTTTTCGGGCAAGGCCGGATTTTCTGTAATTCTTGCAGGACCTACAGGAGGTTTTCTTGTCGGCTATCTGCTTTCTGCTTTTGCTGCGGGAATTTTTCTTTCGCTCCTTCTGTCAAACAAAAAGGATCATTCAAATACAAAAGCGTGGCTTTTGATTACAGCCGCTGCACTTCTTGCAACAGTTGTCGTGTTTGTCTGCGGAATTATTGGCTTTATGCGTGTTACACATGCCGGAATTGCAAAAACTCTTTCTGCAGTTCTTGTTCCGTTTATTCCTGGAAACATTATTAAAATTATCGTAATGGTTCCTCTTGTAAAAA
>OQVO01000523.1_pt1 | contig 12133 bp, 10 predicted proteins | sample 1691511 | NCBI WGS metagenome assembly OQVO01 (sample SAMN03418254, study PRJEB22391) | human gut metagenome | biome: human-gut; feature: organic feature; material: feces | host: Homo sapiens | place: Tanzania | collected 2013-01 | reverse complement strand
TTTGAACTTTGAACTCTGAACTTTGAACTTTCTTTATGATAGTGCGGCGGTGATTTGGTCTTGCATCTGGAACGTCCCCAGAACAACCCACGCAATAACTGCAGATACTAACAAAATACCAATACTGTTCATTACATTTGATATTGATTCCATTTTGCGCACGGATTCATCTAAATAATCATTTGCGACACGCGATAAATTTTCATCAAAACCGTTCATATCTGCATAGATTGCCAAATCGCCAATCATTTCAGAATTCGGGAAATCGCGCCCAGTATTTGCCAACGCCACGCCTAAATTATCACCATTGGCAATATAATGCAGTGCGTCGTTCAATATCGTCCGCAGATACCGATTTGAACCATCGGCTAACATACGCATTGCGTCTGGGATTGTGATACCAGCGGCAACCATGGACGACAAACTCATCAGCCAGTCAACAGACAACTGAATTTTATACACGTTCCACGGTGGTAATTTATCAAAATATTTACGCAGATTTCCCGTCCAATTTGCCAGACTGAGCCATATAATCCCGCACACAGCGGCAAAACCAATTGCAAACGCATACCAATACCGTCCAGCAAACTCAGACAACCATATCAATGACGCCGCCGCAGACTGCCATACCATTGTTGGGCCTGCAACCTCGGCCAATGGTGGCACCAGATATAAACCAACCATAATAATAATCAAAAACGTCAGCACCAACAGAAACAACGGATACGCAATTGCAGACATCATTGCACGTTTTATTCGTTGCGTTCCATCAACGACACGCGCGACATTTTCCAGCGCAACAACTAAATTAGACAAATTCCCAGACGTCACCAACAATGATTCTTCCAGTGGAACCCAACCACGGGTTGCGTCTGAAAAACTCATACCACGTTCCAGATTTTTCTGAAATTCACGCATTACGATTGCAAACGGTTCGTTTGGGCTGCGGCCATTTTTGGATTCTACCATTTCCAATCGCCCCAACGCGTCCATCAACGTAAAATCATTACGCAACAGTGACGCTAACTTGCGCGCAGTGGCCATACGCTTTTCAGTATTTAATCTGAAAACAATCTTGGCATACAATTTGTCCAGTCTGGTTGTCATACCTTAATACACCCCCGGTCTGTCCAGCAATCCAACCCAGCGTTCCAGTTCATCAACACCGATAATTCCCTGCAACATCAGTGACATTGCCGCCTCTTTTAATGTGCGACCATTCATATCTTCCAGCCAATAGCGCAATGCCCCATTAGTATTCCCTGCCAACGCCAGACGTAAAAATTCACTGTTCGTGATGATAATTTCACCGGCCTTGATACGCCCAAGAGTCCCGGTTCCCTTGCATTCCTTGCAACCGGCACCGCGGATATAAACCTGGCGCAACCCCAGTTCCCCAAACGCTGTCATCACGCGCCCATAGGCTGGATGTTCTGGGTGATCAATCAATCGTTCACGACAATACGGGCAAACCTTTTTGAACAGACGCATAGAAATCAATCCACGCATCAGCGTTTCTTCTTTTAACTTGAACGCTTCTATCCCCAGGTCTAATAAACGCGTCAACGCCGACATCGCCGAATTCGCATGCAACGTTGTCCAAACGTTATGACCAGATAACGCGCCACGCACCGTCAATTGTGCTGCCGCCAACGTGCGAATTTCCCCAACCATCAATGTATCCGGGTCACTGCGCAATGCCGCGGCCAGTGCTTCGGTATATCTGTCTTCGCGTTGTTCTTCGTTTGTGGTATTTACCACAGGCATCTGGTGTGCGCCAAAAATCTTTTGTTCAACCGGATTTTCCACCGTAATCATATTTATTTCGTAATTACGTTCTTTTAACATCAGCGACATATTACGCACCAAGGTCGTAGATTTACCAGAACTGGTTGGCCCCGCAACAATTACCAGTCCAGTTGGAAACGCACGCAAACGCATCAATAAACGCTGTTCATATTCGCCAAATTCTTGTTCGGTTTTAATACCCTCGGACGGGTTATCGTACAGCAATCGCATAACGACATACCGCGAACCAAATGCGATTGGGTTAAATTGCATACGAATACTCAAAATCCCCATCGGCAGGTATAAATCCTTGGTCCCGCGCAGGGGCGTGCGACCATCTTTCTGGGCCGACTGATATTCGTTTTGGGCATAGTTCGCATTGGACATATCAGACGACGCAAACGCCGCACGAACAAATGATTCGCCCCACCCCGAATTATATTCTAAAACTGGCTGCATACTGCCGTCAATGCGGAAATAGATTGTAGTTTGATCACCAACCTCGATATGAATATCTGACACTTTTTGCGCAGCGGCACGTGCAACAATATCCACGAAATCTTTCTGCATTTGGTTGTCAAAATCGCGACTGATGCGTGACGGCCCGCCCAGGCGTGCCTCGTATGATTTATATATAGCCGACACCAAACCTAAATCAGAATAAAACGGTGTTCGCATTGGACGTGCGCGTGCGCGCAACAAATCCAAGAACGCCATCACACGCCCATCATATCGGTGCGTGCGTGAAATAATAATTTCCCCACCGGAAAAATACGCTATTAAACCCTGGGTGTCTTTGGGTAATTCCTGGGCGCCACCAGTTGCCGTCAACAAACGATTACCATTCGAAAACAGATAATCAACAATATCCTTGATTTCGGCGTTTTCCAAACCCGCAGGAATCGACGGACGTGCCGTCGTTGGAATATTATTTAAAATATTATTATCTGTATCGTTCATTATGCGCCAAACCCGTTTTTATTTTGCATTTGTTACATTTAATGCCTGGATTGTCCCCGACGGCGAAACAAATACAATTCCATCATCTAGTGATATAGATTTCACGGTAAAACCATCTAAACTGCGACCAACCGAAACCTTTTTGTTTTGTCCAGTCTTTAAATCTGCAACAGTTGCCTGTAATTGATTACCAACACCAAATACGTTAACCAACTTGTATTTCTCGTCAATTTTTATATCGGAACTATCATCAGACGCAGACGCACTCTTGCTGGCGACACGCGGGGCAGAGTTTTCATTTTCCAACGCCTGTTTTTCGCGTTCCAGTTTGGCGGTTTCCGCTTCTAATTTTGCCTTGGCTGCATCCAATTCCTGTTGCTGTTGCTCAGCCCGTCCCGACAGAGTATCAATTTCCATATGCAATTTGATTTTTTCAGCCGCCAACCGGTCTAATTCCAAATCCAATTGCGCACGTTCTTTTTCCAATTGCATTAAAACCTTTTCTTGTTCCAGGTCGGTAATTTGTTGAAACAAAGAACCATTTACTTGGTAATCAGATACGGCATCGGCCGATACTTGTTCCATATCAGTATCCATATCCGCGTTTTTTTCAACCGAAATAGTATCCGTAATTTCAATATCTTGGTCTAAAACCTCGGCCTGGGCACTGGCGACCGGAAATGCAAACGCCGCAAACAACAAAACATATTTAATTTTATTTGACATAGATTATCACCTCATAGTTCCAGATGCGGCGCGACGCGTCCCATGTGCAACGTGTCATGTATACCCCACCAAAATCATCAAAGATTTTCATAAACTGCATCGGCGTCATTTTTGAATCTGCCGCAACTTCTATCAAGTTCACCGTTGCCACATCAACACCATTGCTCAACGTATCAGTTGCAACGTTTGTTTCAACATCTGTTGAAATTCCCTGGAATGCGGTCTGGACCGCACGCAAAACTGTATCAACATCCCGTTCGTCTACCGATGCAACCGTTGACACCGCCGGCAACGTGGCACGCACCGTTACAACATCCGCAGATTCTTCGCTGACATATGACGCCGGCATTAATTCCGTCGCAACGCTGTAAAAATCCCCCAGTGTCCCAAAACTGCGCCTAAATCGCGCCAATGCATGTGTTTCACCGCATTCAGCCGTCACCTGATTCCAGCCAGGAATCGGCTGCATTACAAAACCAATCGCCTGGTAACAAACCTGTGCACGCTTTTCCACATCCGGCAAGTTATCATATGGCATAACAATCGGCGCTGGTGCTGTTTTTTTCTCTATATCAAATGCAGCGTCCAGTTCTTTATTCTTTTCCGCAATTTGGCGTTTATATTCGGCCGCCAATTCTGGATTTATTTTTGCAACCTGGGGCGGTGTCATCATTTGACGGATTGGCTCACGAAAAAACGACAGCAGCAGAACTATAAACGTTGCAAAAATCAACACAGACGCCGATATTCGTCTGAAACGACTGATAGGACGCAACGTCGCACGCGCACCGCCGGATATCAAATCTGATAAATTTCGTTCTATTGCACGTGGCATTCCCCACGCAGCGGGCGCAAACAACGCACCCCAATCTGGAATTTCTGATAGACGAAAATATTCCGCACGTGCCGTATCCTGGGAATCAAATAATTTATCTTGCAGAATTATACCGTTACGAACAGCAACCAAATAAAAACCATTTTCCGTATGAAATACGCCCAGAAATGAATTATATTCGGTCAATGCGTCCATAATTTCAGCAGCGGCCGCGGACATACCACTGTGATGACCAACGCGACGTGACCCCAGTCCAATAATCGCACGATATTCTGTAAACAGATTTAATTTTCCATTCACGCCACGTGCCAACATGCGTGCATACGCACGCGGGGCCGTCCCTGTCTTGACGGGTTGCCAAAACAGACCGACAGCATATTTCTTGCGGTTGATATTTATTACTTGGCTCGGCAATTTCTCTCTCTGGTTTGCTATCATGGCAATTATAACACAAAACGCGCACATAACGCAAACACAGAATTAAAAACGCCCGCCAAAAATTTGACGGACGCGGATACGTTTTTTATCTATTTTCAGTAACTATTACTGGCAATTCCCATACATGTTCTCACAACTTACAGTTGTCGGCACTGTGACCGTTGTTGTCATCTGGTTTGCCGTGCGTGTTATGCGCGGATGTGGACAATCATATACATTTGCAGTCAAAATAAAAGCACGTTCTGGACCAAATATAACCCACTCGTTCGGACGAGTCCGCTGACTGGTAATCCAATATGCGTTACCACCACGCGCCTGGTCTGCAATACGATTTTCAAGGTATCTGCGTGCATCATCGGCATCATAAACAGATGCCTCGGATTCTATTTTATACAGATATGTGCAACCCATTGGTTCTCCGTCCAGTTGGGTTAAAAATTCACTGCCATTTTCATTTTTTATTAAATTGCTGCACGCGACCAATGCCAGAACAGCAAACACAGAAAAAATTTTTTTCATATTATAAATCCCCTTATTTACTTTGAACTATATCATAATTTTCTGGGTCACTGAATAATTTTTTCAGCACCAGATTGTTCAGCGCATGGCTGCCCTTATACGATTCCAGGTCACCAATCACAAACCCACCAGACGTGAACATATCGCCAATCGCATCAATAATCTTGTGACGAACAAATTCATCTGGCCAAATCACAGGATTCAGTGTTCCGTCCCCCGTGTCATTTAATGCGATAACGTTTTTTTCGCTGGCACCACGCGCCATACCACGCGCCTTTAAGTATTCCCATTCAGAATATTTTCCAAACGTGCGTGCGCGTGCAATATTTTTAACAAAATTATTTACAGATTTTTTTGTGCCATCAAAATTATACGAAAAAGTCTGACGACCAATAACACGTTCCGGATATACCAGCGTTGCGACAATATTTAATGACGTACCGTCGTTTGGTGACAATTTAACATATCCATCACTCTTGCGCCCGGCGATTTTATTCATAACCCATAATTTAAACCTAATAATCGCCGGCAATGTGCATAATACTTCACGTGCATAAACAGTGACCGGGCGACGTACAACGATTTTTTTCATCTGGGGTTTACCGTCTGTATTACCGATAAATTTCGCCAAAAATTCATACGCACTGCCGTCCAAGATTGGTGTTTCTGGGCCATCAATATCAATTATTGCACTGTCAATACCGGCCAAAAATAATGCTGCCATTAAATGCTCTATTGTCTGAACGTGTGCGCCGTCTGTGCGTCCAATTGTGGTATTACGCATTTTCGTTTCGCCGACGTTTTCTGCCAACGCCGGAATCAATTCAGACCCCGAGATATCCGTTCTGTGAAAAAAAATTCCCGGCTTTCTAGATGGTTTTACGACCATATTTACCGGCAATCCAGAATGAATTCCGACACCGGTGATTTTAATTTTTTTTGCCAGTGTTGACATCTTTTATTTTCTCCTTTAACCAATCAAAGAACCCGTTTTCTATTGTTGTGTTCAGCCGCGCATATTTGATTTTATTACGCGCGTATTCTGGCAATCTGACCCAGTCTTTTTCAGTTGTCAACAATACCGCTTTTTTCTTTTCTGCCAACATAAACAGTTTTTCAATATCTTCATCTGTGTATTGCCAGTGGTCTGGGAAACTGCGTCGACCAACAACCGATTTTCCCAGTGCACGGAAAAATTTTTTCGGATATCCAATACCCGCAAACGCAAAGACACGCTCGGCATCATCATATGGCGACATTGTTGTGTTTGTCGCATAAAATACTGGCACAGTATCAGGTAATTTAAAATTCTTTTTTGCACGCGGATTTTTTATGACAATTATTGCATCAGCCTTGGCCGCGGCACGACGTGGTTCGCGCAGGGGACCGGCTGGTAATAAAAATCCGTTTCCATATCCCAGGCTCGCGTCAAATACCAATATAGAAATATCTTTATTTATACGTGGATTTTGAAAACCGTCGTCCATAACAATAGGACTGTCTTCATCTGTCTGACGATTTAACAGTTTTATAACCGCCATACGATTACCCGTGTGTACTTGTAATCCAGCCCGCGTCAACATTATTGCTTCGTCCCCAGCATTACCCGTATGCGCACTTTTCTTGTATCCACGCATAACAACTGGTGCACCTATCAAATTTGCAATTGCACGTACAATCGGCGTTTTACCAACACCACCCGCCAAGATGTTTCCAACACATATCACAGGCCGACGTGATTTATATGACCGAAATCCGCGAATAAAATATACTATACGTGACGCAGCGTAATATACCCACGATACTGGTACTAACAAACACGCAATCGGCGTTTTATGCGTAAACCACCATGGTGTTTTCATTTTATTTTCCCCGTTTTTTATTTTTCCGTTCTGCGCGTTGTGCGCGACGCATTTTTTTAAACGAACTGGATTTTGAGTCTTGTTCAACCTGCATCAGGTTAAATTTCTTGTCCAGTTCTCGAACCTGGCTTACCATTATATTTTCCAGGCTATGACGCAGATTTTCAAAATCATCGCGTGAAATCTTGGAATCAACGAATATAGGTTCCCCTACTTTACACACAATCCGTGAAAAAGGTAACGCGACCAAATACCTGTCCCAGCGGTCCTGGAACCACGAACGCGACGCAGAAAAGCATACCGGTATAATCGGCGCACCGGTCATCTTTGCAAAATATAATGCACCATCTTGAACGCGCAACGATGGGCCACCAGGTCCATCAGGTGAAATGCATAAACCGTGATCCCCAATACGCAACATACGCACCCCTTGGCGCAGAACAGAAATTCCGCCATCAGATGTGCTGCCATAAATTGGTTTTAATCCAAACAGACGTTGCAATTTTGCCATCATACGTCCATCACTGTGACGTGACGCAACCGCGTATGCCCGCATTCCCCCCATACAAATAATCGGTGATAACATCATACTGCGCCCGTGCCAGAACACAAAAATCGCCGGCTTTCTGCGGTATTTTTTAAATGTTTTATAGTTTATAATTTTAACCCGTGATGTAAAGTACACAAACCAAATTGATACTGCCATCAAAATTGCGACAATCCACTGGATAATCGGCATATGCAACACTGGTTCCCAGAACCCTTTCCACGCTTTTCTAAATTTTTCGTTCATCTTTCGCCTTGTTATTTAATCTGGCCAGATTCTAGCAACAAAAAAAACATATTTCAAGACAGCAATAGGAATAAAGCCCAAATACCAGTTTCAGCCGAACAAATATAGTCAAAACCGCATAAAAATCCGCAAAATTTGAAAAAATTCATTGACAGTAAACAATATTGTTGTATAATCCCAGACGTTTCATCGCGGAGTAGAGCAGCCCGGTAGCTCGTCAGGCTCATAACCTGAAGGTCTGTGGTTCAAATCCACACTCCGCAACCAAGATTTTCCGCAGAATTATGCGGATTTTTTGTTTATTATAACAATAACCTATTATTCAAACCAAATCTCTATTGCCGAATCATTGCCGAAAAAAACAAAATTTTTTATTTAAAAACCGAAACATTTTTTAACAATAAAACTCATTTTCACAAAAAAAGCTTGCAAAAAACCATTAAAGTTTGTAAAAATGTTTGTAAATTAAAAATTGCAAACTTAATAAAAAAATAAGGATATACGATGTCATTTTCACAAATAAATCGGTTTCTTACAGGAGAAAGCATAAATCTAGAATACAAAGATGACACAAAAAATCATTTTTCCGATGACCTTATAATAAAGGCATGTGTGGGTTTAGCTAATGCCGAAGGCGGTGTAGTTCTTGTGGGTGTAACAGACGAAGGAAGTTTTGTTGGTAGTGCCAGAGCCGCAAAAGGGGACCCACAAGCTTTATCTGCTATGATTGCAGAAAGAACCAACCCTAATATAAATACAAATGTTTTCTTTATAGAAGAAGATAACAAGATGCTTGTTGTTATAGAAGTACCAAAAAACCCAACAGTAACATCGACAAAAAATGGCTTATATCTAAAACGCAGAATTAATAGCAAAGGAAAACCAGAAAATAGCCCAATGTCAGTTGATGAAATCATACGTGGTACAACAAGATTAGGACTAAACGACTTGTCAGCAACAAGTCTTTCAACATTTGATATTAATGATATAGATTTAGAACTAGTACAAAAAATTTCACAAGAAATAGTAAAAAAAGCCCCGACATCATCTGAAATAGAAATTTTTTCAAAAGACCCGATGTATATACTAAATAGTTTAGGACTATTAGACAGGCAAGGAAACCCTATTATAGCAACATTACTTCTTTTTGGCAAAAAAGAATCTATTATCGAAAAAATACCTAATCATTTTGTCCAATATCAGGTATTTGGTTCTACCGGAGAAATTTTAAAGAATGAAAAATTTTACGACCCGATAGTAACCCTTCTTCCAAAATTAATATCAATGCCAGAGTTGTCTAAAAACACCGATGAAATCATTGTAAACGGAAGAAGTATAGTAATACCAGAATACTCCAAACACGCCTTACGAGAAGCATTTGCGAATGCTTTGGTTCATAGAGATTATACTATGCACTCTGGTATTCAAATTCAAGTTTTTTCAAATGAACTAAAAATTTCTAGTGCAGGTGGTTTCCTAGAAGGTATTACGGTTGATAATTTATTATCAGTTCCGCCAACACCACGAAATCGAAGATTAGCAGAAGCAATGACCAGAATGAAATTTGTTGAAACATCTGGTAGGGGCATAGACTTAATATATTTTTCACAGGCTCGTTTTGGACGCCCTGCTCCAGATTATTCAGAAACAACAAAAAATTGTGTTATTGTCAGACTCCATGGTGGACAAGCTAATTTGGATTTTTGCAAATTAATTTTCTCCTTGGGAGAACCAAATATTATGGAAATGCTTATCTTAAACGCATTATTTTACCAAAGAAATCTGAATACACAACAAACAGCGACGTTATTACAATGCCCAGAAATTAGAGCCAAAGAAATATTACATCAATTGTTAAAAAAAGGGTGGATAGAATTGATAGACGAAAACAATCCTTTGTTTTTTTTAAGGGGTACTGTAAAAAACGAAAAAAATCGTTTAACAAAAACAAATATTGAAAAATATAAAGAAAATATTTTATCTTTGTTACAAAAACATCACGGTTTAAATAGAAATGACATAGCGCTTGGTATAAACCTTTCTGTACATCAAACATACAGAATAATAGAAAGGTTAGAGACCGAAGGAAAAATAAAAATAGTAAATAAAAAGTGGTTTTTAAACAACTAAATACACATTATGTATTTTAATTTGATTTTTATAACGATATAAAATAATATACAGAAGACGGGTGTGGTAACTCTTCAATACGCGTTTGTGTAAAACGAAACTTTGCACGCTTCACAGCTCATGGCTGGGAGGCGTCAAAATAAGCCTTCGTGCCAATATGGCGCATTATCATATTGTAGTTACCAACTCCCAGTCGCCCTTTTATGGCGACTGTTTATTTGAAATAAAGGTGGCTACATGAAAAATTTATTCTTTATCAGCATATTTTTGTTATTATCGGCATGTTCAACTAATTTACATGATTTAATTTTTGGAGAATATATACCAAAAGAAATCATTAACCCAGAATGTAATATCACACCAGACGGTATATACACTGTTCAGGTGCTTGATAATGGCGTTCTAGCAAGAACGGTAAAATATTTTCGTCGCAATGGATATATTGATAAAAATTATTTTCAAAAACCAGATTATGACCAACCTATGATATATATATCAGTCGATAAAGATAATCTTAAAAACAAATATGATGAAGCATACTTTGGTTTTGATGAAAATAGCTGTTTAAAATCAGACGGCACATACTCTTATTCAACCGCCATAGGTTCAAAGAAGACAGTTCAAAAATTTAAAATTATTCAACCAAGATATATTGAAAATCCAAAGTATAAAACGGAACAAAATCAACCGATTCTTTCAAGTGACAAAAATTAAGTAAATTCAATTACCAACAAACTCCAACATCCTATCCGTGGCTTTTTGCATAGATTCGCGGACAGGGTCGGCGGACAGGCGCGCATACACCTGTGTTGCGCTGGTTGATTTATGCCCCAGCGATTTTCCAATAATCGGCAAACTTGCCCCTGATATTGCCTGCCAAAACCCATTGTGCGCCGCAGCATACAGGAAAAATGTAAGGAGAAACTGTTATGAATGCAGATAAACTTGCCGAACAGATCGTAAAAGAAGTTGGCGGCAAAAACAATATCAAAGAGATGTTCCACTGTGTCACCCGTCTGCGCTTCTACCTGAAAGACCGCAGTGTGGTGGATGAAGAGCGCATCAAGAAGCTGGACGGTGTACTGGGCGTGCAGTTCGCCACTGATCAGTTACAGATCATCATCGGCAACGAGGTGGGTACTGTCTACAATGCCATCATCAACAAAGTTGGCTTTATCATGGACGATGCCACCGCCGAGAAGAAAAAGAAGATGCGCATCGGCGGCATCTTTGAGACCATCTCGGCTATCATCCTGCCGGTGATCCCCGCCATGGCCGGTACCGGCATCCTCAAGGGTATCATCACCATCATGACCAGCTATCTGGGCTTTGATTCGGCATCCACCCTCATCAAGATGATGACAATTGCCGCCGACTGTGTGTTCTACTTCCTGCCGTTCTTCATTGCATGGTCGGCAGCAAAGCGGTTCAAGACGGACACGGCGCTGGCTCTGATGTGCGCAGGCTTTATGCTGTACCCCACTATGACCGCCGGTTTGGCCGAGGGCGCTTCCCCTATGAGCCTGTTCGGCCTGCCCATCCCCTTTGTCAAGTACGCATCCAGCAGCATTCCCATCATCCTGACCGTGCTGGTGCTGAAATACGTGTACCAGTTCTTCGATAAGATCATTCCGCAGATGCTCAAGCTGGTCTTTGTGCCCATGTTCACCGCATTGGTCATGTGCCCCATCGCTCTGGGCGTCACCGGCCCCATCGCAAACTACATCAGCAAAGGCATCGCATGGCTGTTCACTGGCATGTTTGCCGTTTCTCCGCTGCTGGCCGGTGCCGTCATCGGCGCTACCCGTTCTCTGCTGGTCTTTACCGGTATGCATCTGTCTCTGGGTGCTGTCTGCCTGCAGAACATTACCCAGTACGGCTATGACTACATCCTGCCTGTGAACACTATGGGTACTCTGGCCATCGTCGGCACCTGCCTGGGCGTCTGGGTCAAGGCAAAGAAGGAAGAAAACAAGTCCGTCGCAATGTCTGCCTTCATCTCCTCCTTCATCGGCATCACCGAGCCTGGCATCTACGGCGTCCTGCTCAAATACAAGAACGCGCTGATCGCTGACATCATCG
>OQVO01000510.1_pt1 | contig 12244 bp, 6 predicted proteins | sample 1691511 | NCBI WGS metagenome assembly OQVO01 (sample SAMN03418254, study PRJEB22391) | human gut metagenome | biome: human-gut; feature: organic feature; material: feces | host: Homo sapiens | place: Tanzania | collected 2013-01 | reverse complement strand
CGGCAGACCTGCTGACTGCAGTCGGCAGAGCTGCTGACTAGGCTCAGCAGAGCTGCTGAGCCTAGTGACAACCTTCGAGAAGCTGTCTCCTTCAACCTAAGAAACTATCTCTTTAAACTAAAAGAGACGTCTCCTTGAACCCAAAGAAACGTCTCCTTTTGCTTATTTAATCACATTCTTTCGCAAGTTTTGCCCCACACGCCCTGGGCTAGGAGCTTTTGGGCCTTCAGCCCGTTCTTAAACCACTTGCGAAAGTTCAGTAATATAAAAAATGATAATTATGAAGCATTTATTGAAAATCAGTCTTTGTTTTTTAGTTTTTGCTCTTATTGGAGTTTTAGGAGTGAAAGCGCAGGGGACAACTCAACCTTCGTTGGCTATTTATTATGGAGGACCTGTTGGAACAGAATATAGTTTTGTTAGCCCTATGTCTGGAGTGAGCGTAACAATTGATGATTCTTTTGTAAATCCTTGTAGTTATAAGAATTATCTTTATTTGGGAGAGGGAGTCATGCTAAACATGACAGTGAAATTTCCTTCTGTTTTTAACTATTCGAAAGTGAAAGTAATGGTTATTGGTGGATATAGTGAAACCTTTCCTGTTGTTGATCATGAAGCAAGTATAGATACTTATCTTCCAATGACAAAAGGACGTTCTATTTTTATAACTCAAGAATAAAAAGTTTCAGCCCAAGTAAGTAGATAATAGCTTACTTGGGCTGTATTTTTTATGATGCTAAAATATTATTGATTGAATTGTTTTAATATGTATTGAGAATTCATTTTTCATTTCAAATATAGACTCCAAAGATTTCTGTGAAGCCGTGACCATCCGTGACTTTCCTATCAGAGATAAAGGTGTGTCATTACCGTAAAAATAAAGTTCTAGGTTGTCCAAACGATGTGAAGGTTGTCCATTGGCTAGTATGTGCAAGACTTCTAGAGGTGACAGGGTTGTCGGGGGCAACCATCGACTTAATGATTATAAGAAGAAAGCCTTTGATTTGCTGACATCAGAGCAAGGTTTGGAACATCGGAGCAAAAGACCGGTAGAGCTAGAGGCTACATTTGGACAAATGAAGTTTGACAAGGGCTACAAACGGTTCAGACATTTTGGCAGAGAGAAGGTTCATATGGACTTTGGGGTTTATGCCATATCTGCCAACTTGAAAAAACTATTAGGAATAAAGCGACATGAGTTATAAAACTCAAAACAGCTGATGAAGCTGTAAGGGATAACTATGCCCAATTGGGAACTAAAATGAGAAATCTACATCTAAGATAACCAAAAGTAAATATTATAAACATTTCGTTACTGGTGGCTGTAAAATCGAGATAAGGTTTACGGAAAATAATAGATAGAAAAAGGGTGCATCATGGACTTATGACACACCCTCCTTTATAGTATTATTATTGTCTAAACAAGTCTCTCTATTTCTTCAATAGAAAGTCCTGCTCCTTGGGCAACTTGCTCTTGTGTGAGCCCCATGCCGAGAAGACGCTTTGCGGTAGCCAACTTTTCTTTGGCAATACCTTCTTCTCTGCCTTTTTTCCTGCCTTCTTCTCTACCTTCTTCTCTGCCTTCTTCCTTCGCTGTATCGATCGAATTTTTAATATCTCGGTAAGCCTTGAGGCTGTCTTCATATTCTCGTAGCTCTTGTTGACTGAATTTTGCGATTTCTGCTTCTTCAAACAACTTCGTAAAAATTCTTTCTTTTAAAGCTTTCGGTCGTTTGTCAAGCTTGGGTAAATTCTTGAGTACATAGAGCCATTTGTCATACAGAGTTTCTAGCTCAGCCTCGCTTTTGTTGAATTTGGCAATTTCAATATACTTGAAAGAAAGCTTGTCGTTAAAGACCTTGAATGTCTTTTTGTCTAGCAGACCAACATCGTGATTGATTTCTTTTTGGTCGAAAGCTTCTTCCTTAAAATCAAAATTGAGCAATGCTACCGTGTAAACATGGGCTAGCTTGAAATTCCAATCCTGTCCTTTTGGAGCTTGTTCTCTGATAGGAAATGTAGAGTAGAAGAGAGAACGGTCTTTGAAATATTTCTGAAAAGCGTTCTGCATCTCAACAATGAACTTTTCTCCTTTCTCATTTTCACAATACACATCAAAGATAGCTTTGCGCTCTGCGAAAACATCACCAACGTGTTCGCTATTGAGGTAGCGGACATCCTTAATGACTTGCTCTCCATCGAAAAGTGAATTCAGAAAGTTGATGAGCAAGTCTTTATTTGGCTTTGTTCCAAATATACGTTTGAAACCAAAGTCGGTAAGTAAGCTAATATATCGTTCTTCTGATAATCTCATAATCTGTTCTTTTTATAGAATTCTTTTGGCAAAGATACGACTTTTTATAATATCTTCCAAGTATTTTTGCGTAAATCTATTATTTTAATGGTATTTTGGACGATTTTTTTCACTTAGTCTCATGAAAAAGTAGTTATTTTGCAAGCGGAACTTAACATGATTTACTGAACTTGCGAAACTTGAATATGTATTATTATCTGACTATTATTTTCTTGCCTCTTACCACGTAGATTCCGCTCTTCAACAGACTCTGCAGTTGGGAATATGGTACTTGATGGAGGAGTCGCACTCCGTGGAGAGAATATACGTCCACCATCTCGTTTCTATCTGCTGTTATTGTTGTAACACCAGTATAGCCTTCCTCACCATAGTAGCCTTTGATAATGGCTTCTACCAAGTCGGGTTGGTTGAATTCTGGCACGCTACGATGCTCTCCGTCCGTAAGTCCCATCCAGTGGAAAGTCCCTATATTATAGCTTTTGGTCATTGCTATGAAGTGCTTGGCAAATTCCAGGTAGTTGTCGCGATGGTTTTCATAGGCATTATCTGTACTGGTTCCCCATTCACCGACGATAAGAGGAGCCCCTTTGCTGATGAGGTGCGAATTCCAGCTCTTGATGAGATTCCTTACCTCGTTTTTGGCAGTTGTCAGATTGTCAATTTTCGGATACGAATGGACCTCAAATATCAGGTGCTCGCTCACCACGTCCTCGGGCAGCTTCATCTCCTTCAGCGGGTCTTTCAGATGGCTGTTCCATGTTCCGCTGCCATCGCATGCACCATAGGTACAGACCACGAGGTTGCGTTGCAGGTTGTTGCCGCCTGTAGCACGTATGGTATTGACGAAGCTTTGTGCATAGCTGTTGATGGCGTTGTAAGCCGATTTGGCGATGGACGCATCATAGCCGCCATTGGCTCCAAATGAGGCGAAACACCATGAGCGTTTCGAGTCAAGCATTTCATTGTAGCCCTCAAAAAGCAGATGCTCGTCATAGTCGCGAAATTCCTCCGCAATCTGTTGCCAGACGGCTTCGAACCGCTGATGCTGCTGGTTATAGACATTTTCGTCGGCAATGAGCCATGCCGTATTGGATGCCCCAGTATCGTGGTGAACATTGAGAATACAATACATACCTTGGCTGATGACATAGTCCACCACTTGATGCACACGTTTTATCCATGTCTGCTGTATCTGCGTCCCCAATGGGTCCTTCCACGGATACCAGATACTATTGTCAGAGCCTTTAAACTGGAATGTGGCTTCCATGTGGGGATACCATGTGACGGGCACGCGCACGGCGTTGAATCCTGCCTGTTTCAGCATCTGGAAAAGCGCTGGATTAACAACAGGCTGTCCCCACGCTGTCTCATACTTTGATGGGCTTCGGTCAGTCCAATGTTCAATCCACATGTTCAATGTATCTCCAGAATTACTTTCCAGCGTATTGCCCAGGTTCCACCCTATGCGCATGTTTTTAACGGCCTCTGTAGCTGTCTCGAAACTTTGGGCTACTGTCTGCATGCTTATACTACCCATTAAAGTGAGTACAATAAAGAATATATTTCTCATATAGCGTTGTTTTAAAAATTATTATTTTCCGTTTTGGTAATTGGGAAATAGATAGTGTAGGACTCATCTGCAATCTCATAGAGAGAGGCTTCAGGCGTATCATCGGATTTTGTCCGCCGTAAGAATCGTCAATTTAGACAATCTGGGCACCCATAGTATGGAATAGCAAACCCAAAAGAATAGTCATAGATTCCTTTTTATAGATTTCTTTTGGCAAAGATACGACTTTTTATAATATCTCCCAAGTTTTTTTGCACAAATCTATCATTTTGATGTAATTTTTGACAAATCTCTAAGATGTTCTTTGAGAAGATACGATATTTATATCATTTTAGACGATATTGCGAGCGTTTTTGCAAGATTATCAGTACTTTTGTGGCGAAATATCAATAACGAAAATAATAAATAACGCAAAAATATAAATAACGCAAAAATCATAACCGAAATGAAACGAATATTCTTATTCTGGGAAAAGCCATTCGGGGACAATCCGCAGAATCCTCTTTCGCTCGAAGGTAAGCCGATGAAATTCGACCTGGGCAATCTGCAGACTCAGGTAGAACGCTTCTACCGTTTCTTCCGTGATACCCTGAAGTTCTCTCTGCCGGGCAGCATCTGCGATAAGTATAAGATGATGGTGATGGTGAACTATTCGCTGGAAGGAACCGCTTACGGCGGAACTTACGATGACTTTATCGGAGCGCTCTGGGTAACACCTAACCGTATTCAAGATCAGAAACTCAACTGTCTGGCTCACGAACTGGGACACAGTTTCCAACTTCAGATTATGGCAGACAAAATAGGTGAAGCTTGGGGAGGTAGCGGTTTCTTCGAAATGACATCCCAATGGATGCTCTGGAGAGTGAATCCCGAGTGGATAACAGATGAGAAGTATCATTTCGATGCCTTCAGACAGCTTACCCATAAGGGTTATCTGCATCTGGACAACATCTATCATTCGCCATACGTGATAGAGTGGTGGGCTGAGAAGCATGGATTGGAAAGCATCGCCCAGCTCTATCGGGAGGGAAAAGTAGGAGAGGATCCGGTTGTTACCTACAAGCGGAAGTATAAGATGACTCAGAAGCAGTTTAATGATGAGATGTTCGACTGCTACCGCCATCTTGTGAACTTCGATTTCGGTTATGCCCGCAAGGAGACCCGTCCTTATGCCTGCACCTTCGATACCAAGATGCTGAAGCAGAAGAATGGTTATCTCCGTCCGGATACTGCTTCGGTTCCAGAGAACTATGGTTTCAATGCCATCAAACTGGAAATTCCGAAGGCTGGCAAGAAGGTTACTGTAGATTTCAGAGCACTCGATGCCGAGGGTAAGGCGTTCAAGGCATCCAAGGACAAGATGGCACGCACCATCGGTTACCGTTATGGATTGGTGGGAGTAACTGCTGATACCGATGAATGCATCTACAGCCCGATGGGCGAAGCGATGAGCGGAAAGGTTTCGCTTGTGGCTCCAAAGTCCCAGCCGCTCAAGGCGCTCTATCTGGTGGTGATGGGAGCTCCTTCGAATCATTCGCTCGATCCATCTTCCCGCCGTTTCCCTTATGAGGTAAGGGTGAAATAAGAACAATTTGATATTTCCGTTTATGAAACAACTTATGATCAGCCTCTTGTTGTTGCTTTCTTGTTTTTCTGTGCTGGCACAGGAAAAGACAGCCAACCGGGAGGTAACAAAAGTCAAGAAACTTTATGCCTTGTATGGTGAAGCTTACGACTCTTTCACTCGTATGCCATTGAGTGCAAAGGTATTTCTGATGTTGAAGGATTCTACTATTGTAGATACCTTGTCGGCAGAAGTGTATAATAAAGATAGTTTCTTTAAGTTCCCCGTGGAGAAGATTCGCCGGGATTACATCCTCAAAGCAACTTATCCAGGTTATTTCGATACATTCATCAACTATACTTTCGAGCCGAAAGGCAGAAAATATGAGAATGCCTTGCCTAAGATATTGATGAAGAGAGATAATCAAAACTACGAGGCGCAGCTGGATGAGGTGGTTGTTAAAGCCACCAAGATTCAGGTGGTGCATCGTGGCGATACGATTGTATATGATGCGACAGCCTTTGCCTTGCCTGAAGGTTCCATGCTGGATGCTCTCATTAAGCAGTTGCCAGGTGTAGAACTCAAGGAAGGGGGAGAGATTTTCGTGAATGGAAAGAAAGTGGATTTTCTTACCTTGAATGGCAAGAAACTCTTCAATGGCAATAATCAGGTGATGCTCGAAAACCTGCCTTATTATACGGTGAAGGATATCAAGGTGTTTAACAAGAAACGCACTTTGGCAGAGCAGATAAGTAAAGGTGAGGGCAGGGATTATGTGATGGATCTGAGCCTGAAACGTGATTATATACAGAATGCATTAGCTACCGTGGAAGCTGGTGGTGGAACCCAAGACCGTTGGTTGGCACGTACTTTCGGACTATTGATGGGAGAAAAGCATGATGCGATGCTCTATGCCAATGCCAACAATCTGAATGAGGATGGTACTCCAAGGAAAAATGGCAATTGGCTTCCTTCCCGTTTTTCGCAAGGTGTGAAGACCAATCGTGAGGTCGGACTTTCTGTCCGTTCCGGTAATAAGGAGAAAACCATCGACAACGATTTCCAAACGACAGTAAAATGGAACGAAGAGAAGATAGAGAGTGAAAGTCAGGGAGAGGTATTTGCCAAGGATGGCAATATCTTAAAGCAAGGGTTTACCAAGGAAAAGAATAAATACTTCAGCTGGCGACTGGAAGATGAATTCCAGCATTTTACAGATAAGTTTACGCTCTATACTAGTTCCTATGTGAGCTATGACCATGCCAAGACCCTGTCTTCGGCAGGAACTTCTACTTATCGTGACCAGCTGATTAATGAAAGTTTGAATCAAGGTCTTGTTAAGGCAGATTATCTTTATGCGGGTACGAGGCTTTACCTTGAAAAACGCTTTTCGTGGGGTGATGCTATTATTTTTACTTCACGCATAAACGTTTCTCATAATAAGCCAAATGATACCTATTCGCTCAATAAAATGAATTATGCTGTCGAAGGTGCTAAGGATGTTCGTAATCTCTATAGCGACCAGCACAAGCATTCCTATGATTATAGCTTTGGAGTGGGATATAATCTGAGCTTATCTTATGGTTGGAGTATCAATATCCCAGTATCATTCATACAGCAGTATGAGAATCGCCATCATTCCAACTATCGTCTGGATCGTTTGGATGAGGGGGGATTTGATGAGTTAGGCATATTGCCTTCTACTACCGACCAATGGATGAAGGCGCAGGATGCAGACAATACCTATAGTTCAGACTTGTGGAAAAAAGGTTGTAAAAGTGAACTCCAGGTAATCAGACAAGGTGATGAAGGTTTCTTGCAAATTGTCTTGCCTCTAGAGTGGCAACAAGAACAGTATCACTATATGAGACTGGATATGGACACGGTGGCGAAGAGGAGAAAGTTTCTTTTTCAGCCCCAGCTTTTTTATACGAACTGGGGCAGGAATTCTAAGCAGATAGATTATAGTCTCAGTATGAAACAGCCAGACTTTGCCGATCTGATGCCATACGGCGATGATACCAATCCTCTGGCTGTTCGTATCAATAATCCAGACCTTAAGATGCTGATTCGCCATCATCTGGGAGCTTATATGAGTTGGAGCTCTGATTCTACCGATTTGAGCAGATGGGTGGATATGGAGGCAAATCTGGTGAGGAACTCATGGGGTACGCGCACCTCTTATAATACAAAGACGGGTGCTTTTACCTATAGGAATGACAACGTGAACGGAAACTGGGATGCCAAATTGGCTGCAGGCTTTTCACGTTCCATAGACAAGCAGCATCGCTTCCGTTTCTCGGCAGATGCAAAACTGGGTTATGTGCGCAGCGTGGATTTCGACATCGACTACGATAACAAGGGGGCAGAACTGAGTAAGGTGAATACTTGGAGTCCATCAGTAGGCGCAAGCCTGACCTATCAGCTCAAGGATTTCCTATGGAAGGTGAAGGGAAAGTATGAGGGAAAGTACAGTTGTAGTAATCTGGAAATTTTTGAAGACATCAAAGCCTGTGATTTCCAATATGGCACGGAACTGCAATATACCATCCCTTGGATGAAAGTGGGTATTCAGACAGACCTCACCATGTTTACCCGAAAAGGTTATAACAGTAACGAGATGAACACCGACGATTTGGTATGGAATGCCATGTTGACCCGTACCTTCTGCAAGGGAAATGTTACAGCCAAGCTTCAAGCTTACGACTTGTTGCATCAGTTGACCAACAAGGTTTATACCGTCAATGCTCAGGGCAGAACCGAAACTTGGTATAATACCATCCCTCGTTACGTGATGTTCTCGTTGGCGTTCAAGCTTCATAAGAAGGCAAAAAATGCGGAATAGGCATCTTTTATGCTTTTAATTATGAGGTTTGATAATAATACAGAAAACCATCCGATAGTATCCAAGCTATCGGATGGTTTTATTTTGATGTGATTTTTGAAGAATCTCCAAGATGTTCTTTGGGAAAATACGATATTTGTATCATTTTAGACGATATTGCGACCGCTTTTGCAAGATTATCAGTACTTTTGTGGCGAAATATAAATAACGCAAAAATCATAACCGAAATGAAACGAATCTTTTTATCGCTGATACTCACAGCGGCAACCTTGCCTTGGGCTACTGCAGCCCTGGCACAGAAGTTTGAAGACAACTTTGAGAACAAGACGTTGCGACTGGATTATATCGTGGCGGGAGATAGCGTGAATCAGGCTATCTATTTCGAACAGGCTTACAGCAACCCTACATGGGCGGGCAGAAAGACAAGACTGGATGAGAAATTCCTGAACGGAAACGGACAGGTAACCGTATATGAACATGGTACCAACAAGGTGCTCTATGTAAACACTTTCTCTACACTCTTCCAGGAGTGGCAGCTTACACAGGAGGCTAAACATCTGCAGAAATCATTCGAAAGCAGTTTCCTCGTGCCTTTCCCAAAGAAGCCGGTGGATGTTAGCATCACCCTGAGCGATACGCATCAGAAGGTGACGGCAGAACTGCGCCATACCATCAATCCCCAGGATATCCTCATCCGACCATTGGGCGAGAATGGCATCCCTTACCGCTACATCGTGAAGAGCGGAGAGACTGCCGACTGCGTTGACCTCGCCATCATTGCCGAGGGCTATCGCCAGGACCAGATGGATAAGTTCTATCAGGATGCGCAGCGGGCAGTCGATGCCATCTTCGAGCGCGAACCTTTCGCTTCGCTCAAGTCGAGATTCAACGTGGTGGCTGTTGCAGCTCCATCGCTCGATGAGGGACCAAGTATTCCGCACGAAGGGAAATGGAAGAATACGATGGCTTGCTCTCATTACGATACTTTTTATTCGAACCGCTATCTCACCACGAGCAAGATTCATCGCATCTATGATGCCTTGAGTAATGTGCCTTTCGAGCAGATCATCGTATTGGTGAATTCTCCTACGTATGGTGGTGGCGGCATCTACAACCAGGTTACGCTTTCTACCTCTGATCATCCTACGTTCAAGAAGGTGCTGGTACATGAGTTCGGTCATGGCTATGCGGGTTTGGGTGATGAGTACAGTACCGATGAGTACGATCCGATGTATCCTAGTGATACCGAGCCTTGGGAACCGAACCTCACCACGCTGAAGGATTTCCAGAGCAAGTGGGCGGATATGATGCCGAAGGGTGTGAAGATTCCAACGCCGCTTGCCAAACTTCCGGATCATAAGAATATCAGAAACGCGAAAGAGCAGAAGAAACTCAACGAAGCCGTCTTCAAGATTGGTGTGTTCGAGGGTGCGGGTAACCAGAGCAAGGGATGTTACCGTCCGGCACAGGTCTGCCGTATGAGAATCAACGAAGTGGATGATTTCTGTCCGGTTTGCCAGCGTGCCATCCGACGCATCACAGATTTCTATACTGGGAAATAATATTTTCCTAACTGGAGAAAAATACTTAAGAAGTCAACAAGTAAAATATCAAGCATAATGAAGACTCAGATTTTAGCTCTTTCGCTGTTGAGCGCAGCTTTGGCGATGCCGGCAGCTACAGCTTCAGCACAGGGCACATTAGAAGATTACAACAGAGCTTATGCTCTTCGTCATCAGTTCTCAGCCGATTCCGTGTTCCATTGGGCACGCTCATCGGCTTGGTGCGATTCCACCCACGTATTGCATTATCAGATTTCTACTCCTCAGGGCAGGAAGTTTGTATCCTATGATGCCGACAAGGATGAGATGAAGACTTATGATTCGCAGGAAGCGATGGAGAAGGCGCTGGGCATCAAGCCTCGTCCTGTCTACAAGCCTCAGTTTGGCAGACGTCATGAGCGCCATTGGATGGAGGTGGATGAGGAGAAGGAGGCTTATCCGGTACTTTCGCCAGACGGTAAGATGGAAGCCTACATCGAAGGTTACAACGTGGTGGTTCATGAGGCCGGAAAACCTTATACCGAAGCCAAGCGAATCCTCACCCAGGATGGTACCATCGGCTGCTATTACAGCAACCGCATCCAATGGAGCCCAGACGGCAAGCACATCTTCGTATGCAAGCGTGTTCCGGTAGAGAAACGCTATGCGTACTACGTAGAATCTTCGCCTGCCGACCAGCTGCAGCCTATCCTCCACAAGCAGGAGTATGCCAAGCCGGGCGATGCCCTGCCACAGCACTATCCGGTCATCATCGATGTGGCTACCGGAAAGAAGGTGGAGGCTGACAAGCATCAGATAGAAAACCAGTATGAACTGGAGTGGATGCAATGGACTCCTGACAGCAAGGAGGTGACGATGGAATACAACCAGCGTGGTCATCATCTCTATCAGATGCTGGCGATGAATGCTGAAACCGGCAAGCTTCGTACCGTGGTAGAGGAGCGTGCCAATACCTTTGTGAACTATGGTCGTCTGTGGCGCCAGTTTATTAAGGATGGCAAGCAGCTGCTCTGGATGAGCGAGCGCGACAACTGGAACCATCTCTTTCTCTACGATGTGCAGAAGTCGAAGGTTATCCGCCAGATTACAAAGGGCGAATGGTTTGTTCGCGGCATCCAGCGTGTAGATGAAGAGAAAGGAGAAATCTATTTCTCGGCTAGTGGCGTGAACAAGAATGAGGACCCATACCTGGTACATTATTATAAAATAGGTATGGACGGCAAGAATATGGTGGCGCTCACTCCAGAAGAGGGAAATCATAGTGTCCAATATACCTATGATTACCGTTATCTCCTGGATACCTATTCTAAGGTGGATGCCGCTCCTGTTACCGTGCTCCGTGATGCGCAGACCGGTAAGCTCGTCAAGACTTTGGAAACGGCTGATATCGCTACGCTGAAGAAGCACGGATGGGTAGCCCCTGAGGTGTTTGTGGCTAAGGGACGTGACGGCAAGACAGATATGTGGGGTATCATCCAGCGTCCTACCAACTTCGATCCTAATAAGAAATATCCGGTTATCGAGTATATCTATTCGGGGCCGGGCGATGCCTATACTCCGAAGAGTTTCATGCCATACAACTGGTACACCACTTCGCTTGCCGAACTCGGTTTCATCGTAGTTCAGCTCGATGCGATGGGAACTTCCTATCGCGGCAAGAAGTTTGAGGAGGTTTGCTACAAGAATCTGAAGGATGCCGGATTCCCAGACCGTGAACTCTGGATCAAGGCTGCAGCCAAGAAGTATCCTTATATGGATGCTGATAATGTGGCAATCTATGGCTGTTCAGCAGGCGGACAGGAGAGTACCACAGCCGTATTGCTGCATGGCGATTTCTACAAGGCAGCCTATAGTGCCTGCGGCTGTCACGACAACCGGATGGATAAAATCTGGTGGAACGAGCAATGGATGAGTTGGCCTATAGACTCCAGCTACGTAGAGTGCAGCAACGTGGAGAATGCCCACAAGCTGGAGCGCCCGTTGATGCTGGTGGTAGGCGAGATAGACGATAACGTAGATCCATCGAGCACCTATCAGGTGGTGAATGCCTTGGAAAAGGCGAACAAGGATTTCGAACTCGTGGTGATTCCTGGAGCCCATCATACCATGGGCGAACTCTACGGCGAACACAAGCGCTACGACTTCTTCGTGAAGAATCTGCTGGGTGTGAAACCTCCGAAATGGAGCGATGTAAAGAGCAAGTAATTCAGACTTCAATCTGTTGATAGTGAAACTTCTCACTTGAATCATTATTTAAGTTTTTGCCTCGAAGCAAACGGATAGTCTTACTTTTAAAAAGTAGCTATTTGGTTGTTTCGGGGCTTTTTTTGTTCATTTTATTGCTATTTCTCGTTATATTTTTGTAATTTTGCGGCATTAATTTATCTAA
>OQVO01000509.1_pt1 | contig 12263 bp, 12 predicted proteins | sample 1691511 | NCBI WGS metagenome assembly OQVO01 (sample SAMN03418254, study PRJEB22391) | human gut metagenome | biome: human-gut; feature: organic feature; material: feces | host: Homo sapiens | place: Tanzania | collected 2013-01 | reverse complement strand
CTCAATGCCAAGGTACTCATCGTGGGTGCCGGTGGATTGGGTTCTCCAGTTGCCCTCTACCTCGCTGCCGCAGGCGTAGGACATATCGGTATCGTGGATGCTGACGTGGTAGACCTCAGTAACCTGCAGCGCCAGGTGATTCATCAGACCAAGGACCTGGGTACTCCAAAGGTGGAGAGTGCCAAGGAGAAGATGATTGCCATCAATCCGGACGTGGAAGTGACCACTTATCACGACTTCCTCGATTCTCACAACGCTGAGGAAATCATCAAGCCATGGGATTTCGTCATCGACGGAACAGACAACTTCCCAGTGAAGTTCCTTATCAATGATGCCTGCGTACGTCTGGGCAAAGCCTTCTCGCATGGCGGCATCCTGAGATTCCAGGGACAGACCTTTACCCACTTGCCAGGCACGGCATGTTACCGATGCTTCTTCAAGGAACCACCTCCAGCAGGCGCAGTTCCTACCTGTAGTCAGGCTGGCGTTCTGGGAGCCATCGCCGGTATGCTCGGAACCATTCAGGCAGCAGAGGCTTTGAAGTACTTCCTCGGTGTAGGCGAACTGCTTACCGACCGTCTGCTTACCTTCGATGCCAAGACGATGAACTTCCGCACCATCAAGGTGAAGAAGCGTGCATCCTGCGAAATCTGCGGCGACCACCCTACCATCGACCATCTCATCGATTACGAGCAGGCAGCCTGCGATTTGAAGCACCACTAAGATTTAGTGATTATTTATTAGTAATTATTTTTGCTATAGCTTATGAAGATTAACGACGACGTAATCAAGGTTATTATCGAGCAAGCTAAGAAGGACGCGCCCATCGAGAGTTGCGGACTTCTGTTAGGCAGGGATGATGTGGTGACGGAAAGCTACTGGATGGAGAACATCGACCATAGCGAGGAGCATTTTGCCTTTGCTCCGAAAGACCAGTTTGCGGCTCTGAAATATGCCCGAAGCAAGGGCTTGAAGATTCTCGCCAACTGGCACAGTCACCCAGCATCGCCTTCCCGCCCTTCGCAGGAAGACCTGAGACTGGCTAACGATCCCAACATCCGTTATGCCATTATCTCATTGCTCGACGGAAAGATTCACCTCAATTCATTCAGGGTTCTGAATGGAGAGGTGGTGGATAAGGAAGTTCACTTTTAAAACGATACAAGAACATGTACAGAATACCTTCTACATTAAATGGAGACTTGGATTATACCCAGTCACTCATCGACCAATTCAAGGCGGGCGAGATTCAGGCTGGTCAGTTGAAGTCGAACCGTGTACCTATGGGCATCTACGAGCAGCGCAAGAACCAGCACTATATGCTTCGCCTTCGCTGTGCCGGCGGTCTCATCACCCCAGAACAGCTTGCCAAGATTGCCTTTGTGGGTCACCAGCTCTCCACTTCGCATCTCCACGTTACCACCCGACAGGAGATTCAGATTCACAATGTTGATATCGAAGATGCCATTCCAGCTCTGAAGAAACTGGAAAAGGTGGGCATCTCCAGCGCAGGTGGCGGTGGAAACACCGTAAGAAACATGATGGTGGATGACCGGAGCGGACTCACTGCCGATGAGGAATTCGATGTCTATCCATACGTGGAAGAACTCACCTCCCGACTCATCGCCGAGAAAGATTCGTTCACGATGCCTAGAAAATACAAGGTGGCAATAGATACCAGTGTGGCTACGGCCAACTACTCCTACATCGCCGACCTGGGTCTGCAGGCACGTATCAAGGACGGACAGCGAGGATTCAGAATACTCATCGCCGGTAGTGCAGCCAGCAATGCCCACACCGGTTGGGAGGTATTCGACTTCCTTCCAGAGAAGGATCTCTATCGTGCTGCCAAGGCTTTGAAAAACTGGTTCCATAAATACGGAAACAGAAGAAACCGCCACAAGGCACGCATGAGATACGTGTTCTACAAATACGGAACAGAAGAAGCCAAGCGATTGTATCTCGAAGAGTTTGAGGAACTTAAGAAAGATGGTTCAATCGATTTCGAAGTTCCGGCTTTGCCATTGGAACATCATAAGCCCAACTTCCCTGCACTTAACGCATCAACCGATTTTGAAACGTGGAAGCGCCGTTACGCCCACAAGCAGACCAATGCCGATGGCTTGAAGGAGAACCTCTGGTATGCTTACATCCCATTGCGCCACGGCAACAACTCTACGGATTTCTTCGCAGAAGTAGCCGAGTATTTGGGCAACTATGGCAACGACGTAATCCGCTTCACCAAGAAAGAGCAGATTCAGGTGCGCAACATCCCAGAGGAATATCTCACCAACATCTACGCCTTCTTCAAGAAACTGGGTGTCTATAAGATAGATTATCCTGTAGTGGTTACCAACCTCACCTGCTGTACGGGAGCTGATACCTGCCGCCTGGGAATCTGCCTTCCAAAGGGAGCCATTGATGGCATCGCCAAGCAGCTTCTCAATAGCGATCTGAACCTCGATGCCATTCCAGACTTCGAACTCCGCATGAACGGCTGTACCAACATCTGTGCGCTTGCTACCTGGGGAGATTTAGGATTTAGCGGACGTGTAGGACGAGTGGGCGATGACCCATATCCAGCCTACACCATCTGGCTTCCGGTAAAGGGCAAGCACGAAATCGACCTGCAGCAGGGTTATATCGCCGCCAAGAAGATTCCGGCATTTGTTGAAGATTATCTCCGTGATGTGATAGCCGAACAAGCCAACTATGCCGATTATTACGACTATGTGGCAAAGAGAGGCGTGAACATCGTGAAGGAACTGATTGCGAAATACAAGGAGGTGGCTCCGTATTCAGAAGAGCCTGATACCTTCTTCGATTTCGGAGATGACGAGAAGTTCTCACTCATCAAATATGGTAAAGCCGAGTGCTCAGCCGGACTCTTCGATATCATCGAAATCGACCAGGATACCATCAGAGAGAAACTCCGAGAGATAGACAAGATATTGGGCGATGATAAGTCGCACACGGAACTCACGAATCTCACGGATATAGTAAACGAAGAGGACGCAAAGAAGATAGAGAAACTCCTCCACGACATTGTGTTCTCGGAGAACCGAATGCTGCTCGTTACCCGTGGTCTCGACCCACGCACCGACGAGGATGTATATCAAGGTTTCGAGAAGGAGTTTATCGCTGCCGGCATCATCCCTCAGAAGTTCAAGGTATTGACCGATAAGGCAAGAAACAACAAATCATTGATAGCAGAGAAGCCATTGATTGATGAACTCGCACAGCTGCTCAATGACCTCTATCAGAACATGGATGATTCTTTGCAATTTAAGTTGCCAAGCGATAGTTCTCAGACGGATGCAAAAGATTCCAAGGAAAAGGACAATCAGAAAGAAAAATCCGTGGAATCCGTGAAATCCGTGTGCGTTTCCGAAAGCAAGAATGCCAATGATAAATCTGTGTCATCTGTGAAATCTGTGGGACAAAAAAACGGAAGCGAGAATGAAGAAAAAGAATCTGCAGCCATATCCCCTGATGTAAAGAAGGATTTCCGAGGCGTGATGTGTCCGATGAACTTCGTGAAGACGAAGATTGCTCTCACCCCAATGCAGAGCGGACAGATTCTGGAGATTCTCCTCGACGACGGTGCTCCTATCGAGAACGTCCCGGGCAGCGTGAAGAACGAGGGTCACACCATCCTCTCTACCGAGAAAGTAGAGAACTACTGGAAGGTCCTCATCAAAAAGAAATAAAATTCAATCTATGTCTAAATGGACTATCTTCCAATAACGATTAAAATCGTCTCCGCCAACATACTTATCGTTGGCGGAGGGAAGGTAGCGACCCACAAGGCTCAGATTCTCGCCCGCTTCACCGACCAAGCTACGGTGGTGGCACCAGAGATTACAGATGAGCTCAAGGCACTACCCTTCCAAACAAAAGAGAAGGCTTTCGAGCCTAGCGACCTGGATGGCGTGCAACTCCTCTTCGTCTGTACGGGCGACCATGAGTTGAACCATCAGATTAAACAGCTCGCAGCCCAGCGGCATATCCTGACCAGTGTCTGCGATGATCCGGCACAGTGCGATTTCATCTCACCCGCCATCTATCGCAACGACAATCTCACCATTGCCGTGGGAAGTGATTCGAGGGATGTGAAACGAAGCATCCGAGTAAGAAACAGAATAAAAGAGTTGATAGAAAATGATACATTACAAATCGATTGACCAAAGCCAGTTCGCTGAAGGAACCGACATCAAGGAGCAGGAAAGAGTCTTCGATGATTTTCTACAAGATACACTCTTGGAAATACAAGGAAGTCATATCAATAAGACAAACAGAATTCCCCATAATGTTCATATCAGCAGCCAGCCCGATGAGGAAGTTCCTTATATCTTCCTGAAGACGTGCAACCGCAGCGAGATATACTACGGCGAAGGCGAAGTTCCCGATGAGGTAGCCCGCCATCTCTTCCGTGTGGTATCGGGCTTGGAATCAGCCATCGTTGGCGAAAGAGCCGTTCAGGGACAGGTAAAGGAAGCATACTATACCGCCAAGGCTCAGCGCCCGTTGACCGCCGAACTCCATCGCCTTTTCCAAAGCGCATTGCAGGTTGGCAAGCGGGTTCGCAACGAAACCGAGATTTCTCATGGTGCCGTATCCCATAGTCTTGCAGCTCTCGAGATTATTGAATCTTTGGGTAATGTAGATTTAAAGAATGCGAGAATCACCATCATCGGTGTCAACAAACTGACCAGCGATATTCTGAAGTTCCTCCAGAACAAGGGAGCCAAGATGGTGTTCCTCGCCAACCGCAGTCAGATAAAGGCACATTACCTAGCCGATCCGCTCGGCATCAAGGTATATACGCTGGATGAGAAACAGGAGTTCATGGCACAAACGGATATCCTCATCAGCGCCACCTCAGCCCCTCATCTCATCATCCGCAAGGAAGACATCCCAGAGCAGAAGCAGTTGCTCGCCATCGACCTCGCCTTCCCTCGCGACATCGATTCCCAACTCAGCGAACTCCCCCACGTGCAGCTCTACAACATCAGAGACGTGGAGAAGAAGGTGCGTGAAAACATCGAAGTGAGAGGAGCCGAAGTAGAAAAAGCCGAAGCCATCATCGAAGAAGAGATTCTGGAGATGCAGGAGGCTCTGGAAAGGAGAAAGAAATATATTTCATAATAATTTTATTCATAAACATAACCGACATTTTTAAAAGATGAATAAAAAGATTAGAGTCATTGCAAGAGGCAGTCGTCTCTCCCGACTGCAGGTAGAGGAAGTTTTCAAGAACTTCCCGGAACTCGCCTACGAGATTAAATACTTGGAATCTTACGGCGACAAGAACCAGCAGATTTCACTTCTGAACGGTGAAGCTCCTGCTGATATCTTTACGAGAGAGCTCGACGATGCCATCCGTCAGGGAGATGCCGACATCGCCATCCATTCGGCGAAAGACCTGCCCTATCCTCTGCCTGAGGATATCGAAGTCATCGCCCTCTTCCCTGCTTTCGACACCACCGATTCACTCGTAAGCAGAGACCACAAGAAACTGGCAGAACTCCCTGCCGGCAGTATCATCGGAACCAGCAGTCCGCTCCGCAAGAAAGGTTTAAACGAATTGCGTCCAGACCTGACTATCAAAGGAATACGTGGCTGTATTGAAGAAAGGGTTCAGCAGGTGAAAGATGGCAAATACGATGCAGCCATCGTAGCCACCTGTGCCCTGAAGCGACTTGGCATGGAGGATGAAATCGCCGAAGTGCTTCCTTTCCCAACCCATCCTCTTCAAGGATTCCTTGCCGTCACTGGGAAAAAAGTGAAGAGTGAAGAACGAAGAGTGAAGAATCAGAATGCAGAAAGTTCTTCAGCCTCAGAGCAAGAGAATTCTTCACTTTTCACTCTTCGTTCTTCACTTAAGAATCTCTTGAATTCGCAAGGTTCCGTATCCCTCGTCGGCTTCGGTCCTGGCGACCCGGACCTCCTTACCATCAAGGCAGCAAAGGCCATCGATGCCGCCGACATCATCTTCTACGATGACCTCATCGACGATTCCTATCTGGCAGATAAGAAAGCCGAGAAGATCTACGTGGGTAAGCGTGCCGGGTATCATCACAAGGAGCAGGCAGACATCAACCGTCTCCTCCTCGAAGCAGCACGAGAGGGAAAGAACGTGGTGCGTCTGAAAGGTGGCGACCCGATGATCTTCGCCCACGGCAGCGAGGAAATCGAGTACCTGGAGAGTAATCTGATAAAAGTGAATGTCATCCCTGGCATCACCACAGCCTCAGCCCTTGCCGCATCCCAGAAAATCAGTCTCACCCATCGTGACTTCTCATCAAGCGTAGCCCTGGTCAGCGGTCATACTCCGCAACCCGTAATTCCCGATGCAGAAACCCTGGTATATTATATGGGTGCCAAACAGCTGCAGACCATCGCAACCCAACTCATCGACAAGGAAGGCTGGGCATTCAATACTCCTGTTCTCCTCACCTACAACGTGAGCCGCCCCGATGAGCAGACCTTCGAGACCACCCTTTGGAATCTGAGAAACGGCGAGATGCAGAATCTCCCTACTCCATTGATTGCCCTCATCGGCAACGTGGCAGGTCTGAAGCATCATCAGGCATCGGATATCAAGCCAACCCTCTATACAGGTACTCTTCCTGCCATAGAGAAGCGCAAGGCAGATTACACCTATACGCCGCTGATAGAGATTAGTTATCACCCAAGTTATTTTACGAAAATCCTCGAAGATCATTATTTTGAGCGTTACGATGGAAAAAGTTTTACCAAGTATTGTGAGTGGGATGAAAGTCAAGCTTTATATTATATCTTTACAAGCCAATATGGCGTTCATGCAACACTTGATTATTACGATTTGATATTCAAAGAGCAAGAAGAGCATGTGTTTATCTCCATCGGTGATACTACAACAGAGGCTTTACATAAGGCTGGCGTCAAAAATGTTATACAGGTAGAGCAAGACAATCGCTATGGAGTGATAGAATGGTTCAAAAAAGAGAAAGAGAGACTTGATGCAGAAAAGCCACGTTACGAGCAGATAATGAAGAAGCTAGACGAGTTAGATGATCCAGATGAACAAGATGCATACTATTACAAAGAAGAAGACTTCTTGCAACGGTATGAAAATAGATTAGTTTTCTATCCTCATTCATCCCTATCACCAGAAGATATTCCTTTGGCTTTGCAGGAATTAGGTTTCAACGTGCTAAGCGCCGTTGTTTACAACAATGAACTCCCGAAGAATCCGCGCCGTGTGAATCTCAACCATTTCAAGCGCATTGTCTTCACATCACCTTCTACCATCGACAACTTCATCAAGTTGTATGGCAAGTTGCCTGAGAACACCGAGTTCATCACCCGTGGTCCTATCACCCAGGCGCATCTGGAAGAAGTCTTGAATAAATAATATAAAACAGACATAGATATGAAAAGATTTAGAGAATTACGTAAAGACCAGGCTACTCGCGACAAGTATGCCGATGTATCATTGAGTGCCGCAGACTTCATCTACCCTTACTTCGTAGTAGAGGGCGAAAACCAGAAGGAGGAGATTTCCACCATGCCAGGCATCTATCGCTTCAGCATCGATACCCTTCTGAAGGACATCGAGGAAATCAAGAACCTCGGCATCAACAAGGTGCTCCTCTTCGGAGTGATTCCTGACGAGCAGAAGGATGAACGAGGCAGCGCTGCCTATGCCGACGATGCCCTCATCGCCCGTGCCGTAAAAGCTATCAAGGCTGAGTTTGGCAAGGACATCATCGTCTTCACCGACGTCTGCCTCTGCGAATACACCAGTCATGGTCATTGCGGACTCCTGCATCATCACGATGTAGATAACGATTCCACCCTCCCATTGCTCGCCGAAGAAGCCTACGTTCATGCCAAGGCTGGCGCCGACTTCGTAGCACCATCAGCCATGATGGACGGACAGGTAGAAGCCATCAAGAACCGTCTTCGCGAAGATGGTCTCGACAAGCAGTGCAAGGTATTGGCATATTCTGCCAAGTACGCCTCAGCCTTCTACGGTCCATTCCGAGATGCTGCCGATTCAGCTCCAAGTTTCGGAGACAGAAAGAGCTACCAGATGGACTTCCGCACCCACGACCAGGGTCTTGATGAGATTGCTGCCGATATAGAAGAAGGAGCCGACTGGACGATGGTGAAGCCAGCGATGCCATATCTCGACATGATAGCCCGCGGCGTAGAGAAGTTCCCTAACATCCCGATGGTAGCCTATCAGGTAAGTGGCGAGTATTCGATGCTGAAGGCTGCCGCCAAGCTCGGTTATCTCGATGAGAGCCGTGTAGCATTCGAGAGCCTCATCGCCATCAAGCGTGCCGGTGCCCAGTACATCATCACCTATTATGCCAAGGAGATCATAGAGAAGGCAGAGGATTGGCATCTCGAAATAGGATAAAAGGAAAGAGAAAAAGAGGAAGAGGAAAAGAAAGAGAAAAAGAAAGAGGAAGAAGAAGGAAGAAAGCAGGAGAACCAAGTCCCCCTCTCGTCCCCGTTCCCAGCGATTCCATCGCTGGTCCCCCTCCTAAAAAGAACCAAGAACATGAAAGAAAGAAAAAACTCAGCCGCCGCTTTCGAGCAGGCAAAACAGATAATACCTGGCGGAGTAAATTCGCCAGTAAGAGCCCTGAAGAGCGTAGGAACCACCCCGCTCTTCGTCCGTGACGCCAAGGGTCCATACATCTACGATATCGATGACAACAAGTTTATCGATTTCTGCATGTCATGGGGCGTCTTTATTCTAGGTCATAACAACGACAAGGTGAGCAAGGCAGCATCCGATGCCATCTTCCACGGAAGCAGCTTCGGCATCCCTACCCTCGCCGAAACCACCCTTGCCGAGAAGGTAAGAGAATCCTTCCCATCAATGGAGCGCCTTCGCTTCGTTAACAGCGGAACCGAGGCTACCATGTCAGCCATCCGTGTAGCTCGTGGCTTCACCGGTCGCGACATCCTCGTTAAGTTCGAGGGCTGCTATCATGGTCATGCCGACCATCTTTTGGTAAGTGCCGGATCTGCCGTAGCTAAGCTCAACAATGCATCATCAGCCGGAGTACCAGCCGGTTTCACCCAATACACCGTGGTGCTGCCCTACAATGATACCGAGGCTTTGGAGAAGTATTTCGCTGAGAATGGCGACAAGGTAGCTGCGCTCATCATCGAACCGGTAGCCTGCAACATGGGCGTGGTGCCTCCAACCCGTGAGTTTATCGAGGCAACCCGCAAGGTAACCCGGGAGCATGGCGCCATCCTGATATTCGATGAAGTTATCACCGGTTTCCGTCTCTCTTATGGCGGTGCCCAGAAGCGATTCGGCATCACTCCGGATATGACTACCGTAGGAAAGATTGTTGGTGGCGGATTCCCTGCCGCAGCCTTCGGAGGTAGAGCCGATATCATGAGTGTTCTGGCTCCTGAGGGTCCGGTTTATCAGGCAGGCACCCTGAGTGGTAACCCAGTAGCAATGGCAGCCGGTTATGAAACCTTGAAGCAGTTGGGCGAACCGGGTGTTTACGAACTCCTCGAAGAGCGCAGCAACCGCTTCCTCTCCCGTCTTGAGAAGATAGTAGAAGGCAAGGGCATCCAGGTGAACCACGTGGGCACGATGTTCACGATGTTCTTCAACGACCAGCCTGTGCGCAACTTCCAGGATACGAAGAAAAGCGACCAGGAACGTTTCGCCCGCTATTTCCGCAACATGCTGGACCGTGGCATCTACGTAAGTCCATCGCAGTTTGAGGGCAATTTCATCTCCCTCTGCCACACCGATGAGATTCTCGACTATGTTTTGAAGTCGATAGAAGAAAGTATCGAATAAACACATATAACAAAAAGCAAAGTCACAATACCCAGCACCATCTGCCGGATATTGTGACTTTTATTTTTAGAAACACCCCAAGCCCAATAAAGAGCAAAAACCTTGATTATAAGATACTTTATAAAACATTTCTCCCATTTTTCTTGCATGATTCAGATAATAATCGTATTTTTGCAGCAGATAAAATACGCAAGCTTATGAAAGAGAAAAGATATACATTGCCAGAAGAGCAGAAAGATGCAGCTTTCGCAGCAGAGCCTGCACCAGCCTATCACGGAAATGCCGCCATAGCACTTCCCGAGGAAGAATGTGCAGAAGAAGATATTGACTGGAATAAGATTCCTGTTGGCTGGCATCCGGCTAATGAAGAAGAAGCCGTGGCTAGGATTGAAGCTATTGAGGCGGAGTATGAGAATGGGCAATATACTGATGCTGAAGAATTTGAAAAAGAACTAATTGCACAATATCCATGGCTAGCATAAGATTAACACTTTATTTCAAAAAGGAATTAAAGACTGTTATCGACTATGGATTGATAGAATTCGGTAAAACTACAGTAAAGCGATTCTACCGCCCTTACCATAGTGCGATTATCAAGGAGAATTGGAAGATTATCTATCGCTACGATGAAGCCAACGACCTCGTCATTTTCGTAGACTTATGGGATATGAGAAGAAGCCCTAGATATCTAATCAGGCAATTCAAAAAAAACTATAAAGGAAAGAGTTTATGAAAGAGAAAAGATATACATTACATGAAGAGCAGCCGATTCCAGTTGGCTGGCATCCGGCTAATGAAGAAGAAGCCGTGGCTAGGATTGAAGCCATTGAGGCGGAATATGAAAGGACAGGCAAGGCTACAGATTTTGAAGAATTTATAGAAGAATTAAAGGCAGAAGGATTATGGCTTATCCAATAAAAGCAATACCAACACTCTATGGTGAGGCGGCTCGTCGTTTCCAAGAAATGGCAGACGAAACAGAGCGCAAATATGATATTAGTCCCAAGCGAGACATCAAAAAAGATCCTCGCTACCGAGCTATGCGCACAATTCTCGAAAGATCGAACATAAAATAGAACTTTGCAGGTGGTTCAAGAACGGGCTGAAGATCCAAAAGCTCTTAGAAGCAGCACGCCCTGAAAGGGCAGAAGCTCCTAGCCCAGGGCATCGCCCTGGGTATAGTAGCAGTCAGCAAGTCGCCCTGTAAGGGCAAAAGCCTTATAACTTGACTGGTACTTGAAAGCTTTAGCCCTTACAGGGCGAAAGGGTTGCGTCCATAATAACCCAGGGCGTGCCCTGGGCTAGGGGCTTCTGCCCTTTCAGGGCGTGTGGAGCCTACATGGAAAGTTGAATATTTTGTGTATTAAGTATGAAGAAAAAAAATAGTATCAAGATTTACCTTGCTTCGGCAGTCATGCTGCTGATGGCAACTCCGGTTTCAATAAATACAGTTCAAGAAACATTCAAATCAATCAGAAATAAATTAAAAGAAAAAATAGACTTATTATATAAGTTTACTTATGATGGGCAAAAAACAGATATTACGCATATCATCTGGAAAAATGATAATCCAATTGAAGTTTGGTATAAAATAAAAGGAGATAAAACAAAGAAAATCAGAAAAGGTCTAAAAGAAGATGTTGAATTGGCTAATAATCCAAAAGAAGAACCTCTTTGGTATCCAACTTCTAAAATGTTTGAAAATTCAAGGATAAATGTTAATAAAGATCAAAAGGTTAGTGATTTATTTACAAAAAGAGCATTAGTCGGATTATCTTTGCTTTTGGATGAAATCTCTAAAATAGAAGATCCTTTGATTAAATCTGTTTTCGAATTAACTTTAACAGGAACTCTATCTCAAGCAAGTAAACTTGTTTTTGTTATCAGAAATAGGAAAAAAAATGAGGGTTCTGAATCAAAAGCTGATGTTGGTAGTTGGGTAATCGGTTATTGGGTTCCAGAAGAGCATTTCGAAATTAATGTATGAAACTGTTTTGAAAACAGATACAAAAAAATCTTAAAAGGTATAGAAGAAATAAATTATTTATTTCAAAATGATAGTGCTATTTCCTCAAAATATGAATTATATAATTGTTCTGCGACAAAAAATCCATTAAAGGACAATTCAATTGATTATGTTTTCATAGATCCTCCGCATTCTAACCGTATTTTATATATGGAACAAAGTCTTATGTGGAACTCATGGCTGAGACTTGATAATCAAATTCAATGGGAAAATGAAATATTTGTTTCTGAAAGTTGAGCATTGCATCTTCTTTCATGCGCATAAAAGTGGCGTCTTCATCTGTTTTTGAATAGCTGTTTCTTCCATTGAATGTCGCGTTTGCTTTTTCGTATTTTTCTCAACCGCTTTTTTCCAGACGAAGGTGTATTTATTTGCGGCGCTTTCAATCTTTGTTCCGTCAACGAA
>OQVO01000508.1_pt1 | contig 12270 bp, 13 predicted proteins | sample 1691511 | NCBI WGS metagenome assembly OQVO01 (sample SAMN03418254, study PRJEB22391) | human gut metagenome | biome: human-gut; feature: organic feature; material: feces | host: Homo sapiens | place: Tanzania | collected 2013-01 | reverse complement strand
ATATAGCACTTGATTTTCTTGATGAATATTCTTGCAGTTATTCCTACTAATCGCCTGATAATACCCTAATGTAGACTCATTAAAACCTTCAAACATTATTTATCTTCCTATTCGCCAATTATTTCTAATTCATCCGGAAATTCTCGTATGACAAGAGCGCAGGTATTGGTTAATCTGATGTTATCCTTTAGCGGATATTCTACCTTACCTCTCACTTCTCCATCCGGACAATGTACATCCAATCTTGTATTTATCAGCCCCAAATTTCCCACCAAATTATTTGAGAAAAGAAGGCTTCCGGCACTCCCCACCAATTTCTGATAAGCTCTTTCATACTTATAATACGAAAGACAAGATACAGCATTGAATAATGCCAGAAATAGACATTCACAGTGTTTCTGCCCATATACGAGATCAGCGGAATCTTTCTTTCCGGCACTATAAACAGTATCGCCGCTCCCGTCAGAAGTGTTAAAGCATCCGTAAGCAGTCTGTAAAGGAAACCCAATCCGTGTGTTGAGGGTGAAAACGGATTTCGTCCCGTAAAAAGATGCGACAGGATTGCGATCTCCGAGGTCTTGACTATGCAAAGTATCAGCCACACCGAAAGAAGGCAAACCGACGGCACGAAAAGTCGCCTTTTCCATTTTCTGATAGTTGTCAGAAGCATATCACGATCAAGCATCTTTCCGATCCAGAAGAACGGAAAGTAAACGAACATTCTTGACAGGCACAGAAAGTCATTAATGCAATTGAAATATCCCGTGATAAGCGGTATAACAACAGACACAGCCAAAACTATACGTTTGTCGACCTTTCTCAGCAGCCAAGCAATCAGCGTGTACCAAGCAAGAACGAACATAAACCACGGTATTCCTCCGTTATAGAACGGGGTGAACGTTGCCTTGCCGTTTATTAACAGGGACGAAAAATACGAATATACCTTAAGCAAATATCCTGCCGTGAAATAGAACAGCAGCTTTCTTAGCGTATTTTTTTCATTGTGAAAAACTCCGAATATGAACAGGAACATCGGCATATGAAATGTATAAATGAACAGGTTCAGCGGTACAAGCCCTTTCTCGCCGGAAAGCGTCATCCTTTCAATACAATGTCCTATAACAACCGCAAGTATCATCAGAAACTTCACGGTATCCCAGTACCATATTCTTTCTTTTTTCTCTTTCAAATTCACATTTTCCATTTTCTCTTTATTTTACGTCAGTGTAAAACTCCTTAATATACTTTTCAACGTCGGCTCTTGTTCCCTTATACGGTCCGGGAATCTCCATCTTATTGGAAACCGTTGCGGTCGCATAGAGAAGAGCGTCTTTCATTGAGTGCTGAAGTCTTTCGGTCATATATGCCGCAAAGGTTGTGTCGCCGCGTCCCGTACGTCCGCTGAGATTTCTTGCACGGATCGGACACGAGCAAAATTCCTTGCCGTCATATGCGATAACCTCGGTGTTGTGAGTGATGACAACTTCCTTTGCTCCCCACGAATGAAGAAGCTTCGCTGCCTCATATCTATCCGTAAGGCCTGTAAGAATTTCAGCCTCGGCGGCATCCGTCTTGAGGTACTCAATGTAAGGGAGAACCTCTTTTTTCTCTTTCCAATCCTCAAAGAACATTGTGTGATCCTCAAGGTTAACGTGACGCAGAAGAGCCTGAACGTCAACGGCAACCTTACCTCTCTTGGAAGCCTCGATAATCATTTCGTTTGTAAAATCACCGTAGAGCAGTCCTGCAAAATGATAGATATCAGCCTCAACGTCCTCGGGAATATCATCAATCGTGAACGGAGTTCCGATGCTGATACACATACATTTTCTGCGTTCCTTGTCAGCGGTGAAATACTGATTATCCATCGTGCACGACGACTCGGACATAATGCAATATATATCCTCTTTCGGGATTGTGAAATATGTAAGTCTCTCGCTGTCCGCAGGGTTGATCTTTGTCAAAGCGGCAACCTTGTGACCGAGTGCATAAGCCGATGCGGATGAATATATTACAGCTCCGCCGATAGCAAGCGTTTCGTTGCCGAGATAATCCGTGTCGTGATCCATTGTGATATGGCCGATAATAAGTGATTCGTAATGCTTCATTATTCTGCTCCTTTATCTTTGTCCTCATAGCTGAGGATTTCTTTTGCTATATAGACAGGTCTGTCCTTGACCTGCAAATACGTTCTTGCAAGATATTCGCCGATGATTCCGAGGAAAAGCGAATTTAATCCGCTGAGGAAAAGAATCAGGGTGATTATAGCTATTGTCGCTGTGATTTCTCCGACAACCGCACCGACAATCAGTGCAATTATAAGATAGAGCACAGATATACCCATCAAACCGACTCCGGCATAGGAAGCCGCCTTGAGGGGCAACGTCGAATAGCCGACTATTCCCTCAATCGCATATCTAAAGAGCTTCATAAACGACCATTTTGACGTTCCTGCCGCACGCTCCTGAACCTCATAGGGAATATACTTCGTATTGTAGCCGACAAAGGAAAAAATGCCCTTTGAAAAGCGGCTGTATTCCGACATATCGAGAACGGAGTCAAGCATCTGACGGCGCATAAGTCTGAAATCGCTTGCTCCGGGATAAAGCTCAACATCCGAGAGCTTGTTGATTATCTCGTAGAACTTATCCTTGAAGAAAATCAAAAGCTTACTCTCCTTACGCTCTCCCTGATAAGCGGCGACACAGTCAATATCCGCATTTTCATCAAGAATTTGCTTCATCTCAAGCACAACCTCGGGGCGCTGCTGAAGGTCGGCGTCGATAACACAGGTGTAATCTCCGCTCGACTGCCTGAGACCGGCGTAAATCGCCGCCTCCTTGCCGAAATTACGTGAGAAATTGACAACCTTGACGTTGTCGGCTCTCTCGTATATTGCCCTGAGTATCTCAGGAGTCTTATCACGGCTTCCGTCGTTGACAAAGACAAGCTCATAATCCTCAACCTTGTCCTTGAAAGCACGTGTGACCTCGGTATAGAAGTTTATAACGCTCTCCTCTTCGTTAAAGCATGGCACAACAAGTGTCAGTTTCATATTATTCACCCAATTCTTTTAAATATCTTTTTAATGCATCCTGCCACGTCGGAAGTCTCTTTATTTCCGCATCGTCAAGGCATTTTTTGCTGAGCCTTGAATTATGCGGTCTTTCCGCCCTGACGGGATATTCCGATGACGGAACGGGATTGATTTTCGCCTTTCTTCCGCCGAGTTTCATAATTTCCGAAGCAAATTCCGCCCAGGAGCAGTAGTTTTCATTAGTTCCGTGATATATGCCGTACTTATCCGTCACAATAAGATCGCAGATAAGCCGTGCAAGATCGGGAGTATAGGTCGGCGAGCCTATCTGGTCGCAAACAACATTCAGCTCATCCTTTTCATTTCCCAATCGGAGCATTGTCTTTACAAAATTGTTTCCGTTTATTCCGAAAACCCACGAGGTTCTGACGATAAAATATTTCTCAAGGTGCTTCGTAACAGCCTTTTCGCCGCCGAGCTTTGTAACTCCGTAAACATTTTTCGGCTGAGTTGCGTCACCCGGTTCAAACGGTCCGTCGCCGGCTCCGCCATAAACGTAATCGGTGCTGACATAGAGCATTTTTGCGCCGAGCTCTTCACAGGCAACGGCAATATTCTCCGTTCCGTCAACATTGACCTTGCGGCAGTTTTCTTCGTCGTCCTCCGCCCTGTCAACGGCAGTGTATGCCGCACAGTGGATCACCGCATCGGGAGCATAACCGCAAATATAATCAACAGTCTGCTCACGATCGGTTATATCAAAATCTTCACGGTCAACGCCCTTACATTCAACCGAGCGCAAATTCAGCTCCTTAACAACATCGTAGCCGAGCTGACCGTTATATCCCGTAACAAGTATCTTCATCCTGAACCCTCAAAAATCGAAGCTGACGTCGCTGTCCTTGAGAAGCGGTGCGGACAGATCTTTCTTTGAAAGAATGGGATTCTCAATACCCCAGTCAACGCCGATCTCCGGATCGTCAAACTTAATGCTTCTGTCATCCCCGGGGCAGTAGAATTCATCGACCTTATACATAACCTCAACGTCGTCCGTGAGGGTGACAAAGCCGTGCAGACAGCCCTTGGGAATAAAGAATGATTTCTTATTCTCTCCGCTGAGGATAACAGATGTCCACTTCATATATGTCGGCGAGCCCTTGCGGATATCGACTGCAACGTCCATTATCTCACCCCTGATACAGGTCAGCAGCTTGCTCTGTGATGTCGGGTTAACCTGGCAATGGAGACCCCTCAGCGTACCCTTTTCTGCGGAAAAGGATCTGTTATCCTGAACAAAATCAACGTCAATACCGACCTCGGCGAGCTTCCTTTTTGAATATGATTCCATAAACCATCCACGGTTATCGCCGAAAACGTCCGGTTCAACAACGATTGCACCGCTGACTTCTGTTTCGTATGCTTTCAATTCATTCATTCCTTTATCATTACATTTTTTCCGTCGGGCACGGCGGTTCCTGCTCGGTTCCCCAACGAGGACGCTCTCCCTGCTTGTCGGAATACATTATCTTACCCTCGGCAACTCTCATAAGGTGCTGACCGTAGGTTGATTTTCCGTACTGCTGTGCGGATTCAATAAGAGTTTTCTTGGAAATCCAGCGCATATTGTAGGCAATCTCCTCGGGTGCGGAAATCTGAATACCCTGGAGCTGTTCGATTGTCTTGATAAAATTTGCCGCCTCCATAAGCGAATCAACAGTTCCCGTATCCAGCCATGCAAAGCCACGTCCCATCAGCTTGATGTCAAGGTCACCGTTGTCAAGGTAAATCTGGTTGATATCGGTTATCTCCAGCTCACCTCTTGCCGAAGGCTTGAGACTCTTAGCATACTCGACAACTCTGTTGTCATAGAAATAAAGTCCCGTAATTGCATAATTTGACTTAGGCTCTTTCGGCTTCTCGACAATCTTCTTAGGTTTGCCCTTTCTGTCGAACTCAACAACGCCGAACGCCTCGGGATTATCGACATAATAGCCGAAAACGGTGGCTCTGTCCTTGTTGAGAGCTGCCTGCCTGAGCATATGACCGAATCCGCTTCCGTAGAAGATGTTATCGCCCAGAACCATCGCAACGCTGTCCTTACCGATGAATTTCTCACCGATTATGAACGCCTGCGCCAGTCCGTCCGGGTGCTCCTGTACGGCATACGAGAGCTTTAGCCCGAACTGATGTCCGTCCTTAAGCAGACGCTCGAATTTCGGGGTATCGTCAGGTGTTGAAATTATAAGTATCTCCCTGATGCCGGCAAGCATCAGCGTTGAAAGCGGATAGTAAATCATAGGCTTGTCGTAAACGGGAAGAAGCTGTTTACTTGTAACCGTTGTCAAGGGGTAAAGTCGTGTACCCGAACCGCCTGCAAGTATTATACCTTTCATGGCTTTTAACCTCCGTAAAATATGTAAAAAATTATTTGAACAATGAACCCGAGTGACAGTCTATTCCGACTATCAGCGGGAATTTATCGAGAACAATTCTCTTGACGGACTCACAGCCGAGATCAAAAAACGCAATCTCTCTGCACTCCTTGACGCACTTTGCGGCAAGAGCGCCCGCTCCGCCGACGGCGCAAAGATAGACCGCCTTGTTTCTGACTATTGCATCGCAGACCGCTTTGTCCCTGCCGCCCTTTCCGATCATCGCCGCAAGCCCCTTATCAAGAAGCAGCGGTGCAAAGGGATCCATTCTGCCCGAGGTCGTCGGACCGCAAGAGCCTATCGGCATCCCCTTGGGAGCAGGAGTCGGACCTGCGTAATAAATGCACGCCCCATTGAGGTCAAACGGCAGCTCGCCGCCCTCCTCGATGAGCTTAACTATTCTTTTGTGAGCCGCATCACGTGATGTATAAACAACGCCCGAGAGGATAACCCTATCGCCCGCATAAAGCTCGGCGGCTTTCTCTTTAAGCTGTGACGCATCCAATATGTATTCTGCCATTAGCTCAACTCCTCGATAAGCTGCTGAATTATCTTTTTCGCCTTTTCGGGATCATCCTTGACCTTTTCGATCTTTTTTGCCGACTTCTTAATCTGCGACTGTGCACCCTTGCGGAGCTTTGCTGCAGCCGCTTCCGCAGACTCAACGAGTTTATCGCAGCGTTCAATCGTTTCCTGAGCCGCTTTTTTGTCCGCCGACTCTTTCGCCTGCTTTTCAAGCATTTCACATTTAGCTCGCAAGCGCTTGGCGTTATCCTCCGCCTCTGCGAACTTCTTCCGAAGCTCGGCGGCATCCGATTCCGCCCTTTCGGCTCTTGTTTTAAGCTCGGAGTTTTCCTCGGAAAGATTTTTTACAAGTCTGTCCTTGTCCGAAATTATATTTTTATATTCAAGCTGAGCCTTTTTGAGCTGCTGAATATAGTTTATTACCGATTCTCTGTCAAATCCGCCGAACGGAGTCTTTTTAAAAAGAACTTCCTCTTTCATAGCCGTATCATTCCTTTCAGTATCGGGCTCCAATCAACCTATATACATTATCTGCGTAACGCCGTCTCCGCACTTAACGGCACCCTTTTCAAGGGAATAGCCGTAGAGCTCACCGCTTCCGCTCTTATAATTTTTAATATAAGCAAAGGCTTTTCCGCTGTAAACAAAGTTGTTGAGACTCAGGTCGCTGTCGACCGTCGCAAATCCCTTTCCGTCATATATTCCTACGGAAACAAGCTCGTCGGAATCGCTCTGCCTTGTGAGTATGATTACAAAATTATCACTGACCGCAAAATACGAATAAACGTTCTTGCAAGCCTCGGCTTTTCCTCCCTCGGGCGTGTATTTATACAGACTCTTTGCTCCCGAGGAATCGAGCTTTTCATAATATACCATATCCGAAACCGCCGTGCAGTCGGAGACATTTGAATCAATCAGCCTCTTAGCGCTCATCTCGGAATTTTCCGCCTTGCTGAAATAAAGCTCGGTATCACTCACAGCATAAAGCTCGCCGCCGTCCGAAAAAACGAACTGAGTTTTGTCAAGGTTATAGTCATTGACCTCATACTCAAGTACCTTGTTTCCGTTGAACCACGAATAGAAGCAGCTGTCGCTGACGTCATACGATCCCTGAACCGAATTGCGGACATAATCCATCGTTTTCTGAACATTGGATCTGCGTGTTATGTCAACAAGATCGTCCATATTGATCGTACTACCGACGCCGATCACATTTTTTTTGTAGATCAGTCTCGGATCGCCTTTCTTAGCAAACTCAATTATATTATCAAGCGTCACTCCCGATGCCAGTCTGCGTGAGGTTCCGCCGCTGTATGCAAAGCAGGTATATTCGCTCTTTGCCGTGAGTCCGAGATCGAGCTTATTCAGCTCTTCTCTTATTTCATCTCTGACGGCTTTCAGCTCATACTGATGCTTTGCGGCATTGTACTTCGTTGTGTCAAGCACCTGTCGCTTGAAAATGAAGCCTTTTTCGACCATATAGTCGCTCTCAACCGGCTTTTGGATATTCATATCGCTTTCGTAATAATTATCCGTTATAAAATCCTGCCAGTTGATATTTGAAGAGTTCTTTGTGAAATAATAAAGGTTGCCGTTGTAAACATAGTCGTCAAGGTAAACCTCGCTGACATTTTCACATATGCTGACGGGAGGATCGGTGTCCTTTACGGAGTAAATATTCACATCCGTACCCTCACCCGTCGGCTGAGTATAGATTATCTCATAATCGTCACTGTCGCAGGAATATTTCACGTGACTGATTCCGCTTGCAACATTTTCGCTGTTGTCGCCGTACTTGGCTCTGTGAAGCGAATAAATATTGCCGCTCCTGCGTGTGAAGTAAACCGTGTTGCCGACCGACGGCGGGAAATATTCCTCAACCGAATCCGCAACCGTAACCGCCTTCTGTGCGTCTGCGCTGTACATATAGCAGCTTGTTATATTCGACTTCGTGACTCCGTAGCACGCAAACTGACCGTCCTTGGTTGTTTTCCAGTCCTCGTCAATTCCCTTTTCAATAAATTTGCCCTGCTTGCTCAGGGACTTTTTGCTGGCGACCTCTATCATTCTCAGGTCATATTTGCCTGTTGCGGACGAAGTATTTCTCGTAAACCAAAGGTACATTCCGTCTGTTGAAACGGAGATTTCCCTTGCCTCGCCGATGTCGTAATCCGTTCCGTCTGCGAGCTTGATGATTGTGTTTTTGTCCGCTGTTTTATATACCATTCTGACGGGTGATTCATTGACATCCGACCGTTTAATTCCGAAATATGCTCCCGTTATTCCGCCGACGACAACAATTATCAGCGCAAGGCAGGCGATGAATGTCTTTATTCTGAAATCCGATTTGACGGATATTTTTTTCTTTTTTATGTTTGATTTCTTGTCCGATCCTCTGCTTTCGGATCTTTTTTGATCAAAGTTAACATCTATTTTCTCGGGCTCCTCAATATCGTCAAGAGGCTGAATATCGCCCGAAAAACTCATTGCTTCATAAATTGGCAAAAGCTCAGACTGCTGAACTGCCTGAGCGTCATCATCATATTCTTCATTTGAAAGTCTTATTTTGTCGCTTTCTTTCATCATTTTCTCCTATTCCCGTTCCGCCCGAGAACGAGCGGAACAGGGATAATAATTCAAAAACAATTATTTCATTGAAATAGCTTTCTTAGCCTTTTCAACAATGTTCGATGCACAAAGTCCGTAGATTTTAAGCATCTCAACCGCCGGGCCGGAGCCGCCGAATTTATCTTCAACACCGACTCTTACAACCGGAACGGGCTTGCCCTCGCAGACAACCTCGGTAACTGCCGAACCGAGACCGCCGATGATGCTGTGCTCCTCTGCGGTAACGATAGCGCCTGTTTCCTCAGCCGCCTTGAGAATAATATCCTTGTCAATCGGCTTGATTGTGTGGATATTGATAACTCTTGCGGAGATGCCCTCTTCCTTAAGCATATCCTTTGCGATCATAGCCTCATTTACCATAAGACCCGTTGCAACGATCGTTACGTCGCTGCCCTCTGCAAGCTCGATGCCCTTGCCGATCTCAAACTTATATGTGTCGGGATCGTTGAAACGCGGAACTGCGAGTCTGCCGAAGCGGAGATAAACCGGTCCCTCATACTCGGCGGCGGCGAAAACAGCCGCACGTGCCTCAACATCGTCAGCCGGGTTGATGATTGTCATACCCGGAATTGTTCTCATAAGGGCGATATCCTCACAGCACTGATGGCTTGCGCCGTCCTCACCGACGGAAATACCTGCGTGAGTTGCGCCGAGCTTAACATTGAGGTGCGGATAACCGATTGTGTTTCTTACCTGCTCAAAAGCACGGCCTGCAAGAAACATTGCAAATGAACTTGCGAAAACAGTATGACCTGTTGTTGCAAGACCTGCCGCTACGCCAACCATATTGCACTCTGCAATACCTGCGTCAAAGAATCTCTCGGGGAATGCTTTCTTGAACATACCGGTCTTTGTTGCTGCCGCAAGGTCGGCGTCCATAACGATAAGGCTTTCGTCCTTTTCGCCGAGCTCAACCAGAGCTTTACCGTAAGCCTCTCTTGTTGCTGTTTTGATTACGTCTGCCATATCTTTACGCCTCCAATTCCGCAAGTTTTGCTTTAAGCTCGCTCATTGCCTGCTCGTACTGCTCAGCGTTCGGAGCCGTACCGTGCCATGAGCACTGATCCTCCATAAAGGAGACGTCCTTGCCCTTAACCGTCTTTGCGATAATCGCTGTGGGCTTACCCTTGAACTCTTCTGCCGCCTTGAAAGCTGCGTCAATCTCGTCAAAGGAATGACCGTAGATCTCGATAACATTCCAGCCGAATGCACGGAATTTCTCGGGGATCGGGTACGGGGAGTTAACCTCGGCGATTGAACCGTCGATCTGAAGATTGTTATTATCAACAACGGCGCAGAGATTGTCAAGTCCCTTTGCGGCGGCAAACATAGCTGCCTCCCAAACCTGACCTTCCTCGATTTCGCCGTCGCCGAGAACGGTGTAAACTCTGTAATCTTTCTTATCAATCTTTCCGCCGAGAGCCATTCCGACTGCCGTGGAAATACCCTGACCGAGAGAGCCTGTGCTCATATCAACGCCAGGAGTACGGTTCATACTCGGATGACCCTGAAGCATTGCGCCGGGTTTACGAAGATTTTTAAGCTCTGATACGGGGAAGAAGCCCTTATTTGCGAGAACCGCATAGAGAGCCGGAGCCGTATGTCCCTTTGAAAGAACGAATCTGTCTCTGTTCTCATCCTTGGGATTTTTCGGGTCAACATTCATATGGTCGAAATAAAGATATGTGAGAATATCCGCTACCGAGAGCGATCCGCCCGGGTGACCCGACTTTGCATTGAACACACCCTCGATCACGCCCATACGTACCGTACAAGCCTTGATCTGCAATTGTTTTTTAGTTACTGCGTCCAAAAGAACACCTCCAATTATTCGCTTAAATTTTGCTTTTTTAAAAACTCTTTGAAATACTCGGGAACATCTGCGCTGAACTCAAGATATCTTCCGTCTCTCGGGTGCTTGAAACCGATCAGTCCTGCGTGCAGGCATTGTCCGTTGAGCGAGGTAACTCCGTTCTTGGGACCGTAGATATTGTCCCCGGCAACAGGATGACCGATATAAGCCATATGAACTCTTATCTGATGAGTTCTGCCTGTTTCAAGAGTAACCTTGATATATGCAAATTTCTCATTCTGATCAATGACCTCATAATGAGAAACGGCATCCTTGGAATTTTGGTAAATAACGCACATTTTCTTTCGGTCGTTCGGATTTCTGCCGATCGGCGCATTGACCGTTCCGCTCGGCTCTTTGAACCGGCCGTGAACAACCGCTCTGTACTGACGGGTAAAGCTGTGCTCCTTGATCTGAGCGGCGAGCTTTTCGTGAGCGAAGTCATTTTTTGCGACTATGAGAAGTCCGCTTGTGTTCTTATCAATGCGGTGAACGATTCCGGGACGGATAACTCCGTTTATTCCCGAAAGACTGCTTCCGCAGTGATAAAGGAGAGCGTTGACGAGAGTTCCGTCATAGTTGCCTGCCGCCGGGTGAACAACCATTCCCCTGGGCTTATTAACAACAAGAAGATCGTCGTCCTCATAGATTATGTCAAGCGGAATATTCTCGGGCTTAGCCTCAATCGTTTTAAGCTCGGGCATTGAAAAGCTGATCTCATCGCCGATTGTAAGCCTGAACGACTTGGCAACGGGCTTGCCGTTAACCTTGACCTCTCCGTCATCGATTATGTGCTGGATGTGTGAACGGGTGAAATCGGAGCAAAGATCGGAAAGCGTTTTATCAATCCTCTCTCCTGCAAAATCCGAATCAATACGAAAAAAGAAATCACTCATTTTTTCTCACCCGACTTTTTGCGATCCCTGAAAATATCAACGATAACATAGATCATCAATGCAATTGAGCCGACAGTTACAAGTATATCGGCAAAATTGAAAACGGCAAAATCCGTAAACTGAACGTCGATAAAATCGATGACATAGCCTCGGAAGATCCTGTCAATAAGATTGCCCAAACCGCCCGATATAATCAGAACCGCACAGGTCAGATAGAACTTTGACTTGATCTTCTTCGTCGCTATGAGGATTATTCCCGCCAGAATCACTGCACCCGTAACAACCGTAAGCAGCGTCGTGCTCTGTGAAAACGAGCCGAAAGCCGCTCCCGTATTACGTACATAATTCCAGCCGATGAATCCGTTGATAAACTTCCCGAAGGCGTAGATTAGAAGAAGTCCCGACCCGATGAGACCGAGTTCTCCGGCAGTCAGAACATCCCCGTCAATCAGAGGCTGCTTCACCACACTGAGGCTCATGCGGCACACATAGTAGAGGCTGTAACCGGCCGTAACTCCAACAAATGTGCTTCGGCGCACTTTCCTGTAAGTCTGCTCAATTTCCTGTTCCGGCACTTGAAAGGCCGCCGGACGGCTTATTCTGAGAAATTTGTATATGCCCATCTTTCTTTGTTCGTCAGTATCATTTATTCAAGTTTCTCAAGTATTCTAACTCATTGAATTCATTTATCTATTGTCTATTCGGCCCCATTCACTATACGGAACTTTAGTCAGGGACGAATTGTAATAGCGTCTGTCTCCAGTCACTTCCTCTCCAAGCCATGCCGGACGCTCAAAGGTCTCGTCCTCGCTGCCAAGTTCCACTTCAGCAACCACAAGTCCCTCATTTTCACCGAAGAACTCATCCACCTCGAAAGTGTGCTCTCCGACCTTCACGAGC
>OQVO01000504.1_pt1 | contig 12300 bp, 11 predicted proteins | sample 1691511 | NCBI WGS metagenome assembly OQVO01 (sample SAMN03418254, study PRJEB22391) | human gut metagenome | biome: human-gut; feature: organic feature; material: feces | host: Homo sapiens | place: Tanzania | collected 2013-01 | reverse complement strand
ACAAATGAAAAAAATTAAAAAATTTCTTCTAACAATTGCAATGACGATGATTTTCAGCGTATCGGCATTTGCGGCAAGTGGGTTCGAGTTTATTTTAAATGTGCCACTCGGATTGGGCGTACTCTATGCCCGATATGGCGAGAAGATATTGATGACTTTCCATCACAACGTGACGAATTTCTTCGGCATCATCTTCTGCAGCTCCATCATCTACAGTCTCAGCGGCAGCATGATGGGATGGACCTTCGTGCCCCTCTTCATCTGTCTGCTCAGCGTACTGACCGCCAAATTTCTGTCAGGAGTCAACTGGTTGTCAGGAGTCAACAGGATATTGGAATGGATGGGCGGCATTTCGGCGGCACTTTTCGTCTGCCACCCTATCACACGAAAGATTTTCATCCCTATCAGCCGACAGGGAGATATGTACGCAGGTCTGCTCCTCTACATCGTATCGAGCATCTGCCTGGCTTGGTTGTTCACGCAACTGATGAAGAAAATCCCAAATCCGAAGCTTTAGAAGCTTTTTTCGTTTTCTACCTCATCATTATCAAGAAATATAAACAAGAAGACAAGAGGATTCTTCACTCTTCGTTCTTCGATGTCCACTTAGCTTACGCCTATGAAGATAAAAGATATAGAACTGGCGAATATCAGCCGATTTCGTGGTGAACTGATGGGAGCAGCCATGCTCTTCATCATCCTCTTTCATGTGGGTTTGCCACGTGAAGATGCTTTCTATGGACTTCGCCGAATGGGAAATGTGGGAGTAGATATGTTTCTCTTCCTCAGCGGAATCGGTCTGTGGTTTTCATGGGTCAAGAATCCTGATGTTAAGCGTTTCTTCATCCGCCGTTATCTCCGCATTTATCCTGCCTGGCTCATCATCGCCTGCCTCTTCTACATTCCCCGTTTTCATGGCGGAAGTACTTGGGACTGGATTTATCTCTTCGGAGAGATCTCCATCAACTGGGGTTTCTGGCTGCACGATGAGTTGAACTTCTGGTACATTCCTGCCACGATGATGCTCTATCTCTTTGCTCCAGGCTATATGGAACTCATCAGGCGCCACCCTATCTACCGCTGGCTGCCCGTGGTCATGGTGATGTGGTGCATCCTGGTGCAATACGTTACTCCTATCCATCAGGCAGTTGGTCATCTGGAGATTTTCTGGAGCCGTGTACCGATATTCTTCATCGGAATCAACATGGGCGAGATGGTTCGCCGCAAGGATACGCTCGACGGGGCAAGCATCTGGATGATCTGGATCATGTTTCTGATGACGCTTCTCTCCAGCATTTTCCTGGAGCAGGTGAAGCATGGTCAATTCCCGCTCTTCCTGGAAAGAATGCTCTATATCCCACTCACAGTAACCAGCATTCTGCTGCTCAACCGCATCTTCCGCCGCACTCCGAAATGGGTAAACAAGGCATTCATGTTTGTGGGCGCTTTGAGTCTGGAGGCCTACCTCATCCACATCCACTTCGTGCTCTACTATATCGAGAAATGGCATTGGAGCTATTGGCCTACCTTTTTCACCTGCATCGCCATCACACTCCCTGCCTCCTGGATATTGGCTAAAATCGTAGGCTGGATTTCTAAGGAATTAGGCAAAATCCTGATGGAGAAGGAGAAAGGAGAAGGAGAAGGGAGAAAAGAGAACTTTTTTGAAAAGGAAAAAGGACTTTGGAAAAGGGAAAAGAGGAACGAAAGGAAAAAAATAATCAAAATAGGACTTTATGAAAGAAAAAGAAATAGATAATATAGAAAAGGACAGTAAGGGGTTGTCTGCCCTGATGCGTCTTATTCGCCCGAAGCAATGGATTAAAAACGGCTTTATCTTTATGCCGCTCTTCTTTGGCGGAGAACTTTTCAATACCGGCGCCCTGCTGGCAGGAGTCATCGCTTTCTTCGCCTATAGTTTTGCTGCTTCCAGCATCTACTGTTTCAACGACATTTACGATGTGGAGGCAGACCGACGTCATCCCGTGAAATGCCATCGCCCGATAGCTTCCGGAGCCGTATCGGTAAAACAGGCGTATGGACTGATGTTTCTGATGCTGATACTCTCCATCGGTTTCAGCAGTCTGCTGGCTGGTTGGGAAACGATGGGCATTATCCTTTTCTACTGGTGCCTGAACTTAGGCTATTGCGCCAAGTTCAAGCAATATGCCATCATAGACGTTTGCATCGTAGCTTTCGGTTTTGTGCTCCGCCTGCTGGCAGGTGGTGTGGCAACGGGCGTGGTACTGAGCAAGTGGATTGTGCTGATGACCTTCCTCATCACCCTCTTCATGAGTTTTGCCAAGCGCCGCGATGATGTGATAAGAATGGAAAAGACCGGAGAGGCTCCACGCAAGAATACGAGCCGCTACAATCTGACTTTCATCAATCAGGCGATTACCATTACCGCCTCGGTCACTCTGGTCTGCTACATTATGTACACAGTAAGTCCGGAGGTTCTGGAACATTTCCATACCGACAAACTCTATCTCACAACGGTTTTCGTGCTGGTAGGACTCTTGCGCTACATCCAGATAGCAGTCGTTGACCAGCAGAGTGGCGACCCTACCAAGATTCTGCTCCGCGACCGCATCACCCAGGTTATCGTAGTAGCCTGGCTTGCCGCCTTCCTGTTCCTCATCTATATCGCATAAGGCATGAAACGGAATACAGATTTAGATTTCATCCGAGCTATTCTCATCATACTGATGATTCTCATCCATATCGTGAGTTTCGGGAATGCTTATCCTCATCTGAAGGCAGGCATTCTCTCGTTCATGATGCCTACCTTTCTCATCATCACGGGTTATCTTGTGAACATCGGGAAAACGGGCAGGCAGTTTGGCAAATATCTGCTTTGTCTGGCTCTGCCATACGTCATCATGGTGACGGGATTTTCCGTGCTCTCCTATTTCCTGCCAGTAAGAGATGGCATTACCGAACTCTCTCTCACACAGATTTGCGAGAAGATTTTCGTCACTTCCATCGGTCCATATTGGTTCATCCAGACCATGATTATCTGTGGAATCTTGTATTACGGGAGCTTCCGGGCTTGTGATATAATCAGCAAATACAGGGGGCGTTGTTCTTGCAGGAATAATAAAGAGAATGATTCTTGCAGGAATAATAAAGAGAATGATTTTTGTAGCAATAGTAAGGAAATTGAGCCTTGCTGCAATAGTAAGGAGAATAATTCTTATAAGAATAGTAAGGGGAATGATTCTTGCAGCAATATAAACAAGGGAAAGACGGAGGAGGAAACCCTGTCTTTAACAACCCGCCTTTTTCTCTTGGCGATTCTGATGCTGCTGATGAGCAAGAGCCCTGCCCTGAACATCACGGCAGCCATTTATTATTTTGCCGGAGTCGTTATCCGCCAATGCCGCATCGACTTCAACAAGGTTTTCCGCCCTACTCCCTTGGCGTTCATTCTCTGGCCTTTCATCCTCTATCGGGAAGACCTCTATGACTGGGGGAACATGGCTGTTGCTTTCTCCTGCTGGTGCTGCATTTCTGCGCTTATGTGGTTGAACCAATATTACAAGTCGCAAATGATAGGAAAGTCCACCTTATTATATATAGGTAAGAACACGTTGCCGATTTATCTCTTCCATCCCATCTTCACAATGGCGGCGAAATTCTATCATCCTCTGTTCGCCTTCGACAAGAGTGAAATTCTCCTGGCAGCTTTTACCATTATCCTTGCCATCGCAGGAAGCATCGCTATTGCCAAGGTCATGGAAAAAACAAAATTAGCTTATTTCTTCGGGAAAAAGGAAATACTGAGATGAAATGACAAATGACAAATGAGAAATGAAATGATGAAAAAAGAAAAAATATATTGTTTCGATTTTGACGGAACGCTCACAAAGAAAGATACCCTTATCGAGTTTATCAAATTCAGCATGGGGAAGACGCGCTTCCTCATGGGTTTCCTGCTCTACAGCCCCATCCTCGTGCTGATGAAACTGCATCTTTTCCCCAACTGGAAAGCGAAGCAGATTATTTTCAAGCACTTCTTCGGCGGTATGAGCATCGAAGATTTTGATGATTACTGCGTCAATTTTGCTGCTAAGAATCTCTATCTGCTGCGCCTGAGTGGTATTGGAAAAATACAAGAAGCCAAGCGCAAGAAAGAACGGGTATTGATCGTAAGCGCCAGTATCGACAACTGGGTGAAGCCTTTCTTCGACTTCCAAAACCTAACTGATGTGGAAGTTCTCGGCACCCAAATAGAAGTAGCCAACGGTAAAGTAACCGGCTATTTCAAGACCAACAACTGCTATGGCGAGGAGAAAGTTCATCGCATCTGCGAAGCCCTGACCCGTACCATCAATAATGGAAAGGGAGCCTCAACACTCGATTTCGACCGCACACGATATGAAATCGAAGCGTTCGGAGACAGTCGTGGCGATAAGGAAATGCTCGCCTTTGCCGACCAAGGACATTATAAGCCGTTCAGAGATTCTCTCTAAACGGCTTATTTTATTCATATTAGGAATTTATCAATTTCCAGGATTAACCAAATTTCTTTATTCATCAATTTCCAGGATTAACCAAACTTCGTTAATCATCAATTTCTATTAGATTTTATAAAACTTTGAGAGGATGGATAAGCTCCCCATCTGAGATGGATGTTTTACTTCAAAACTTTAGCCAAGAAATCGCTGGCGATATGAGCGGCTTGCTCTTCTTTATCATATATTTCATTCCATTCGGAATGTTACATGATAGCCTGCCACATTATGCTCGGCTAGGGAGAGGGTGATGGATTGCATCATCAGCATCTGGCGGGAGATGGAGAGGCCGATGCCCGAACCTGATGGCTTGGTGGAGAAGAAGGGGATGAACATCTCCTTTGCCACATCGGCTGGGATGGGGGCGCCATTGTTGCTGAAATAGATGCCCGAGAATTGTGAACTCTCGATGCTCTCTGGATGTTTGTGGAAGCATCGAATGTCGATGGCTGAGGCGTGAGCCTCGATGGCATTCTTGGTCAGATTGATAAATACCTGGTGCAGCATGTTTTTGTCGGCAGACCAGGTGGCATCTTCAGGGATATGGATGTGCCATTCTATCTGAGGATAGAGCGGCTTGATGCCTTCCACGAAATCCTTGAGTGGAATGTTCTCGATGACAGGTTCTTGTAGCTGGGTGAGCTTGCGGTAGCTGTCCACGAAACTGGTGAGCGACTTGCTGGTGTCTCGAATGGCTCGGATGCCTTCCTCGTAGGGCGAGCCTTGGATGTCGGGATTGCTCAGATAGGCTTGGCAGATGCTGGAGATGGGGGCGGTGGCGTTCATAATCTCATGGGTGAGCACTCGGGTTAGCTTTTGCCAAGATTCCACCTCATGCTGCGCCACTAGTCTGCCGATGTCGTTCTCCATATCGTTGAGGGCTTGCTGCAAGGCTCGTTCTCCAGAGAGCAATCCCTTGGTGGATAGACGGAAGGAGTAATCGCCATTGCGGATAGCCTCTTGCATCAAGAAGGCACGGCTCTTCAGGTTGCGCTGATGGCGCAAGAAGAGATAGATGATGCCTCCTATGACGAGGAGTATGATACCTATTATATATATGTGGAAAATGGTGTTCATATCAGATGTTGATAATCATGAATGATTTTGATAAGTGATAACGGGAATGATTTTGATAAGTGATTATCGCTTGAGCTTGGCATAAAGCGTTTGGCGAGTGATGCCGAGCAGTTCGGCGGCACGAGAAATATTGCCGTGGCATTGATCCACCACCTTGTGGATATGCGTGGTCTCGATGCTCTCCAGTGTCTCCACTTCCTGGCTTCGGTCGATGGCATCTTTCAGGGTTCTGATAAGTTCGTCATTATCCCAAGGCTTGGTTACAAAGTCGGCGGCTCCCGTCTTCAATCCCTTGATGGCGAGCTGGATATCAGCGTAGGCGGTGATGAGCACTACGGGGATGTTGGCATGGAGACGGCGCAAGGTGCGAAGCCAAAGTAAACCTTCCTGTCCGCTGTTTACGCCCAGCGAAAAGTTCATGTCGAGCAAGATGATGTCCACTGGCTCTTGTTGGAGCAGAGCGGGGGCTGTGTCTGGGCAAGGCAAGGTGAGAATCTTCTCAAATGTGCCGCCCAGGCATATCTTCAGGGCTGTGAGTATCGATGGATTGTCGTCGATAACAAGTATAGTTCCGTATTTCATCTATTTGTGTTCTGTTATATCTTTTGTCTTTGTTTGCAAAAGTACACTTTTTTCTTGAATTAGCCAACAAAACGGAAGATGATGTGTGATTATCATACAGAAGAGTGTATGAATTTCATACAATCCGCTTGCCGCTAGCTTCTGATTCTTGGCAGAATCAAAAGGAATGATTACTTTTGCGTCAGAAAAAAGCATCAGATAGGATGCATCAGAAAAAGCATCAGAAAATAAAGAAACAACAGATATGAAAAGTTATTTTAAGTTTTTATCGCGCAACAAGCTCTATACTGCTATCGAGGCTTTCGGACTCTCGATAGCCTTGGCTTTTGTGATGATTTTGGTATCTTACGCCTTCATGGAGTATCGGGTGGGCACTCATCAGCCAGATGCCAAGAACCTCTATGTGCCTGGTTCGGGCGATTATCTTGGCATGACCCTGGGTACGGCTAAGGAGTTTTTCCCTTCCATCCCGGAAATCAAGGAATGGACCCGATTTAGCGATTATTATACAGACAAGGGTGCTGTGGTGGATGGTCAATACTTTCATGTGCAGGCACGTGCCATAGATCCTAACTTCTTGGATATGATGGGAATGAAGTGCAGGGGATGCTCCGCTCATCGTGTGCTCACGGATAAGCACCAGGCCCTTATCTCCGAGTCTTTTGCCAAGAGGGCTTTTTGCAATGCGAATCCTATCGGGCAGGTCGTTAAGTGCGACACGCTGCAATTCAAGGTAGTGGGCATCGTGGATGATTTTGGCAGGGAAGACTTGCTGGAACCCACCGACATCTTTGTTTCCATGAAATTTAAGGACGCAGATTTGTATCCGATGGATCAGTTTGGCGAGGTTGTTACCATCGTCCGATTGGCAGATAATGCTGATCCAGAAAAGGTGAATGCCACATTGCTCAATAAATATATGGGCTATTGGAAGAAATGGTGGAGTCGTGGGAAGACAACTGGCAGTTTCTTGTGGGGCTCTAGCTTGGTACGCTGGGATAAGTTGTATTTTTCAGATATTACATGCTCGCATGTCCGTCATGGCAGCAAGACCTTGGTCAATGTCCTTTTGATTGTGGCACTCGTCCTCTTGCTTTCAGCCATCTTCAATTACATCAATCTCACCGTGGCGCAGATAGGCAATCGAGCCAAGGAGATGGCTACCCGCCGCCTGTTGGGTGAGTCGGTACTGGGTGTGGTATTGCGCTATATCAAGGAGGCAGCACTCTTCACGGCAGGTTGCTTCTTGCTGGGCATTTTGCTGGCTTGGGCATTCACACCTTTATTTAATAGCATCTTGGATACGAAGATTTCGCTCTTCTCTTCGCCTGCCGTTTGGGGATGCCTGTTGGTGGCTTATCTCGTTATCTCCTTGCTGTCGGGCTTGTTCCCAGCCATCGTGGTGTCTCGCTACAATCCGATAGATGTGGTGAAGGGTACCATCCGCTTGCGCAGCAAGATGTGGTTTAGTAAAATATTCATTGTGGCACAGAGTGTTATCAGTATGTCGCTGGTGGTGATGGCTATCACGATGATGCTCCAGATGCGCCATCTCGCCAACATACCTTTGGGTTATCAAACAAAAGATATCCTCTGCGTATCCACCACCTTCGGGTTTGATAATGTGGACGTCAGAAACGCGGCGTTGATAGCGAGATTGAAATCTCTGCCTGAGGTGGAGGAGGCTACGGCTATCGGCAACAATCCTGTCATCAGCTTTGCTAATGGAGTGCATGATGAGAAGGGAGAAAATTTAGCGTTCTTGCGATTGAGCGTATTGGATTCCATAGCGATGAAGATGATGGGCTTCAAGGTGCTGGAGCGATATTCTGACCCAACGCCAGGCAAAATCTGGGTTAGCGAGGAAGCCAAGCGAACCTTTGGCGTATCGAGCAAGAAACCATATTTCGGTAATCGTGAAGGCAAGCCGGAATATGAGGTTTGTGGCGTTGTGAAAGATTTCCACTGTGGCGATGCTCTTGATGAGTTCAAATCTGACAAATTTGGAAATCATAATGCGATACGTGTTCCTTCCAATCATGATGTGCTTTGGACCATCTTGGTGAAGACTCGTGGCGACCATGCCCAAGCCCTGTCTGCTATCCAAAGTGCCTGCAAGCAAGTGGCTAAGGAACAGCTGGGCGTACCTACCGACATGGATACGGAGTATCTGGACGACACCTTGGCTGATGCGCTCAAGGAGAAGCACAACATGATGGTGCTCATCATCACCTTCATGGGCATCTCCATCTTGATTTCCGCCCTCGGCTTGTTTGGCATGTCGGTATATTACGGCAACCAGCAGCGCCGACAGATAGCCTTGCGCAAGGTGATGGGAGCCTCGGTGACAGATGCGGCATGGCAACTTTCCAAGCGATTCCTCATTACATCGTGTGTGGCTGTGGTTATCGCCATCCCATTGTGTGTTAAGCTGATGCAAGAATACTTGATAGGTTTCAAATATCGCATCGATTTCCCTTGGTGGACATTGGTAGCAGGAGCTATCTTCACCTTGCTGCTAGCCTTGGTATCGGTCTTCAGCTATACCCTGCGCACCGCTCTGGAGAATCCGATAGACAGCATCAAGATGGAATAGCATGATGAGCTAAGTAAACATTAAACACTACACATTAAACATTAAATCAAGATGATACGTACAGAGAATTTAACTAGAATATTCCGCACGGAAGAGGTGGAAACCATCGCCCTGAACGGCGTGAACATCAATGTAAAGAATGGAGAGTTTGTAGCCATCATGGGACCTTCGGGATGTGGCAAGTCTACCTTGCTCAACATCCTCGGCTTGCTCGATACACCTACCGAGGGTAAGTATTGGCTGGGCGATGAGGAGGTAGGACATCTCAAGGAGCGTGAGCGCACGGCTTATCGCAAGGGTCGCATCGGTTTCGTCTTTCAGAATTTCAATCTGATAGATGAGTTGACGGTAGAGGAGAACATCGACCTGCAGCTCAAATATCTAGGCATTGGCAAGGCGGAGCGCAAGGAGCGAGTGCTCGACATCCTGCGCAAGGTAAAGCTCAGTCATCGTGCCAAGCATTATCCTCATCAGCTCTCCGGAGGTCAGCAGCAGCGTGTTGCGATAGCTCGTGCCGTGGTGGGCAAGCCTAGCATCATCCTTGCCGATGAGCCTACGGGTAACCTCGATTCCAAGAATGGTATGGAAGTGATGCAGTTGCTCAGCGAGCTGAACGAGGAGGGAACCACCATCGTGATGGTGACGCACTCCAAGCACGATGCTACTTACGCCAGTCGCATCATCAATCTGTTTGATGGACAAGTGGTGGATACGATGAATGATCAGCTTTAAGCTGCGGTTTCTGTCCAACAATTAGACGGTGGTGTCTAATTGTTGGACAGTTTGTTTAATGAGAGTTTTTATTTAATGGTTTGATTATCAGGAGAAATGCTGTTTTGGTACGGCTCTTGTCCTTATCATGCCAAAATGAAGAAGATTATGAAAAGAATAGGAATATTGATAGGATGGTTGGTCTGGGCGGCTGGCGCCTCGGCACAGAGCTGGAGCCTTGACGACTGCATGAAATACGCCGTGGAGCACGCCACGGAGGTGAAGCGGGAGGTGGTTAATGCCCGCCAGCGCAAGCTGGATTACCAGCATGCTGTGGCAGGATTCCTGCCTACCGTTACGGGTGGCGTGCAGGGACAGTATGCCTGGGGACGAAACATCGACCCGGAAACCAATACTTATAATAATGTAACGACATTCAACAACTACTATCAGCTTTATGCCGAACTGAATGTCTTTGACGGTTTCGCCACCATCAACGCCTTGAAGCAGGCTAAGTTGAGCCGGGATTATTCAGCCACGGCGATGCAGAAGATTCAGGACGATAGAGCCATCGACGTGATGCAGAAATATGTGGATGCTGCCTATGCTGAGGCAAGCATTCAGATAGCAAGCGAGAAACTGAACGAAAGCAAGCGGATGCTGGATAAGATGAAGCGCCTGTATGAACTGGGCGAGAAAGGCCGACCGGATGTGGTGCAGATGGAATCGCAGGTGGCGGAAGATGAATACAATCTTACGCATCAGGAGAATGTGGCAAAACAGAGTCTGCTCGCCTTGAAATCCGCGATGAATTTTCCGGTGGATGAAGAACTGAAAATCCAGATAGCTGAAGAGCGGAATCTGAAGCTAAAGGCAGAAAATAAAGAGGTTTTAGCTTCTTATACAAATTCCGAAGCCATTTACCAGGGTTTCCAGAATATCTCTCCCGATTTAAAGTCGGCAGAATACGAAGTGGAGCGGGCACGGTATGATTACAAGATAGCAAAGGGCAGATTGCTGCCATCACTCTCTCTCGGTGGCGGCATTTCTACCAACTATTATAAGAATCTCTCTCAGAAAGGGCAATACGATGGGTTTGCCTCGCAGTTTCACAACAACCAGGGCGAATACCTCGCGTTGACCCTTTCCATACCTATTTATAATAGCGACCGCTGGCACAGCGTGAAGAAGGCACGCAACGACTGGCAACTGGCACAGGTGAACCTGGAGGAAACCCGTCGCAAGCTTCACGACCAGATAGCCCAGGCGGTAATGGATGCAGAGGGTTACGCCAAGGAGTTGCATCAGATGCAGAAGAAGGTGGCCTCTGATTCGCTCGCCTATCACATGTCGAGCCGGAAGTTTGAAGAAGGAATGCTTTCCACCTTCGATCTTCATACCGCAGCCCAGACGCTTCTGGAAAGCAGAATCAAGGAACTCCAGATGCAGATGCTGCTCATTATCAAACAGAGGCTGGTTGCTTATTATCAGGGAGAAAATTTAATAAGATAAATTATGGATATAAAGATAGAAAAGAAAAAATATCTCGTGCCTCGCAAGTATTGGGCATGGATTGGCGGAGGAGCGGTTTTGATCGCAGTCCTCATTTGGTTGGGATTGAGCAATTTCTCTTCCACCCTGAAGGTGGATAGGAAGGGATTGAGCATCGGAACCGTGGAGAAGGCGCAGTTCAACGATTATGTTTCGGTGGATGGACAGGTGGTTCCTATCTCCGTGGTGCAGATCAGTTCCGAGGAAGGCGGTATTGTTCTGGAGAAAGTGGTGGATGAAGGTGCCCACGTGAACAAGGGCGATGTCATCGTGAAACTGAGCAATTCGAATCTCGACCTGGAGATTCTGAATGCCGAAAGCGAACTTGCCGAAAAGCAGGACATGCTTCGCAACACCCAGATTTCGATGGAGCAGGACCGTCTGAACAATAGCAACGAGGAACTGTCGCTTTCGCAGGATGTCATTACCAAGCGCCGTTCCTATCAGCATCAGGAGGCGTTGCACAAGGAAGAACTCAATTCGCGCGAGGAGTATCTGAAGGCTAAGGAAGATTACGACCTTGCCGTCAAGAAGCATGCGCTCATCAGCAAGCGATTGAAGAAGGATGCGCAACTCCGCCGTTCGCAGATGGATCAGATGGGCGATAATCTGGAAGCCATGCAGAAGAATGTGCAGCTGGTTCGCCAGCGCAAGGAGAAGCTGAACATCCGCAGCACCATTTCGGGCGAAATCGGTTTGCTCGATGTGGAGCTGGGACAAAGCATTCAGGCAGGACAGAAGATTGGCGTCATCAACGACCTCAGCGATTTCAAGGTGCAGGCGCAGGTGGATGAGCATTACATCGACCGGGTAAAACCGGGACTTACTGCCACTTTCGACCAGAACGGCAAGCATTATCTCCTGCAGGTTCGCAAGGTTTATCCCGAGGTAAGAGACGGCAGATTCCGCATCGACTTCATCTTCAAAGGTGTTCGTCCTGGCAATATCCGAACCGGTCAGACTTATTATGTAGATTTGCAGCTCGGTCAGTCTAAGCAGGCAATAATCATCCCTAAAGGCACGTTTTATAGTGTAACGGGCGGTCAATGGATTTTTGTTTTAGACAAGAGTGGCAAGAAGGCTTATCGCCGAAAGATCACCATCGGTCGCCAGAATCCTCAGTATTATGAGGTAATTGAGGGCTTGGAGCCAGGCGAGCAGGTTATCGTTAGCGGCTACGAAGCTTATAAGGACAATGAAATTCTAATGTTACTAAAGTTTCGCAAGTGAAAATTCACAAGCGTGATTTAACGTAATTTTGGAATA
>OQVO01000503.1_pt1 | contig 12303 bp, 7 predicted proteins | sample 1691511 | NCBI WGS metagenome assembly OQVO01 (sample SAMN03418254, study PRJEB22391) | human gut metagenome | biome: human-gut; feature: organic feature; material: feces | host: Homo sapiens | place: Tanzania | collected 2013-01 | reverse complement strand
TGACGAGGACATACTTCAGCACTTCATGCGTGCGCAATTGCCCGATTCGCTGATAGCCGACTTCTTCACCTTCTTCGAGGCAGTGAAGAGTCCTATAGCCATACGTTCCAGCTCGCTGCTTGAGGATGCCCATTATCAGCCGTTCGCAGGAATATATTCCACCTATATGATTCCCTATCTCGCCGACAAGTATGCCATGCTTGAGATGTTGGCTTGCGCCATAAAGGGTGTCTATGCTTCGGTCTACTACAAAGACTCAAAAGCCTACATGACAGCCACAAGCAATGTCATCGATCAGGAGAAGATGGCTGTCATCCTGCAAGAGGTTGTGGGCAAACAATACGACGGTCGCTACTATCCCAATGTGTCGGGAGTGTTGCGCTCGCTCAACTATTATCCCATAGGCGACGAGCGTGCTGAAGACGGCATAGCATCGCTTGCCCTCGGACTTGGCAAGTATATCGTAGACGGAGGGCAGACCCTTCGTGTGTCGCCCTATCATCCACATCAGGTGTTGCAGACAAGCGAGCTTGACACGGCTCTGCGCGAGACACAGACCCGCTTCTATGCTCTCGATACAAGGCATGTGGGCAATGACTTCAAGGTGGACGATGGGTTCAACATTCTGAACCTTAAGGTGAAGGAGGCTGAGCGCGATCACTCGCTCAACTACATAGCTTCTACCTACGACCCCTACGACCAGGTGATACGCGACGGTATATACGATGGTGGACGCAAGGTGATAACCTTTGCCTCAGTGCTGCAGCATGGAGTGGTCCCGTTGCCCGAACTGTTGCAGATGTCGATGAAGTATGGTGCCGAGTCGATGCGTCGCCCAGTGGAGATAGAGTTTGCCTGCAATCTTAATGATGACCGCACGGGCAGTTTGTATCTCTTGCAGATACGCCCCATTGTCGATTCCAAGCAGATGCTCGATGAGGATGTGGCAGCAGTGCCCGATGCCAATTGTGTAGTGCGCTCTCACAACTCTTTGGGTCATGGAGTAACCGAGGATGTCACCGACGTGGTGTATGTCAAGACCGACGATTCGTTCACTGCCTCCAACAATCCTACTATAGCCCGAGAGATCGAAAAGATAAACCGCGAGTATCTCGACCGTGGTACCAACTATGTGCTTGTTGGTCCTGGACGTTGGGGCTCGAGCGACCCTTGGCTTGGCATACCAGTTAAGTGGCCGCACATATCGGCAGCCCGTGTTATTGTGGAGGTTACTCTGAAGAACTATCGTGTAGACCCGAGTCAAGGCACCCACTTCTTCCAAAACCTCACTTCCTTTGGAGTGGGCTATTTCACTGTGGATGCCAACCGTGGCCAAGGACTCTTCCGCAAGGACCTGCTTGATGGCATGGAAGCGGTAGAGGAGACAGAACATGTGCGTGTGGTGAGGTTTGCCAAGCCACTGAAGATAATGATGGACGGAAAGAAGCAGGAGGGAGCCGTGTGTCTATGACACGGCTCTGCTGCTATAGCTAACCAAGATTTTTTTCTTGCAGTGTTCTTGTTTCTCATTATTTTTATCTAATTTTGTACCTTATATTATAAGGTAAGAAGTAATTAGAACACATATAAAACACAGAAAAAGAAAATGAGAACTGTATACGATTATTCTGTAAAGGACAGAAAGGGTAAGGAAGTGTCTCTTAAGGAGTATGCCAACGAAGTGCTGCTCATCGTCAACACCGCCACAAAGTGTGGTTTTACACCTCAGTATGAGGAACTGGAGAAACTTTATGAGACTTATCATGCTCAGGGTTTCGAAATACTTGATTTCCCTTGCAACCAGTTTGGTCAGCAAGCCCCTGGTACTGATGAAAGCATTCATCAGTTCTGCAAGCTTACATACGGCACAGAGTTCCAGCGCTACAAGAAGATCAAGGTAAACGGAGACGATGCTGCCCCTCTCTTCAAATTCTTGAAAGAATGTAAGGGCTTTGCTGGTTGGGACGAGAGTCATCCTCTCTACCCTGTTCTCGACAAGATGTTGAGCGAGGCTGATCCTAACTACAAGGAGAGTGCTGATATCAAGTGGAACTTTACCAAGTTCCTCGTTAACAAGAAAGGTCAGGTTGTTGCCCGTTTCGAGCCTACCACAAGCTTCGATGTTATCGCTAAGGCAATCGAAGAGTGGTTGAACTTCTAATGAAAGATAGAAGTCTCGAACTGAGAATAGAATCTCTAAATAAAAGAGAATAGAATTTCTAAAAAATAAAAGCCAGGTTGCTTTTCGCAGCCTGGCTTCTTTTATCATGTGATATTGTTATTTCAATATATCTCAAAGAATAATTGTCAACTGTTTGCTATAAACTATTAACTATAAACTATTAACTATTACTCAACCTTTGGCACATCCTTGAGGAACTGCTGGATTTCTTCATCACTAACAGAATAATCGTGCAAATCGCCATTAATATAGCTATCGTAAGACGGCATATCGATAAGACCATGACCTGAGAGACAGAACAGGATAACCTTCTCCTTGCCCTCTTCCTTAGCCTTCAGAGCCTCACGAATAGTGGCTGCAATCGCATGACAGCTCTCTGGAGCAGGAATGATACCCTCGGTCTGAGCGAAGAGCATACCCGCCTTGAATGACTCCAACTGTGGGATATCTACACCATGCAGATAACCATCCTTCAGAAGCTGTGAGATAATCATACCCGCACCATGATAACGCAGACCACCGGCATGAATGTTGGCTGGCTTGAAATCATGACCCAGAGTAAACATTGGCAGCAATGGAGTGTAACCTGCCTCATCACCGAAATCGTACTCAAACTTACCGCGAGTCAGCTTAGGACAGCTCTCTGGCTCTGCAGCAATAAATTCAGTATGGCGCTCGCCTGTAAAGTTGTGACGGAGGAATGGGAAGGCAATACCACCGAAGTTACTACCGCCACCGAAACAAGCAATCACCTGATCAGGATACTCACCTGCCATCGCCATCTGCTTCTCTGCCTCAAGACCGATGATGGTCTGGTGAAGTGCCACATGATTGAGCACAGAACCCAGCGTATACTTACAGCCCGGTGTGGTTGTAGCCAGCTCAACAGCCTCACTGATGGCTGTACCGAGCGAACCAGGATGATGAGGATCGCGTGTGATGATATTCTTACCGGCACGTGTACTCATGGAAGGAGAACCCTCTACAGTGGCTCCAAACGTACGCATGATGCTGGAACGGTATGGTTTCTGCTGCATGGTAATCTTTACCTGGTAAACCGCAGCCTCCAAGCCATAGAGCTTAGCTGCATAAGAAAGGGCTGCACCCCACTGACCTGCACCTGTCTCTGTAGTGACGTTGGTATCACCCTCCTGCTTACAGTAGTAGCACTGAGGAATCGCTGAATTGATTTTATGAGAACCTAACGGGTTGGTACTCTCATTCTTGAAGTAGATATGCGCTGGTGTACCAAGTGCCTCCTCAAGGGCATAAGCACGTACAAGAGGTGTTGAACGGTAGAAGGTGTACTTCTCCAACACATCTTCTGGAATATCAATCCAGGCATGCTCTGTATCAAGTTCCTGCTTTGAGCACTCCTTATTAAATACGTGTGACAAGTCATCAGCATTCATTGGCTGATGAGTCTGAGGGTTCAACGGTGGCAATGGCTTGTTAGGCATATCTGCCTGAATGTTGTACCACTGAGTAGGAAGTTCCTGCTCGCTTAAGATGTACTTTTTCTGTCTCATATTTATATATATGTTTAAAATTGTTGTATGCCTGAACAAAGGTACAAATAAAAAATGAAATAAAAAACTTTTTTATCTGATTTTCCACTATTTTTTTATTTTTGTCCAACAAATCAGTTAATTCTATTGGTATTATTTGTTACGAAAGTATACAATCTGTGTGATTTCTAAGAATTTAACCAAATATTACACCTAAAATATCAAATATTACCCCTACTATTACAACAGAAAACAGTATCTTTGCAACAGAAAAAATTCAACATGCGTTGTGAAACGCTTATCATCATCTTTTACTTATACAAAAAAATAAAACATTGGAACTCAATAGGGGTATTGAGATTCCAATGTTTTTTTATGCATTAAACTGAAACATATCATCATGTAAAGTTAACATATCATCATGTAACTTTGTCTGATTTATAACCTTTCAGTATAAATCAATAGTCTATTTTATTGTCTACTTCCACAATTGATACAGGATTTTACCCATAGACTGTAGACACAGATTATTTCTTTTCATTACCTAAATCAATCTGCGATATCTGATTCAACAGATTTACAGCCTGCCCTACTGTCTTCACATCATTGATGCGAAGCATTCGCTTGTTGAATTTTTCCTTCAGAACACAATCTTGAATATGACTGGTAACGTAAGCGAGTATGCGGTTAAACATCTGACTTCTGTAGAATGGACTGTTTACATTGCTCACAAACTGCATCTGCATATAGCCCTGCTTGAGAATAATCTTCTCACAGCCCAGTTTCTTGCCTACCCTACGCAGACCTACCACATGCATCAGTTCGTCTGCTTCATGAGGCACAGGACCGAAACGGTCTATCATACGCTTGCGGTAAGCTTCTACCTCCTCATCGCTCTCCAGGCGGTCCAGTTCACGATAAAGGAGCATACGCTCGCTGTCGCCCGGCACATAAGTCTGAGGGAAATACATCTCCAGATCGCTCTCTATGCCACAATCGTCAACGAAATCATCACCCGTAAGCTGGGCGCCTTCATCCATCTTCTCCTGATAAAGGTCACAGAACTCCTCGTTCTTCAACTCCGTTACAGCCTGAGAGAGAATCTTCTGGTAGGTTTCATAACCGAGATCTTCCATAAAACCGCTCTGCTCAGAGCCCAGCAGATTACCCGCACCACGGATATCCAGGTCTTGCATGGCGAGATTGAAGCCGCTGCCCAGTTCACTGAACGTTTCCAGAGCCTCCAGACGGCGACGTGCCTCAGGGGTAAGTGCGCTCTTAGGTGGCGCCATCAGATAGCAGAAAGCCTTCTTGTTGCTTCTTCCTACGCGTCCACGCATCTGATGCAGGTCACTCAATCCGAAGTGATGAGCATCGCTCACGATAATCGTATTGGCATTGGAAATATCGATGCCGTTCTCTACGATGGTGGTAGAAAGCAGTACATCATAATCGTAATTGATAAAGCCCATGATGATTTTCTCCAGATCCTCAGGTTTCATCTGTCCGTGACCGATGGCTACCCTACAGTCTGGAATATGCTTCTCTATGAGCATCTTGAGCTCAGGAAGTTTGGATATTCTGTCGCATACGAAATAAACCTGTCCGTTTCGGCTCATCTCGAAATTGATGGCATCGCAGATAACTTCACTACTAAACGTTACCAGTTCGGTATGAATCGGATAACGGTTAGGTGGCGGAGTGCGCATGATACTCATATCCCGGGCGCCCATCAGAGAGAACTGGAGGGTACGCGGAATCGGAGTGGCACTCATCGTAAGTGTGTCGACATTCACCTTGAGCTGACGGAGTTTCTCTTTGGTAGACACACCGAACTTCTGCTCTTCATCGATGATGAGCAGTCCCAGGTCATGCCATTTCACGGTCTTGGATATCAGCTTATGTGTACCTATCAGGATGTCTATCTTACCCTCTTTCAGGTCTTCAAGCACCTCTCTGGTTTCCTTCGTCGTGCGTGCCCGGCTGAGGTAATCTACCCTTACAGGCATGCCTTCCAGACGCTTTTTAAATGTCTGATAGTGCTGGAAAGCCAGAACGGTAGTAGGCACCAGCACCGCAACCTGCTTGCTGTCGCACGCAGCCTTGAAGGCTGCACGGATGGCAACCTCAGTCTTGCCGAAGCCCACATCGCCACAAACCAGACGGTCCATCGGTCTGCCGCTCTCCATATCCTTCTTTACCTCCTGAGTAGCCTTATTCTGGTCTGGCGTATCTTCATAGAGGAAGGAAGCCTCCAGCGTATGCTGCAGATAATTGTCGGCACTGAAGGCGAATCCTTTCTCGCGTCGGCGCTGGGCATAGAGTTTGATCAGATCGCGCGCAATGTCCTTGATTCGCTTCTTAGCTTTGTCCTTGAGTTTATCCCAGGCACCTGTACCCAGTGTAGACAGGCGAGGCGGAGTACCGGTATCGCTGCGGCGATATTTGCTGATTTTATAAAGCGAGTGGATAGAAACATCCACCTTGTCATTGTTCGTATAGATGATGCGGATCATTTCCTGATAGCTGTTGCCCGCAGGAACCCTTACCAGACCGCCAAATTTACCGATACCGAAGTCTACATGCACGATAAAATCGCCTACTTCCATCTCCTGCAGTTCCTTCATGGTGAGTGCCATCTTGCCCGCTCTCGCCTTATCTGAGCGCAGGTTATATTTATGAAAACGGTCGAAAATCTGATGATCGGTAAAGAAACAGCACTTCTTGTCGTGATCAGTAAAGCCTTCATGAAGCGTCTTGTCTACCGGTGTAAAACGGATGGCGTAGCGCTTCAGTTCTTCGCTTTCAAAGATATCCTTCAGACGCTGTTGCTGTTTCTGGCTGTCTGCCAATATATATAAGGTGTAACCCTGGAGCAGGAAATCCTCCAGAGTCTGGCAAAGCAAATCGAAATTCTTATGGAAAAGAGGCTGTGGAGCGATATTGAAAGGTATCACAGCCGAACTCTCTGACGGAGCGACCTTGCCGAACTCGATACGGAGATGAGCCGCTACTGCCTTCTTGAAATCGAGCTGAGAAACGAGGTTGAGCTCGGTCTTCATATCATGTCTGATGCGCTCAGCCTCCACCTCTGTGGCTCCCTCCAGCTGCTCAGTAAGACTCTGCGATGAGAAGCCTTCTGTATAGATCTGACCGATGCGGTCGCAAACGAAAGAGAGGTCTTTCGCTACGACGGGCGTACTTTCGGAGAGAAAATTGAGGAAACACTGTTTGGTACTTTCGATATGGGCGAGTTCGGGCACGATTTCTATCTCTGTGCGCTTCACCTGCGAGAGCTGGGTCTCTACATCGAAGGTACGGATGGTATCAATCTCATCGCCGAAGAAGTCGATACGGAACGGATATTCGCAGCTGTAGGAATAGACATCGAGGATGCTTCCACGCACGGCAAACTGACCCGGTTCATAGACATAATCGGTTTCTTTGAGTTCGAAATCGCGAAGGGTATGAACCACATCGGTCTGGGCAATCTGCTGGCCTACAGTCAGTTTCAGAATCCGTTCATCCAGATTCTGCTTAGCCACAACGAGTTCTGCCAGTGCATCGGGATAAGTGACTATCAGGAAATGTCCTCCCGAAGAGAGGCGCGCCAGCACCTCTGTACGTAGGATTTCGTTCGCTGCATCACGCTGCCCGTATTTCACGGCACGCCGATAGCTGGAAGGAAAGAAGAAGACCTTCTCCTGCCCCATCATCTGAGTGAGATCGTGATAAAAATAGCCTGCTTCATCGGCATCATCCAGTACGAAGAGTACCGAACGCCTCATCTTTCCCTGCAGAGAAGCAAAGAACATCGGAGCCGAAGAGCACAGCAAACCCTGGAGAAAAATGGAATGAACCGACTTCTTCCCCATCAAATCAAAGAGGGCATCCGCCTGTGGCGAACGCCCATATATTTTTTCTATCTTTTGGATTTCCATCCAATTAATGATTAGTGATTACTGATTACTGAGTAGTGATTACTGAGTATTAATCCTTCTTCGGATATTTCTTGAACCAGCCATCCAGGCGCAGTCGCATCACGCCAAAGAAAGCCTCACCAAAGATGCCACCACTCATCTTGCTCACACCTTCACGACGGTTAACAAAGATGACAGGCACCTCCTTGATCTTGAAACCTATTCGATGAGCCGTATATTTCATCTCTATCTGGAAAGCATAGCCCTTAAAGCGGATTGCATCCAAATCAATGGTTTCCAATACCTTACGGCGATAGCAGACGAAACCGGCTGTAGTATCATGCACCTTGAAACCGGTTACGATACGCACGTATTTAGAAGCGAAATAGCTCATCAATACACGTCCGATAGGCCAGTTGACCACATTCACACCCGAAATATATCTTGAACCTACAGCTACATCATAGCCCTCATCGTGAGTTGCCGCATAGAGACGTGGCAAATCATTAGGATCATGGCTGAAATCGGCATCCATCTCAAAGATGAAGTCATAGCCCTGCTTCAATGACCATTTGAAGCCCATGATATAGGCAGTACCCAAACCGAGCTTACCAGAACGCTCCAGAATATGCAGACGACCGGCAAACTCATTAGCCATCAAGCCCTTGACGATGGCAGCAGTACCGTCAGGACTTCCGTCATCGATAACGAGGATATCAAACTGCTTTTCGAGACCGAAGACAGCACGGATGATTTTCTCGATGTTTTCCTTCTCATTATATGTAGGAATGATTACTATGCTATCACTCATAACTTCTTATAATTTTAATGATTCTGATTCTATATAATGTAATACAGATGCAAAATTACAACTTATTTTTGAAATAACAAGCGAAAAACCGAAATTATTGGTCCGGATTCTCTACAAAACCCTGATATTTCTTGTCAAGTCCGTTCATGATTGCCTCATAGCTCTTGTTCATCTGGTTCTTGATATTGTCAGCTCCCTTGCTAATCGGCTCAATAGGCTCATGAATAGTGAGCTTCAGAGGATGCCAGAAAGCCCAGTAGATGTCCTTCATACGAGGCTTCACATCGAAACTGCCATTGATGGTAAGCGGACATACCGGCAACTGCAGTTCATCGGCAAGCATGAAAGCACCGCGGCGGAACACGCCCATGTGACCCGTAAACGAACGGGCACCTTCAGGGAATACCACCAGCGACATGCCCTCTTTAAGCACCTCGCGAGCACGGTCATAAGAAGCGCGAATCTTCGAAGGTCCGCTCTTGTCTACAAAGATGTGATGCGCATACTCACAGGCAATACCGATGAGAGGCACTTTGCGCAAGCCCTTCTTCATCATCCACTTGAAGTTTCTGCCCAGAAAACCGTATATCAGGAAGATATCGAAAGCGCCCTGATGATTGGCCACGAAAACATAACTCTGGTTCTTCTTGAGATGCTCACGTCCCTCCACCTTTACAGGCAGAAGGAGGATGCGGACCCAAAGCCAGGCCCAACATTTACCAGGATAATAGCCCCAGAAATGACCATTACCCAGCATGCATCCCAAAACAGTAGTTAAACTGGTTAAAACGCTAGCCAACAAGAGGATAGGCAAGCATATCACAAGCTGATACAGACGATATAAGTACTTCATTTTCTAATTAAGAATGAATAATTTAACATTCAACATTCAACACTCAACATTCAACACTCAACATTCAACACTCCTCATTTCCTCTTCAGTGTGATGACCACGATTTCTGCCATAGCCCCTATGCGGATTGGAACGGTACCGCCCAGACCCGATGTGGTATAGAGCTGGCAGCCCTCCTCTTCGAAGAGGCCGTAATCATAAGGAGTAAACATCGACGGACGCAAGCCCAGGATACTGATCTGCCCCGCATGCGTATGACCGCTCAGCGTAAGTTGCGGTGCTACGACCAGCGAATCCTTCCTGTCAGGTCCTATCACATCGCCATCCTCATCCTTCTCCTTATTGATAGTAGAAGGCCAGGTCTCTCGCCATTGTTTCGGAATATGCTGCAGCATCAGCACGAAAGAGCCCGGTCTGATGCCATACAGCGCCTTCCTTACGTTGGTTCGCTTTGGCTTGTCATAGTTCTCTGTACCAGCTACATAGATGCTGTCAGCGCCTCTATGCACCGCCACATGCTCATTCATCAGTAGGCGCCATCCGCAACTCCGCTGGAAGTCCTGCATCCGCTTCTCGAGCGCAGCTATCTCCTGCTCGTCATCTACATCCATATAATAGGTGTAATCGTGATTGCCCAGCACACTCATCACGCCGTCTCTGGCTTTCAGACTGCTGAGCTGCGCCTGATACTCAGGCAGTTCATCGGGTGTAACATTCTGTAAATCACCCGTAAAGCAAATCAGATCAGGCTTCTCGGCATTGATGCTGTCGATATCGCGCTGAGGCAGATGACCACGCCAGCCATAGTATGACCCGAGATGGATGTCGCTGAACTGAACGATGCGATAGCCCTCGAAAGACTTCGGCAGATTGGGCACATAAACGGTGATTCGCTTGACCTGCATCTTAGGAAAACCTTCGGTAAATCCGTAGATAAAGCAGAAGAACGCCACCGCTCCCACTACCAGACCGAGCAACTTGCCCCAGTTGCGATGTCCGTGAAGGAGCCGCATACAGCACCAGCCGAAGCCACTGAACAGGCTGAAGACAAACTGCGGAACTGCACATACTGCCATCATCACAAACCAGATGTCGATGAGCACCGGATTGCGTGGCAGGAAGTTGGGCAGTATCGTGATATACGCGCTGTAGGCGATAACCACGAAAGCCGGCAACCAGAAGAGCGCCCGCTGCCAGAGGCTCTTCAGCCGTAACTTGCCATACCTTTTATATATCCACAGATACGGCAACAGGGTGAATACCACTACGGGTATCAATATTCTTGCTATCATTTCTTGATCAAACTTGATTGAAGATACGTTTTCATTGCCTGCACGGGCACTCCTCGGCGCTGTGCATAGTCGCGAAGCTGGTCATCACCAATCCGTCCCAGTTCGAAATACCGCGACTTGGGATGCGCAAACATCAGTCCCGAAACACTGGCATGAGGCGTCATCATTCCGCTTGTAGTGAGCCGGATGCCCACCTGGCTCATGTCGATGAGCTGGTCGATGATGAAGTTAGCACTGGTATCGGGCAGCGAAGGATATCCGATAGCCGGACGGATGCCCTGATAGCGCTCCTGATGCTGGTCTTCTATGCTCAACTGCTCGTCGGGAGCATAGCCCCAGATGCTGCGTCTCACCTCTTCGTGCAACTTCTCTGCCGTGGCTTCAGCCAACCGGTCGCAGAGTGTCTGTGCCATCATATTGAGGTAGTCGTCCGTGCGATATTTCTTCTCCAGACCGCCATCTACCGTGGTGCAGAAGATACCCAGCCGGTCTGTGATTCCACTGCTCAGAGGACGGATGAAATCAGCCAGACAGAGATTGGGTTCCCCCTGAGCCGCCGGATGCTGCTGACGGAGCATCGGGAAGCGGACTTTCTGCCCTTCCAGCCAGATATCATCCCCCTCGCTGTTCGCCTCGAAGAGTCCGAAGACGGCATAGGTATGATATTCGCCTTCCCATGAATGGAGCATATCGAGCGCCTCCGCCTTCAGTTTTTCCTTTTCCTCACGAGGTTTGCCGCTCAATCCCCAGGCATGATAGAAGTAAAGCCAGTTGATATATGGCTCAATTTCGCTTATATTGTATACTATTCTTCGCATCCGATACGATATTTTATTTTACAATCCACGTAAGATTTCTCTTTTTATGAATCGCTTCTGAACTCCAGTTCCTCTCCTCTGCTGGCGGCATCAAACACGCCTTTGTCGTAGATAAGACGACCGTTACAGAAAGTCTGTTCCACTTTCCATGCGAACTCGTCACCCTCAACAGGGCTCCATTTGCACTTGCTCTGAATCACCTCTTCGGTCACCTTCCAAGGCTCTCCCTTGCGCACCACAACGACATCTGCCTTATAACCCGGACGCAGGAAACCGCGCTGACTGATATGGAACAGACGGGCTGGATTATGGCACATCAGTTCTACCAGACGCTCGATACTGATTACTTTTTCGTCAACAAGTTTCAGCATGCTTACCAGTGAGAACTGTACCATCGGCATACCTGATGCAGCCTTGGCACAACCGCCCTGTTTATCCTTCAACTGATGAGGAGCATGATCGGTGCCAACCACTGTTATCTTACCATTACTCAGTGCCTTACGCAAAGCATCGCGGTCAGCAACGGTCTTTACAGCAGGGTTGCATTTGATGCGCGCACCCTTCACTGCATAGTCTTTATCCGAGAACATGAGATGAGCCACAACCGCCTCACCTGTAATATTTTCATCCTTACCGAAGAACTCCAGTTCCTTAGCCGTGGTAACGTGGGCGATATGGAGATGCGCCCCGCTTTCCTTAGCCAGCTGCACCGCCAAACGACTGCTTTCATAGCAAGCCTCCTCGCTGCGGATTTCCGGATGATGCTCTACGGCAGGATCCTCACCCCATTTTTGCTTAGCCAGCTGCATGTTGCGGTTGATGATTTCTGTATCCTCACAGTGGGTCATCACCGGCAAATCCAGCTCTTTCGCCTTCTTGAAGATAGCCTGCAGCGCCTCATATTTATCCACCAGCATAT
>OQVO01000500.1_pt1 | contig 12377 bp, 8 predicted proteins | sample 1691511 | NCBI WGS metagenome assembly OQVO01 (sample SAMN03418254, study PRJEB22391) | human gut metagenome | biome: human-gut; feature: organic feature; material: feces | host: Homo sapiens | place: Tanzania | collected 2013-01 | reverse complement strand
TCGGCGGGAAGATGCTGGACGGACTGTACCGCAAGGGCTTGGAGAAGGTGTCGTACCTGTCCTTGACCTATGGATGGAAGAACTGGCAGTTCGGAGCCCAGTGCCTGTTCCCGTTCTACGACGACAAGTACTCCAACGAGACGGTCTCCTTCGCTCCGGTCCGGCACGTGACACAGACGAACCTTCGCACCAAGAACCGCGAGTTCGGCTTCACCATCTCATGGTTCTTCCAGCGCGGCAAGGAGAACCACTCCGCCAAGAGCCTTGAGAACTCGGATGTTGACTCGGGTGTGTTCAGGTTCTAATGGGTCTGCATAGGCATCATCCTGTCTGTCGTCAGCGTGACGCGACAGATTGTGGGGCGGCCTGCCTTAAAATGATCGCTGAATTCTATGGCAAAAGACATGAATTACATAGTTAGTATTTTTATAAATAAAAATCAAAACAGTATGCACCTTTCCAGAATAATAGGCATTACACTTTTGCCATTGATGCTTACTTATTGTACTAACAAGGAAACGAAAGAGGCATTAGCTTCCGCAGAGTCTTTGATGTGGGTCAAGCCCGACAGTGCGTTGACAATAATGGAATCTATAGACACACTGAGAATAAATGGAAGAGCATCTAAAGCCCTATATTCATTGCTATATTCAATGGCTCTAGACAGAAATCATGTCGTTGTCACAGATTCTCGTATCATCACTCAGGCTGTCAAGTATTATGAACGTCATGGATCTCCGGATGACAGATTCAAATCATTATGTTACCTTGGTCGAATCCAAAATGCCGCTAACGAATATGATAAGGCAGTTGTAACATTTTCCAAAGCACTGGAACATGCCGATAAAGTAAAAAACAGAAAATTTGTGGGGTTTGTCTATTCAGACATCGCTCTATCCTATACTAATACCTATAATTATTCAGAATGCAATGACTGCTATGATAAGGCAATTGTTTGTTTCAAAGAATCCGGTGATGATGACTTCGTGCGGATGATGGAAGTCAATAAGGCAAAAAACTATGTCAGCATGATGGACTATCATGCCGCTGATTCTCTTTTTCGGAAAATAATCAATGATGAGTCATTCCCCCTATATTATAGAGCTTATAGCATGGCAGCATACGGTCTTTTGCTATCTTTTGGTCAGTTGGCAGATGAAAAGAAAGCTTTAGGGTTGTTTGAGGAAGCGATAAGGTTGTCTGGGGATCATGACATCCTTAGTCTAAATCAAGAATGTGCCTACGCATACTTGCTAGATATGGTTGGCAGAAAGAACGACTCGAAAAGAATTATATCAGAGCTTCAGAAAAAAGGGCAAGGAGAAAGTACTGAATTTAATTACTGCATGGGACGCATCTACAGATTGAACGGAGAAAATGGACTGGCTTTCGACTATCTTGTCAAATCCACACAAGACTTTGATGCGAAGGTTCTTAAAATGCAGATTCAATCATCTTCCGTAGCACAGAAGAATTATTATCTTGAACGAAGTCATGAAAGGGAAAAGGAGTTGATTATTCATCATTTCTGGACAATTTGCTATGTGACGGTTTCTATAATCTTGATTCTAAGTGTGGGAATATTATTCTACAAAAAAGCCCGCAAGGTAGAAGAGGAACGCAGACGAATCCTCATATTGAAAGAGACGACTGATATTAGATTGGATGAGGCAGACAAATCCATTGCACAAATCAAGACTGACTATGATATCATCAAAAAAAATTATCTGGAACTATACCTGTCTCAAGGCTCTTGGTTGGAGAAATTGGCGGACATCCTCTATTCGGCTCAAGATAAAAATTTGAAGCCATATGGATTAAGAGCGGCTGTTTACGACAAAATCTCAGACATGATTGGTGGAATCAATGTGGATGATGCGGGACAAAAGCGTTTTGAAGCGGAATTGAACAAACTCTATGGTGGCATTATGACACAGTTCCGTCGCGAGTTCCACGATCTGCTGGATGAGACCGACATCCGTTTTTTCAGTTGTGTTGTCGCCCGTTTCGAAGCCTCTATTATACTGCGGATTTTTAATCTACCAAGTAAAAGTGCAGTTTACATGAAGAAAAACCGCCTTAAAGAAAAAATCCGCAAATCAAAAGCTCCAGATAAGGATAAATTCCTTTTGTTCTGAAAGATGCATTCCACGGCAATAACCATTATCCAATGGAAGTTAACCAATAAGTGATCACCTGACCTCTTCGATGGACTTGATGCCGTCGCGGGAGAGGTCGATGCGGAAGCGCTTGAACTCGGCGGTGTTGTCGTACTGGTACTGGAGGACGAGGTTTAGGTAATAGTCACGGTCACAATCAACGGTCTGGATGGATCCATCGTCGTCGAGGGTGCGCATCAGGACGCTCGGGTCGTCCATCTTCTTGATGAAATTGGTGACATTCAGGCGGATGATGTCATTGATGCCGCTGAAAGAATATTCAGAATTCGCCTGAAGCTTGTCCCTGTCGATGTGGACCGACTTGCGGTAGAGGATGATCTTCTCGGCGGTGACGTTGCTGCTCTCGACCTCGGTGAGGTGCGAGCTGTTGCGAAGGGTCATCACATCGGCGGGAACCTTTTCCGGCTCGATGAAGTCCACGCCCTCCTTCAGCCAGCCGAGCTCGGTGTCCTTGTGGATGATCTTCGCCTTGTTGTCGAAGTACTTGCTGCCGACACGGTGGGCGAAATAGTAACGCATCAGCTCCTTGATGCGGTCTTTCAGCATATAACTGATAATGAGGGCGATAAACAGCGGAAGGGTCAGCGAGCCGAACTTCTTCTGGAAGGCGAAGCTCACCACGGTTGCGAACAACATCGCTAGACCGGCGGCGATGCTGAAATAAAGCTGCTCCACGATCACCCCGTCCCGCCGCTTAGGAGCGCGGAGGTAAAGGTCGCTCTCGATGTACTTTTTCAGGATGCTGAAGCGATGAATGAATATGCGGTTGTGCAGCCGGTCATCCTCCCGGATCTCCGGGTAGCCCAGCTGCCTCATGTGCTTCCCGATCCTGCGGTAAAGCCCGGACGCCTTGCCGGCCAACTCATCCAACTTCCTGCCTCTCAGCCACTCGATGAGTTCAAGAATATGCTTGCATGTGATGTCGCAGATGAATTCGTCCCCGGAAAGGTACATCCTCATCACGCCCTCTGGAACGGTCGGAGCGTTGATGATGGAGCGCAGTCCGACATATTCATCACAGATTTTTCCGGCGTTGCGGATGAAGCCGTCGCACAGGGTCTCCGTGTCCGATCCGATGCGGTTCTGCTTGATGTGCGCCAATTCATCGCGCAGGGCGCTTTTGACGATGGCCGCGAACATCTTGATCTGATATTCATATTCAGAGATCAGGGTCCGGGTCGGGTTGGACGCCATCTGGATGAACGCTTCGCGGATGTTGCGAAGCGGCAACGCCGGGCCTTCCACTATCTCGCGGAGCAGGAAAACAGGGGTGATGAGGCGGATGTTCGACTTGACATCCTGGTAGAACATATCCTTTGGATAGGTGGCCCTGTTGATGTCGAGACTGCCGGGCACGAAGAACCACATCGCCAGAGAGAAGTCGTTCATCCGCAGTTTCTTGCGGGTGACGAAGCCGACTTTCAGCTCTATCGAGTAGCGGTCGTGGATTCTGGTGTCAATCTCGATCATAACAAAAAACCGCCTCATTCTTCACCGTCCGCCATAACGATGCGGCTTCCCAAAAAGCCCAGGCATACATTTGCGAATATAACAAATTATCCCACAAAGAACAAACCCGGGGTGATGCCGAGCCATTTGAGGACGGTCTCGCCCCAAAGGAGGATTATCAGCCAGGAGATGGTCATCATCGTGATGCCGAACTTGAAGGCGTCCGTCATACTGTACTGGTTGGTGTTGTACAGAAGGGCGGCTGGCTTGCTGTTGAACGGCAGCACATAGACGTGCTCGATCAGCATCGAGACAGGAAGCGCGAGGCTGATGACCGGATAGCCGAACCGTTCGGCGATGCCCATCGAGATCGGCACGAAGATCATTGTCCTGATGGTCTTGGATTGGAAAACCAGACCTGAGTACATCATCAGGAAGGTCAGGATGACGTACAGCACCCAAAACGGAGTGTTGTCGGTGATGCCCATCGAGTCGAAGGCCGCGTTTACCATCGTGCCGGGCAGACCGGTGATGTTCAAGCCGGCTCCCAAGGTGTAGGCTCCTGCGGAGAAGAGCATCAGATGCCACGGGATGTCAACGTCGTTCCATTTCACGACTCCGATTCCCGGCATCAGGGCGATCACGGCACCGATGAAGGCCACGGTCGTTGCGTCGATCCCGTGCAGGCTGTCAGTACACCAAAGGATAAGGACACCCATGAATATTCCCACTGCCTTCCATTCCTCGACGGTCATCCTGCCCATCGCGTCCAGTTCGGTTTTCAGACGCTCCAGACCGCCGTCAATCTGCGGCTTCTGCTCGTCCTTCTTCATCGGGAAGAACACGTACATCCCCATCAGAAGACCGATGATCAGAATCAGGAAACTCATTGGGCCGCAGGACACCAGCCAGTCCGAGTAACCGAACTGGCTCGCCCCGGCGGCGCCGAAGATCAAGGAGATGGCCAACAGGTGGGCGCCGCTTCCGGTGTAGAAGGCATTCGCTCCGATGTTCACTTGGAACAGATTCTGGATCACGAGGTTGCGCCCGAAATTGTTTCGGTGACCGTCAGACGCTCCGTAGATGGCGCAGACAACCATGAAGATCGGAAGCATTATCGTGGCCTTGACGGTCGTGGCGGAGATGAACATCGATAGCACGATGTTGATTATGAGGAAACTCCACAGGACTCCCTTAGCGGTCTTGCCGAACTTGATCACAAACCACATCGCAAGGCGTTTGGCGAACTTGGTCTTGACAAGCATCGAGGCGAGCACGAAGGAAAGGATATTCAGCCACATCACCGGATGTCCCAGCTGGGCGAAGGCCTCCTTCTGGGTCGTGACACCGCAGAGGACGATGAGCAGGATGATGATCAGCGAGGTGAGATAGTTCGGTATCGCCTCGGTCATCCAAAGGATAAGGCCTGCCGTGAATATGGCCAACATCGCATAGTTGGACCTTATGAACGCGGGCAGGCCTATCTCGTTCAGCCGTGCCAGGGCCTTTCCCGACACGGATTCAGCGGTGAGGCTGTCGATGAAGCCGAAATGTCCGAACCAGTAGATAAGGACAAAGGCAAGTATGGCGAGCGGGCCGCCGAGACGCGCCATCCAGATCTCGAAGCCGCTTTTCTGCATCTTCGGAAGCTTTTCGAGGCGGTAGTTGTTCATATCCAGAGGGTCTGACATATTCGTGAATATTTTAAGTAAGCGTTAAAAAATAAGTTGAACTAAATTTTTATCAGATTTATGAGGATAGATTTCTTTTGGAAGAAGGAGTGTACTGGAGGTACACGACTGATGAGAAAAGAAATATAGACCATAAAGATATACAATTTGTTCTAGTTATTTTTTTAATGATTACTTAAAACCAAATACTATTTGAGATGAATAAGAGAATTTTACCATTCGCCGTCGCCGCGATGGCCCTGACCCTGACCTTGGCTTCCTGTTCTGACAATGAGACTGAGGTCGCCACTTTTGCCAACACTTACGAGCAGACGCTCGCGCAGAGCGACTCCGCTTCGGTGCAGATAGTTCATTCTGTCGAGTACTACAAGAGCTTCGAGGGCGGCAACGCTTTGAAGAAGAAGATCAACAACTCTATCGTAAAGGCTTGTTTCGGAGAGAAATATGACGGTTTTTCGGTGGAGGAGGCTTCCGATGCCGTGTCGGACACGTTGATGGCCAACTACCAGAGGGAGGCGGGAAGTGTCTACGACGATGCTGTCGCCTACGCCAAGGAGAATGGATTAGACTATGACTATAACTATAGCGCGGCGATGACCTGCAACTGGTACTACACCGTTCAGGGAAAGTTCGCGGAAGGGTTCATGGATCTCCAGACCTACCAGGTGTACAGCGAGAACTACCTTGGCGGAGCCCACGGAATGCATTATCTGATTCCGAACATCATCAACCTGAAGACTGGCGAGATCGTGACGGAAAACGAATTGTTCAAGCCTGGCTATGTCGCTCCGGTAACGGAATTGATCAAGTCCAAACTTGCGTTGGACAGGGGAGTTGAAGACATTAATGAAAGTGTGATGTTCAGTGAAGGCCTGGTTCCTAATGGACATTGCGGTGTGTCAGGCGCGGGAGTGACTTGGTACTACCAGCCTTACGAGATCGCGAGCTATGCTGAAGGCATCATTGAGGTTACGGTCTTCTGGATTGACTTGAAACCGTATCTCAATCCTGAATTCGTGAAGTTCTAGACGGTCTCCAGCTCGGCCAGATTGCCGGCGATCCAGACAGTGTCACCGGCCTGGAACCTGAAATCGGGTTCCGGGTTGGTGATGAATTCTGAACCCCTGAGCACGCTGATGACCATACAGTGATATTTCCGGAGGTTCGTGCCGCGTAGGGTCTTTCCGGTCAGGAACGATTCCTCGGTAAGAGCCTCAGGCACGATCTTGAAACTATTTCCAGAGTCCTGAATTTCCGGAGCGACGGCGCACGCCATCATATTCCTCAAGGATTCGAGTTGGGCGGATGTGCCGACGGCGAGCATCTGGTCGCCCGGGAACAGCGACACATCACCGGACGGAACGATCATATTCATTGACCCTCTGGTGATTTTGATGATGTTCGCCCCCGTTTCTGCCCTGAAAGGAATATCCTTGAGAGCCTTTCCGGCGTAGGTGGAATTCTGGGAGATGGTAAGCGTCTCTGTGTGAACGTCATAGTCGGCGAGTTTCTGGCTAACGGAAGAAGCGACCGGCTTGCTGCGCCTTTCATTCTCCTCCTTTTCATTGAAGTTTGAAAGGAAACGCATCTCCAACGCTGAATATTTATGGATGGACTGGCGGGCGAAGAGAATGAATATTATGCCGGCGAAGAAGATTGCCAGAACCGTCCAGCCTGCGAGGTGGAAATATGACGACAACACAGCCAGTACGATTCCCACGGCAAGGAATGAGCGCGCGAAGATCAGCCCCATCAACGGCCAGATGTTACTCGGCTTCTCTTTCAGGAGTTTAGGGGCGGATTTGCTGATGGAGCCGGAATGGACTCCGAGACCGAAAAGGAACGGAAGCATCGCCGCAAGGGTTATTCCGACCTCGATAACCTTATGTATGGTCACGCTTAGCTCCGGGGAAAATTTCTCTACAGCAGGTCTGAGATAAAGCTTTGATCCTATGTAGATCGCTATCAGGATCACGCCATAGAGGACGATGCGTGTGAAATAGGCGTTCAGCAGCGTTTTCCATTCGTTGTGCTCGGCGGCGGTCTGTTTGCCGGAGTCGTTCATCTGGGCGAGCCTGTCGATCCATTTGGCCGGTAACCGTTTGTTTAACAGATTATAGCACGGATCCGCCAGCTTTATCATAAACGGAGTCGTGAACGTTGTTATGACGGAGACCGCTATGATCACCGGATAGATGAAATCCCTCATCACGCCCAGCGTGCAGCCGACTCCGGCGATGATGAATCCGAACTCTCCCAGTTGTGCGAGGCTGAACCCAGTGTGGACGGCATTGTCCAAACCCTTGCCGGTCAGGATGATACCGGCTCCTGCGAAAATGATGTGGCTGATTATTACGATCACGGAGAGCAGCAGGATCATCGCCCATTGCTCGGCGATCACCGATGGGGCGACCATCATTCCGACGGAGACAAAGAATATGGCTCCGAAAAGGTTCTTGATAGGCTCTACGATGTGGTCAATGTGTTCGCTTTCAGAGGTTTCGGCAAGGATGGACCCCATAACGAAGGCACCGAGTGCGGATGAGAATCCGACCGATGTGGCCAGAGCGACCATCCCGAAGCAGAGGCCGATACTGACAATCAGGAGAATCTCGTCGTTGAGATATTCCTTGGCCTTTTTCAGCAGGGTAGGGATGACGTAGATTCCGACGAGGAACCAAAGAATCAGGAAGAAAACGAGCTTCGCTATATTCATTATCAGCTCCTTGCCTGCGAAGGATTGTGAGACGGCCATTGTCGAGAGCAGCACCATCAACAGGATCGCTATGAGGTCTTCCACCACAAGGGTTCCGAACACGACTCCGGCGTACGGCTTGTTCTTCAAGCCGAGGTCATCGTAGGATTTCAGCACGACCATCGTGGAGGACATCGACAGCAAACCGCCGAGGAAAACGCTTTCCATAAAGCTCCAGGACAGGGCCTGGGCCGTGACAAATCCGATCAGGAACACTCAGATGAACTTCACGGCCGCAGTGACGATGGCGCTTCCGCCGACCTTGAGTAATTTCTTGAAACTGAATTCAAGGCCAAGGCCGAACATCAGGAATATTATGCCGATCTCCGACCATTGGTGGACGGTCGCCTCGCTGGATATTCCCGGAAAGAAGCTGATGTTCGGGCCGATCAAGAAACCGGCGAGGATGTAGCCGATGATTAGCGGTTGTTTGAGAGCCTTTGATATTATCGTGAACACTCCCGCCGAGATAAGGATCACGGCGAGGTCACGCACTATGTTCATTTCTTCTGACATTGCTCGTTCGTTTTTAAATGTCTCATTCGCGGCGATCACCGCTTGCTGAACGACAAATTTACTGAATAGATTGGCTTTTTATCCAAATATTCACGTTTTTTCCGTAAGTTTGCCGTCCGAAACTGAGAGTGATGACCAGACCGTGGCTTAAATTAGTCAAGAGATTCGCAGAGTTTTCCGCGTCGAGCCTTTTGGGGACGATTGTGGACACGGTTGTGCTTTGGGTCTTCTCCAAATGGGTTTTCAGCACGTATTTCGGCCAGTACATCATCTCCCCGGCTATCTCATTCGAGTGCGCGGCCGTGACCAATTTCGCTGTGGCATATTTCTTTATCTGGAAAGACAGGGTGTCATGTCGGAGCAGAAGGTCGTTCTTCCGACATCTTGGCGGCTACAATCTATCCTGCATCGGGGCGTTCTTGGTCAAGATGGCCTTCCTGCTTCTGATCCAGAGGATGTTCCGCTGGAATGTCGTGTGGTGTAACCTTCTGGCGCTGTGCGTGTCAGGTGGGCTTAACTTCTTTATGAGTGAGAGAGTTGTCTTCCGCAAGAAAAAGGCCTTGCCGTCTCACGATATCGAGTTTGAGGATTAGCCTTTCCTTTTTCCGGAGAAAAGTCGTTGCGGCAGTTCCATCGCGAAGATGATACCAAGCACAATCGCTATCGCGCCTTTGACAGCGGTGAATCCTGCTGAAGCGGAGAGGTAGAACTGGCTTGAGACGAGGTAGTAGGTGAACCAGAATATTCCGGCCCCAGGGACGAGCGGGAATATTCCGCATAGCAGATAGACCGTGCTTGGGCATTTGTCCCTTACCGCCGCGAAGCGTGAAAGGATGCAGACTATTGTGGTCGCCGCGATGTTCGCCACTGTCGGCCCGCTGTGGCAGAACCTTGTGAGCATCAGGTAGATGACCCAGCCGATGGCTCCGATCACTCCTGCCGTGAAATACTGTCTGCGTGGTGCTCCGAACAAGATCGCGAAAGCGAATGTGCCGATGAAGGCGGCAAGGCATTGCCACAGGATTCCGGCGGTCTCGGGATTGACGGTCATTCCGCTGAGTTTGATCATTCCTCCGAACACCCATCCGTCCGCTATGAAACTGATACTCACGCCGAGAGCTATGCAGATGAATCCGAGCATCGCATCCGTGAGCCTTGTCAACCCGGCTATGTAGTCGGAATTGGCCAGATCCCGGACTCCGTTCACGAACGGAACTCCGGGGATGAGCGGCATCACCGCTCCGATGATGATGTTGCTGAGGCTGTCGCCGAATCCTAATCTGTAGGAAGCGAGACAGAGTATTGTGGCCACGAGGGCGTTGCAGATGCCTCCAACAATTTTTGATAATGAACCGCTTACGAAGAGACAGAATACATAGAGCAGCGCACCGATCACGAAGTCAGCGGCGCAGTCCATAAACCCTCCGCCGAACACGGCGCAGAAACCGGCTGCTCCAAAAGCAGATCCGGCGATTTGTTCCCAAGCCGGTTTGGCAGGAGCGTCTTTTATGCTTTCCAACCGTTGCCTGGCCTCTGGCAAGGTGTGTTTCCCTGCTGCTATCTCGTAACTTAACTTATTGACAGCGACCACTTTTGAAAGCTGGATTCCACGAATAGGAATGAACTCGACATTGGCGTACTTCCCGAGTGATCCGGTTGTGAATATGCCGTTGCTGAGCACGAAAAAATGACCGGAATCCACCCCGTAATGCGATGCGATCCGTTCCATAGTGTCCTCTACACGGGAAATCTCCGCCCCGTTCTCCAGCAGGATGTGCCCTGCGATCGAAGCGACTTCCAAAACCTCTGTCGTGTTGTCCGTCTCTATCATGACGCAAAATTACGGAAAAAACGGAAGATTATTGTAAAGCGGATATAGGAGAAGATAATTATTCCTTTTGGTGTGTTGTAGCAAAAGGTTACAGCACACTATAATTTAACTACACATACGCCCCATTATGAGAATGTGCCGTTTGAGGTGCCGGAAGGATGGTGCATTACAGATATTGGCGAATTACTTATTAATCGGGATGGAGAAAGAAAGCCTGTTTCTTTGGCTATTCGTAGTAAACAAAAAAACAAGGTTTATGATTACTATGGAGCTGCCGGAGTAATTGATAAAGTAGATAACTATCTATTTGATGAGTGTCTTTTGCTTATAGGGGAAGATGGAGCAAACCTACTTTCACGGAATAAGAATAATGCGTTTTTAGCTGATGGGAAATATTGGGTAAACAATCACGCCCATGTTTTAGATACGATTGATAAATTTATATTGAGTTATGTTGCAATCGTAATTAACTCTATGAAGTTAGACGATTATATTACTGGTTCAGCTCAACCGAAATTATCTCAAGATAATCTGAATAAAATTCCGATATTCTTGCCTCCATTGAATGAACAGAAACGTATTATGACTGAACTTGAGCGTTGGTTTGCTTTGATTGACCAAATAGATCAAGGCAAAGTCGACCTGCAGGAAACTATTAAGCAAACCAAGAGCAAAATCCTTGACCTTGCCATTCACGGTAAACTTGTGCCGCAAGACCCTAACGACGAACCAGCCATTGAACTCTTGACACGCATAAATCCCGATTTTACACCTTGTGATAACGGGCATAGTGAGAAGTTACCTAAAAATTGGACTTGGGCAAAAGGGATAAATATCTTTTTACCTATGAAATCAACAAAACCCAAAGATGAAGAATTTCAATATATAGATATTGATTCTATTGATAATAAACGGCAAATAATAAACGGAATAAAAACATTAAAAACGTCAAAGGCTCCGAGTAGAGCCAGCCGTTACACTCAAAAGAACGATGTTATATTTTCGATGGTTCGTCCTTATTTGCGCAATATAGCAAAGGTAATCAATGATAATTGCATAGCATCTACAGGATTTTATGTATGTAGCCCTACTCCAAAACTTTTAAATTCAGACTATTGCTATTATCTTATGATTTCAGAGTATGTGGTGAATGGACTAAATCAATTTATGAAAGGAGATAATTCGCCATCTATTAGTAAGGGACACATTGATGAATGGTTATTTCCATTACCTCCTTTTGCCGAACAACAACGCATAGTTCAAAAAATAGAGGCACTATTTTCTGTTCTTGATAACATTCAAAATGCCTTAGAAGTGTAAACAAATACACTTCTAAAGGCTGATGCGACGTTACCAGTTAACCACTTTATCCACAATCTTCTGCTGTTCGCTGGCAGTGCGACGAAGATAGATACGAGTAGTTTCTATGCTTTCATGTCCCATAAGGTCGGCAAGTAGAGCAAGGTCGTTAAAGCGGTCAAGGAAATTCTTGGCAAAACGATGACGGAATGAATGAGGATATACCACCTCTTTATTCATTCCGTATTTTCTCGCAAAGTGTTTCAGCTGTTGGGCTATGCCACGCGTTGTAATTCGGTCTCCGAATCTGTTCAGGAATATATAGCCAGAAATAACCCCTTTATCTTTCAGCCATTTCATGGCTTCAATGCGTAAGTTTTTCGGAATATACAGACGGCGTATTTTGAGTTTATCAAGCAAGAAAAGCTAAAAATGAAGTTCGTAAAAGTTCAACAGAAGAACTTTTTGGAGAATGTGATTAGTGATGCAGACTATAAGTTCTTCAAACGTAAACTAAAAGCCGACGGACATGATGAGTGGTATTTCGTAGTTTGGTTCATGGGTGCCACTGGTGCACGTGTCAGCGAGTTACGTCATATCAAGGTGGAGCAAATAAAAGATAATGTAGAGGTGTTGCGCAAGCAGATAGAGACAGA
>OQVO01000498.1_pt1 | contig 12380 bp, 8 predicted proteins | sample 1691511 | NCBI WGS metagenome assembly OQVO01 (sample SAMN03418254, study PRJEB22391) | human gut metagenome | biome: human-gut; feature: organic feature; material: feces | host: Homo sapiens | place: Tanzania | collected 2013-01 | reverse complement strand
AGAATGCGCAGCAGGCAGCCAAGGAGTATCATGTGGCCCACGCCAACCTCATCGGTATCGGCAAGCAGTTAGCCCAGATGGGCATTTCTACCGCCGCCGTAGCCAGGGGCAAGTTTACCACAGCCTTCCCTTTGCGCGCTCCGATAGCGGGTACGGTTTCGCAGATTACAGCCAGCTTGGGCAGTTTTGCCGACATGCAGACGCCGCTCATGAAGATTCAGAACAACCAGGCGGTAGAGTGCGATCTGAACATTTTTGAGAAAGATTTGCAGAAGGTAAAACCGGGCGATAAGGTTTATCTCTCGCTTACCAATCAGCCGGGCATCAAGCTCGTAGGCCATGTCTACGGCTTAAACCAATACTTTAACGACAATTCGAAATCAGTTGCTGTTCATGTAAAAATAGATGCTCAATCTCTTAAAACCAGCGGCGTTCACGGCTCAGCCCGACTCTTCGACGGAATGTACGTAAGCGGCAAGATTGCTACGGGCAGCCAGTCGTGCATCGCCCTTCCTTCCAAGGCCATCGTCAGTACCGACGGCAAGCAGTTTGTCTTCGCTCTGAACGGCAAGCCAGAGAAGGGCGAGTACAGTTTCTCCCGCCACGAGGTTATTACGGGCGTTTCAGATGGAGCTTATACCGAGGTAAAACTCTGCAAGCATCTGAAGCAGGAGGGAAAGAAGATTGTAACAGAAAACGCGTATTATCTGGCTTCGCTCACGGGCGAACATGCGGATGAGCATTAATATTGAGCATTAATATAAGGTAAGCTTTTTCATCAATAAAGAGCTTTTAAAGAAAGACAGATTATGTTTCAGAAACTGATTACTTACTCCATCCGCCACAAGCTGGTGGTGGGAGTTTTTACGATAGCCCTTATCATCTGGGGCATCGTATCGCTCATCCATCTTCCTTTCGATTCCACACCAGATATTACCGACAATCAGGTTCAGGTCATCTCTCAGGCGCCTTCGCTCGGAGCGCAGGAGGTGGAGCAATACGTTACTACTCCGGTGGAAATGGCGCTCGCCAACATCCCCGAACTCAAGGAGCGCAGAAGTATCTCGCGAAGCGGACTCTCGGTCATCACCCTCGTTTTTGATGATGATGCAGATATCTACTGGGCACGTTCGCAGGTGAGCCAGATGCTGACCCAGGTGGAGAAAGATTTGCCCAAGAATGTGGAAACTGAGATGGGACCGATTGCAACCGGACTGGGCGAGATTTACCATTATACCGTGCGCGCCGAGAAGGGCTACGAGCACAAATATTCGCTCACCCAGTTGCGAACTATCCAGGACTGGATTGTGAGAAAACAGCTCTCGGGAACCCCGGGCGTGGCAGAAGTGAGCGGCTGGGGAGGCTACGTGAAGCAATACGAAGTGGCCATCAATACGGATAAGCTTAACGCCAGCAATCTGACCGTGAGCGAGGTGTTTGATGCACTCGAAAAGAATAACGCCAACACGGGCGGAAGTTACATAGAGGAAAACTCCAACCAGTATTTCATCCGCGGCATAGGCGTAGTGAAGAGTCTGGAAGATGTGGCTAATATCGCCGTGAAGACCGTGAACGGTACACCTATTAAAATAGGTGATGTGGCGAAGGTTCAGCTGGGTCACGCCACCCGTTTCGGAGCCGTTACCCGAAATGGCGAGGGCGAAGTGGTAGCCGGAATTGCCATCATGCTGAAAGGCGAGAACTTTCAGGAGGTTATCAGGAATGTGAAGCTGCGAATAGAGCAGATTCAGAAATCTCTGCCCGAGGGCGTGGTCATCGAACCCTTTATCGACCGAACCAACCTGGTTGACCGAGTGGAGGGAACTATCGCCCGAAACCTGATAGAAGGCGGACTCATCGTCATCTTCGTGCTGGTTATTTTCCTGGGCAACTGGCGGGCCGGACTGGTTGTGGCGAGTGTCATTCCGCTCAGCATGCTCTTTGCTTTCGGCATGATGAAGACCTTCGGAATTGACGGCAATCTGATGTCGCTCGGAGCCATCGATTTCGGTATGATAGTCGATTCTGCCGTCATTATCGTAGAGGCGGTTGTGGCCCATCTGGGCGTGAAGAGTATTGAGCGGAAGGCGAGAAATTCTGTCGATACTCCCATCCGTTTTTCTCAGGCAGAGATGGATGAAGAGGTTCATGATTCCGCTTCTCGCATCCGCAAGAGTGCGGCATTTGGCGAAATCATCATCATGATAGTTTACATTCCTCTAATGACGCTTGTGGGCATCGAGGGCAAGATGTTCCGCCCGATGGCGCTTACCGTATTCTTCGCCATCCTGGGTGCCTTCATCCTCTCGCTCACCTATGTTCCGATGGCAAGTGCGCTCTTCCTGAGCAAGAAGGGACATGTACGTAAAACTTTCAGCGACAGAATGATAGGGAAGTTGCAGGGCTGGTACCGACCGGTTCTGGAATGGGTTCTGGCGCGTCATAAGGATGTGATTACCGGCGCCGTTTCGCTCTTCTGCATGAGTGCCGTAGCCTTCCATTTTCTGGGTGGAGAATTCATTCCGAGTCTGGAAGAGGGCGATTTTGCGGTAGAAATGAGCATGTCGCAGGGCACGTCGCTCTCGCAGATGGTGGAGAGCTGCTCCAAGGCAGAGAAACTTCTGAAGGCTGAATATCCTGAAATCAAGCAGGTGGTGAGCCGCATAGGTAGCGCCGAGATTCCTACCGATCCGATGCCGGTAGAAAGAGCCGACATCATGGTGGCGCTCAAGCCGAAAGCTGAATGGACTTCGGCAGAAACTACCGCCGAACTGATGGAGAAGATGGAAGAAACCCTGAAGACGATTCCGGGCTTGGAGGCTGAGATTTCGCAGCCTATCCAGATGCGTAACAACGAGTTGCTTACGGGCATCAAGCAGGATGTGGCGATTAAGATTTTTGGCGACAATCTAGATGTGCTTATCCAGCAGGCTGATATGGTTTCTCGTATGATAAAGAATGTGCCGGGCGTGAGCGGAATCTTCATAGAAGAGGTTTCAGGACTGCCGCAGATTCAGGTGAAATACAACCATGAACGTATGGCGGCTTATGGGGTGAGCGTTGACGAAATCAACCGCATTCTTGAAACTACCTTTGCGGGTGCTACGGCTGGAGCTGTTTATGAAGGCGACAAAAAGTTTGACATCGTTTTGCGTCTTGATCCTAAGAATCGCAATTTCGAATCTCTCCAGTCGCTCCTCATTCCGCTGGCTGGTGGCGAGAGCATTCCGCTTTCCCAGTTGGCAGATGTGGTTTACGAACCGGCACCGGCTCAGGTTTCTCATGAGAATGGTGCCCGTCGCATCTACGTAGGTTTCAACGTGAAGGGTAGGGACGTGCAGAGTACCGTGAAGGATATTCAGACCATCCTCGATGAGAAGCTGAAGCTGCCAGAGGGCTACTATTATAATTATGGTGGCGAGTTTGAGAATCTTCAGAGTGCCACCCAGCGTTTGCTCATCGTGGTTCCGGTAGCGCTTATCATCATTCTGCTGCTGCTCTACGCTACGGTCAAGAATCTGCGCGAATCGCTCTTCGTGTTCTCCGCCATTCCGCTTGCTGCGATAGGTGGCGTCTGGGCGCTGTGGTTCCGCGGAATGCCTTTCAGTATTTCGGCGGGCGTAGGTTTCATCGCCCTCTTTGGTGTGGCGGTTCTCAACGGCATCGTGCTGATAGGTCAGATGAACCAGATGCAGAAGCAGACGGCTACGGTTTCTGCGGAAGATGACGTAAGTAGGTCGGCTGTTATTCAGAAAAGAATTATTGACAGTTGCATGATTCGTCTCCGTCCGGTTCTGATGACGGCTCTGGTAGCTTCTATGGGTTTTCTCCCGATGGCTTTATCCCATGGCGACGGAGCAGAAGTACAGCGTCCTCTAGCCACGGTTGTGATTGGCGGTCTCATTACCAGCACGCTCCTCACGCTCCTGGTTCTGCCAGCCATCTACAAGATGTTTACGAAAAAGTAAGATTTCAACTTAAGAAAATAATGAACAGAATAAAGATAATAAAAAATAGGGTGGTGGCTTGCTTTGCCGCCATCCTGCTCCTGCTGCCAGTCACAGCTGGAGCCCAGCATTTTGATGCTCATATTGCGGGCAGGAAAGTTACCCTGCAGGAATGTTTCGATTTGGCTGCCAGACAGAACCTTCAGATGCAGGCAGGAAAGAAGTCGGTAGAGCGTGCGCAGGTGATGCAAGGCACGGCTTGGGAACTGGATAAAACCGAGGTTGCCTTCTCGCAAAACCCAGCCACGGGAGGCGAATCTGACAACGGTTTTACGTTCACCCAGAGCCTCGATTTTCCTACCGTCTACGCCTCGCGCCGTAACCAGCTGAAGGCTGAAACCCAGGCAGAAAAGAGCCGCTTGAACGTGGTCAACCAGCAACTGAAGGCTGAAATCGCCAACACCTATTATCAGATGCTTTATCAGACTCACAGACTCCAGATATTGCAGCGAATCGACTCTGTATTAGAACGTTACAGCAAGATTGCAGAAATGCGTTACAAGGCAGGAGAGAGCCGCCAGCTGGAATATCTCTCTGCCGACCGCAAATGCAACGAAAACCGCCTGGAAATGGCTGATGTGAAGAGCGAAATAGAGCGTCTGCAAATCGACCTCATGTCGCAGCTCAACACGCAGGAGCCCGTAAAGCCGGCAGAAGAGAATCTCTCGGCCATCGCAGCCCAGAATCTCAATTCCTATAATTATCAGCAGTCTGCCGACGGCATTTACCAGCAGGATAAGCTCATCGCTCTGGATAAGGAAATCAAGGCTGCCAAGACAGGTTTTGCTCCGAGTTTATCCTTATCTTTGCGTACCCAATGTGTCATTTCCAGTTGGAATCCTTACAACATAGACCGTTCGAGATTTGCCGAGGGCAATTTCTTCGGTTTTGAAATAGGCGTAGGCATTCCTTTATTTTACGGTTCAACGAAGGCTAAGGTAAAGGCTGCCCAGAAAGACCGCGAATTGGCAGAAATCGAAATGCGCCAGGAGCAGACAGAGAAAGAGCGCGATTACCGTCTCTGTACGAAGCGCCTGCAGGCAGCATCCAACCGTCTGAAATATTACGAGCAGAACAACCAGGCTCATTCTGCGCAAATTTCGAAGTTGAGTGCGATAGAATATGAAAATGGCGAAATTTCGTATGTAGAATACGTGAATGCCATCGAGGAAACCATCGATGTTCTGATGAAGCATGCCGATGCGATTAATGAATACAATCAGGCAGTAATCGCCATCCAGCGTCTTACGGGCATGATGTAAGCTATTCAGAAAGGGGTGACCAGGTTCCATTTTCAGGCTCCAAATTTCACCTCTTTCTTTTTCTCATAACGCCTATTTATCATAATACCGGTTAGAATTTAAAAGAGGAAAGTAATCAAAACCTTCTGACTTCGGTCAACATATGCATAAACCGATGAAAACAATTTAAAAACTGTTGAATGAAAAACCTCTTTAAAATAGAAAAAGCTACGGAAAACACGGCTTTTAATATTAAATAACGTGAATTTTTCACGAAATACAAATTTTCATTTTGTAATTCTGCTTTTTTATCGTATATTTGCACCACAATAAAAAAAGAACAGCTATGATACAGGAATTTCAAATACAGAACTTCTTCAGCATCAGGGAAAGGCAAACGCTTAGCTTCCTTCCTACTAATGATGACAAGATGAGAAGCCAATACCTATACGAAGTGGCAGAAGGTGTTGAACTCCTCAAAATTGGTATCGTGTATGGTAGCAACGCCAGCGGCAAAACCACGCTGCTCGATGCCCTCGCATTCTTCCGTCGCACCATGCTCTACAAGCCGGAAAACAAGAATATGGGAATGGGGTACGTTCCTTTTCTTCTGGATAATCACAGCCGCAAAGAACACTCCTCTATGCAGATGACCTTCTGGCTCAACCGGGAGAAATACATCCTAAGCCTGGAATTCGACGAAAAGCGAATCTACGAGGAGATGCTGATGGTTTATACAAGTTCGCGCCCTACCAAGTTATACAGCCGCAGCTATCAGCAGGAAACAGACCACTCGGAAGTTACCTTTGGCAGCAAATCGGGCATCAACAAAGCCACCCAGCGAGCCATCGCCGGCAATACTACCAACAACTGCACGGTTATGGCCGCCTTCGGACAATCGAATGCAGCCACATCACGACTGAACGCCGTAGCAGAATTCTTCTATTCGGGAATGCGAGATACGCTGAGCCCGCGCGACTCCCTGACATTTAACGTGAAAGACGAATTGCGTCATGACAAGGAGGACAAGAAAAAGCGCTTTCTGTTACAGATGCTGAAAGCGAGCGACTTCAATATCACCGACCTTTCGCTAGATGAGAGCGAAGAGAGTATCACTCCTGAAATGGAGAAAACCATCAAGAGTGCTCCCATCCCAGAGGAAGCTAAGGTAGAAATGCTTCGCCGTGGCACGCTTAAGCATGATGAAATTCTCTTTCAGCATACGGGCGACGGCGGCGAATATACTTTACACGAGCGTTTGGAATCGGCAGGCACCCACAGGTTTCTGGGCATGTCGGTGGTGCTTTACTATGTGCTCCACCACAACAACTTCATCCCTATCGACGAGGTGGAAACAAGCATTCATTATGAGCTTCTCTCCTACTTCATCAAGTTGTTTCTTGCCAACAGCGAAGGTTCTAGCCAGCTGCTCATGACCACCCACGACATCAATCTGCTGAACGAAGACTACATCCGGCGGGATGTGGTATGGTTTACAGACAAGAGCCGTGAAGGCGCCACCCAGCTGAAGCGTCTCAGTTCGCTGGGCCTGCACAAGACGATGAATCCATATCATGCCTACAAGCAAGGCAAGCTGGTGGATTTACCATTCCTTGGAAGTATTTATCTAGATAAGGAGGATTAGAATATGGCAGTAAAGAAAAGTATAGCTATCATAGGTGAGGGCGAGACGGAGTGGTTCTACTTTGATTCGCTCCGCATCGCCTGCCGCTACCCCTTTAAGGTAGCGCCCGATTTTCCACAACATTCCGATATTCCTCACATGGCAAAATTGGCAGAATCGTATGTAAAATGCGAAACAGACTATGTAATCTGCCTTGTTGATATGGATCGCCTGTTGCAGAATCCAAAAGAAATGGAAACTTACTCCAAGATACGCAAGAAGAGCAGCCGTAAGATTATGTGGGTGGAGACCAATCCATGCACGGAATTCTGGTTTCTGCTACATTTCCTGCCTCAACTTTCCGTGAAGCATTACGACAGTTACGAGCAGCTCATTCCTGAGCTTCAGCGCTACATGCCTGGCTACGAAAAGACCGTAAGATATTTCCGCAAGAACAAGCTCTACAATTATCTCACGGAAAACGGCGACCTTCAGCGGGCTCTAAGCTACGCCAAGGAACTCTCCCGGCTAAGCAAGGCTACGCCAGAAGATAAGATTGCCTATACCCAGATGCACCGGGTATTCGAGTTGTTAGCATCGATGAATCATGATGAAACCTGCAAGGAAATCGTCACACCGAATGAACAAATCCCAATCGGAGACAACCAGCAGGAGATTATCAATTTTATCGTCAATAGCGGAAAAACCGATTTGAAATCCATTTCTAAAGCCACAGGCCTCAAAGTTTCAAGAACACGAGATTATCTCGAAATGCTCGTTGACAAAGGACTGATAGAAGTGGAGGGAGAGTATAACAAAAAAATATTTAAAATAAAAGAAATTCCTAATATATGACAACAGATCAGAAAGAAAAATGCTGCAAGGCATATTACCATTCTGATATCGAGCCTACACTAGACCGACTCAATCAGATAAAGGAAATAGTCTCTAATTTTGAAAAGGATGGAGCAAATCGCCTCACTTGTGCACTCGAAATGAAGCACAAGGATCTAGACGAAATAGAAAAGCTTTCAGAATTCATAGCTCAAGCCCGCGAAAAAATGGAAAAAGAACTGGAACGACTGAAAAAGTTTGAACCCACTTTCAACAATCAATTTGCTACGGACCACAATAACTACTATAATTCTGTAAGCGAAGTTCTAAGACATATCAGAAGCCATCTGTCCCCTCTGAAAATCATTCTCAAGAAATTCTGCCCAAGAAAGCATCCTACGGTTCAAGAATGTGAGACCTACAAGATTTTACCCAAATCGGTAATCGATGCATCATTACTTGGAGATGAAGTTTATGAGGCTGATTTGTTTAAACTCGATAGTTTTCCGGCAGAAGTACAGGGGCTGTATAACGAGATGATAAAATTCTTCAAGGCTGAAAAGGAATGCATGGATATCTGCACAGAAATATTAGAAGAGGAACGGGATATACGCAAAGACCCCATTAAGAGCAAATGCATATTGGATAAATACAGACAGAATGCATATAAACGTATGGAAAATTGGATTATGCTTATCTCCGAAGATACCATAGAATATCTCAAGGCTACAACTCCAGCTTATCATGCATACCAGCAATATGCTTCGGAGGAAGGATTTGCGCAAGGAGAATTCCATAAGCAGAACTGCGCTTCTATGGATCATCTTTGCCTTATCGAAGCTGTGACAGAAAATGATGATATTACCATTAAAGAGAAAGTGCTTTGGGGCAATAATCCGAAAACCATAAAGAAAATCAGATATGTAATAAGCCACTTTGATGAACTGCTGCCAGCAAGATTCAAGCATAAACTGATGGGAATGTATGAATATATTTTCTGTCAATGGGCCTTGCCTGAGAATGTGAAACAGGCTGTAGATTACTTCCTGGAACATTACAACGGAATCTACAAACCCGTAAAATATGCCGCAGTAAACAAGCATAGCCTGGGATATGACAAGAACTCAAAAATGGTAAAAGATTTTACGGCAGGTATCAACGTGATTTTTGCAAATAGCAATAATGAAGACCTGATGGATTTTAGTGCTTAAAAAGTAGATTTGATTGGGAGTGGAATGGCTCTAAATATATAAAAAGTGTATTAGTTCGCGTGGCTGATACACTTTTTTTGTGTCTTATTTTCAAAGAGTAATCTACATTCCATGATTATCAGATTTACTTTTTGAGAAAAGTAGATTCCCAGTAACCTCCTAATCTATTTTTCTGTTTCTTATAATCTACTTTGCTTACTTATAATCTACTTTTTAACTTAAGCAAACATTTATATTTCAAGAAATGTAAATATTATTCCGTTCACTTCTATCTACTTTTTTTCTTGGTTATCTCTCCCAAAATCCCGACCTTTGCAGCACCAAACCACATCAGACCTGGGCAAGCGAAGACCGAAGCCTGTTTCGAATTTGGCTGATGCGGAATGGAGGTCCCCTCTCATCGAAACGGAGGGTATAACCGGAAAGAAGACAGTTATGTCTAAAAAGAATTTCTACCCAAACACAGAATTGGGTATCGACCTCAAGTTGATGACAAAGGAGCCAGGGCGCATGGCCGTTGGCGAGTATCTGGATGGAGCCATTACGCACGATGGAGAAGACCACTTCACCTTCGTACAGAATGACTCGGAAAAGAAAATGCAGAAGGTGGTGCAGAGAAATCCGCACGTGTATGAAGGAACGTACATCAACGTGAACCGCGGGAAAGACGGTACGCTCTACCCTACCTTCAACCGCCCGCAGTTCTCGGATAGCTTCACCTTCCAGGACTTCTGCCAAGGTGCCGCCGACGAGCTGCGCATCATCAGCGGAAAGAGTGATGACAGATAAACGGAGTTGAGGCTTTCTAGAGGAAATGGGGACTTCGGGGAGTGACTGGAAACAGGAACATCCCTACCCTCATTTCCTCTTCAAAGCAGTCTCAAATCTCAGTCTCAGTTAGGATAAAAGTCACAATCCAACTCTAATACCGCTTCTTAAGCCTTTATAACTTATTGATTATTAATTAGTTATATATAATATATATAGGAAGCGAGACCATAAAAAAAACAACTGAGACTCTGAGACTGAGACTGCAGGCAAGAAAAAATGAATATGAAATTTGATTTAACTCTCTAAAAAGCAATGGATTATAATATTTTTAGTAACATCGCTCCGGCGATGCCAAAACCCAACAAGGGTACTGAATTTGTAAAATTTGCCATCTCTCAGGCATCAAAAGACATGCAAGAAGTGCTCATACCGATGGCTATTCCGGCATTAGCGGCTCATCTCACAGACGTAAGATTCATGTATTCCGACAACAAATATTACGAAATGTGCGGGCAAATGGGCCATCTGATAGGTCCGTCGGGTATCGGAAAGGCACAGTTGGGTCATCTTGTAGAGGCCATCATGAGACCTTTCAGAAAGCATGATGAGACTGAGTTCAAAAAACTGGTTGACTGGCAGCGACAGATGAAAACCAAGGGTGCCAACAAGGAAAAGCCGGAGCGCCCGGACGTGAGTTTCTGGTTTCCACCTTCTGATGTCACCAATCCAGCCTTCATCCAGAACGCTATGGCTTGCGAACAGCTGGGCGGAAGAACCCAGTACATCAATCTGCCTGAAGTGGAGATGGCCGACAAAATGTGTGGCGGACATAAGCAGGTGAGCCAGATGGTAAGAAACATCTTCGACTGCCAAAGGGCTGGAGCCTTGCGCGCCACGGCTGATGGCGTAACGGGCAACCCTCTTCTCCGTGTGAACCTCACTTTTACCTCTACTCCTGAAGCAGCCCGACTCTTCTACAAGAAGGACCTGACTAATGGTTTCTTCGGACGCATACCTTTCGCCTACAAAGCCCGTGGCGAGCGAAGCGGAAAGATTCCGCGACAGGGAACGTACAACAAAGATTTCCTCGAAAAGCTCGATACCTATCTGCTGAGGCTGGACAACTGCAAGGGCAGTTTTGTGGTGAAGCCGCTCAACAAGATAGCCGATAAGCTGGCAGAGGAGATGGCACGCCTTGCCGACCTTGCTGATGATGACATGCTCTGGGAACTCTCTCATCGCAGCATCTTCTCGGCATGGAAGAAGGGAGCCGTGCTGTGGATTTTGAACGACCAGAGCTGGTCTAAAGCCATCGGCGACTTCGTTGAATGGTTCTGCTACTTCGATTTGTGGTCGAAGGTAAAGGTGTTTGGCGACATGTTTAAAACGGGCGATGAGCAGGAAGAGGCTCAGAGAAGCGGACCGAAAAACATGCTCGACCAGCTGGAGACTTCCTTCAACGAGCTGCAGTTGGAAACCCTGCGCCTGAGTCTGGGCAAGAATCAGGAAGGTACCAAGCATCAGCTCAACGTATGGAAGAACCGTCAGTTTATTACTTATAACAGCCAGACGAAACTCTATACCAAGACTGCAGAATATCTGACGGGTATACCGGCTAAGAAAAAGAAAGGGAAAAAGATATGATGGAGAAATATGAGATTCAGAAACTGCGCGAACTTCCGATAGAGAAGGTTGCGAAAGAGATGGGGATGAAGGTGGAGCACCATAAGGCGCTCTGCCCCTTCCATGACGACCACCACGCCAGCCTCACGTTCAATAAAACCAAGAACAGCTGCAGATGCTATGTCTGCATGAGAAACTCCTTAGGCACCATCGACCTGGTGATGAGATACCTGGGGAAGGATTTCCCCGCGGCTTGCAGATGGCTCGCTGGGGAACATCAGATTCAGCTGGAGGAGGATTCTTCATCGGGCTCTTCATCCGGCGATTCTTCTTCTGGTGATAATTCGGGGAAATCTTCCTTCGATGCAAGCAGGTATGCTAGGTTCTTTGAGCATCCCTGGCTCAACGAGGCAGCTCGGAGATTTCTCTTTACGGAGAGGAAGATTGACTGGAGAGTGGTGAACTGGTGCCGACTGACTTCTTGGACTGATAAGAAGGGCATCAACTGGCTGCAGATTCCTTACTTCGATACCGAAGGACGGCTTATCGGAATCCAGAACAGGAATCTGGATTACAAGAAGAAAAAATCTTCATCGGGAGGTTGTTCTTCTGAGGGGAATGTTTCTTCTGAAGAAAAAACTCAGGGCGAAGAAAAGGAGCAAGATGCTCCCCGCTTCCGCTTCCCCTATGGCTCACGCTGCTCCATCTACAACCTGCCCGTCACGGCCATGTTGCGCCCCGGGGAGCCACTCTACATCACCGAGGGCGCAAGCGACTGCTGGGCTATGCTCTCTGCCGGACACAAGACGATAGCCATACCATCGGCCACGCTTTTGGGCCACGACGACAAGCTGACGCTTAAGGGGTTGGAGCAACGGCTCGGCACAACGTTCCACATGTATCCCGACCGCGACGCTCCTGGCGAACGCCTCTTCATGCAACTCAAGGAGGTGCTGCCACAGCTGGAGCATCATCAGTTGCCAGTGGGATGCAAGGACTTTGCGGAATATTATATGAGTTTTGAATTTTGAGTTTTGAGTTTTGAATTGTCGGCAAAGCCGATTTTGAG
>OQVO01000494.1_pt1 | contig 12435 bp, 9 predicted proteins | sample 1691511 | NCBI WGS metagenome assembly OQVO01 (sample SAMN03418254, study PRJEB22391) | human gut metagenome | biome: human-gut; feature: organic feature; material: feces | host: Homo sapiens | place: Tanzania | collected 2013-01 | reverse complement strand
AACTTATACCAGTAATAATCTATAAACCCGAGTCAACCTAAATCAGGAAAGTACACTCCGTGCTCAAAACAGGCTTCTGGGGTACAGAAGGGATATTCGGTACCGGAAACACCCTCCTACGGTACGGAATGAAGCGACCGGATGCGGCCATTGCGTAGCGGGCTCTGGCTTGAGGATGCGACTACTGTAGGAGTGGTTCCGGCAGCTGGCACAACGCTGCTGCTGCGGGGTCCGAGAATCGCCCCCTCGCTGCGGTCATTACCAACAACCCGACGACCAAGAGAACATCCACACTCCGCCCCGAGAAACGCCCCCGCGGGAGGCCGTCTCCAGCCCAAAAACGCACCGTCACCAACCACCTTTGCCAATTATACCACGGGATCCAAGGCGAAGACCCGAATTACGACAGTCCCACCATCGGCCTGAATATAAACGACACCGTTTATATCGGGGCCTAAGGTAGAGACGCGAATTACAATAGTTCCGCCAACCACCTGAATATAAACGATACCCTCTTATTAAGAACTTGAATATCAAGATTATCCACGATATCAGTAGTCTTGTTCGTATCCATGGTTATGCCCGAAGTAAACATCACGGACGGGATTCCGCGCTCAAGAAACCAACGCTGATCGCTCACCTTATTGTAGAAAAGATCCGTAAATGTGGCGCTGCCGTAATAGTCGTATCCGAGATCCAGTCCGATTCCCCTATTGGCATTGTCCATACTGAAAAAATATCCTGCGCCCCCAAGAGCCATCAGATAGTCGGGACGGGACTTGTGAATCGGAGATTCCGAAGAGCCTACAGTATCCAGATTCACCAGCAGACTGATGTCATATTTGTCTTTCTCCCTCTCAATAAATGCTTTGGATCCCAAAAGGCCTGCATTATGGGCGTCAAATGCCACAAAGACAATCCCGGTATCGCCCTTGCAAAACTCCGGAAGCGAGCGTACTAAAGAAAGCAGCACCCCGACTCCGGAAGCATTGGCATCCGCTCCTGGGTAGAGCGAACCGTCCAGCACCCCAAGCCCGTCATAATACGCACTGACTACAATATACCTCTTGAACCATCCGGGAGTAATCCCTATTACATTATGTCCGGTCTTCCCGCCACAGTCAAAAGACTGGACGGAAGTTTCGAGTCCGAAATTCTTAAACTCCCTTAAAAGCATAAAAGTCACGCTCTGACAGGAAGATGACCCGGTCGCCCTGCCGCCTTGCAGAGAATCGGCCAGAAAACGCAAATCCGTTTCAAGCCGGCTCTTGGAATCGGATATATCGACGGGAGGTTGAGCCTTATGGATGTATTGAAATCCTTGTCGGCGCCACGATAGTCACCGAGGTTGTATTTGGCGATGCCTCTGAAAAAGAAACTCCAATAGTCCGTGCTGTCAAGTCTTGTGAGCACGTTGAATTGTTCTATGGCATTGGCGTATTTGCCGTCCGACAGAGCCTTCCGGCCGCGCCACATGAACACGTCCTTGTCGTACTGTGCGAATGCGCCTACTGAGAACAGAAGCGATAAAACTATGGGGAGTATGTATTTTTTCATTACTTTTGCAGTAGTAATCTACAAAGATACGACAAATATCGCACCCAATTGATGCACGGACTGATTTTTCTTATATCTACATTGTTTCCATGACTTTAAATCAGCAGTGTCAAATTTTGACTATTACATAAAGAAAGAGCCGAAAGACCCGTCCGCATACCTCAACCGCGGTGCGGCATACCTTTTTCTCAAAGATACGACAAAAGCTCTCGCCGACTACAACCAGGCCATCCGGATAGACCGGTACGAGCCAGAAGGATATATCAGAAGAGCCCGCATCTACTCCGACCGGAAAGAATATTCCAAAGCCGTGGAGGATCTGGATATGGCCATAGGGCTCGACTCCACCAGCACATTCGCATTCTTCAACAGGGCGCTCATCAACTTCGAGTTGAAAAACTATATCTCTGCCATGTCAGACTTCGACATAGTGCTGCAGCAGGACCCAGGCAACGCGCTTACACTTTACAACCGAAGCCTCATCTACGCCCAGGTCGGAGAGTATGACAAGGCCATAGAAGACATGGACAGGGTCATCAACATCAACCCCGACAATGTCCTCGCCCACTACAACAGAGCGGCCGTATTCGTGGAAATGAACCGCCTGGACGACGCTTTGGAAGATTACAACAAAGCCATTGAATTGTACCCTGATTTCGCCAAGGCCTACCTCAACCGCTCTTATGTGGAGAATATGCTCGGACGACAGCGCGAGTCCAGAGCCGACTACCTGATTGCACAGCAGAAGGTCAAGGAATACAGGGAGAAAAGTTCCGAAACCTCGTTTGCGGACACCACCAGAAGATACAATTCCCTCATTGCACTTGACGCAGACTTCGCCAAAAAGAATTTCGACAACGAACTGCTGCAGCACAGGGACATAGACATCAAGCTTCAGCCTCTCTACCGGTTCACTTTGTCCAAAGCAAAAGAGGAGAAGAGATCCATAATAGAGAGCAAGTACGAAAATGCCCTGATAGACAGATTCGAGCAGATGCTGCCTCTCAGCGCTGTGGTAAGCAATCATATCCTGCCTGGCAGCGACGAACTGGTCATCACCACGGACGCCGAAAGCTATTTTGTAAAAGGACTTCAGGAGCTGGAGAACAGACAGTTCAACAGCGCTCTTGAATGGTTCAACAAGGCTATCGGCGCCGCAGACACCCAAGACTCGAAAGACAAATATTCCCGCTACTACAAAGCCTTTTACCTCATGAACAGAGGCGTTCTGAAAGCGGAAATGATTGACTTCATCGCTTCTCTCGAAGGTAATGTCCAGACCCTTTCCATGGACACGGACGGAGCCACAAGAGCCAGGGTAAGCGACAGAGTAGCGAGAACTTATGACTACTCGGAAGCCATTGCCGACATCAAGGCGGCCCTTGAGATACTTCCGGACATACCGTACTTGTATTTCGATCTCGGCAATCTGCATTGCCTGTCCTCCAACATGGTGGAAGCAATCGACAATTACGACATGGCTCTTAAACTATATCCTGATATGGGAGAAGCCCATTTCAATCGTGGACTCGTACTTATCTACTTGAAAGACAGAGAAAAAGGATGCATTGATCTATCGCGGGCAGGAGAGCTTGGGATAGCAGATGCATACAGCGTAATCTCCAAATACTGCGACAAGGATGAGTAGGATAGGATTCAAATCACTTTCTTCAGGCAGCTGCGGCAACTGCTATTTCATAGGTATCTTCAACGAAGACAATACTTGCAGAAGTTCAATACTCATAGATGCGGGCGTCAGTCCGCGAAGGCTTAAAAAAGAATTGTCCAAGGACAATATTCCTTTGGAGAGTATTTCCGGCATATTGGTCACGCACGACCATTACGATCATGTCCGGTCGTTAGGCTCATACTGCAAGCATCTTGAAACTCCGGTGTGGGTCACTCCTCAACTTTCCCCGGCACTTGCCAGAGTTCGCACCATCGGAGAGCACTACCCGCTCCGAAGAAAGGTCCTGAAGCAGGGGTGGAACGAAATCTGCGGACACGACATACTTGCACGATATTTCGTAGTACCTCACGACGCCACACAAACCGTCGGCTACGCCATCATGATAGACGGATACAAATTCGTGATAATGACTGATGTAGGCCGAATGACAGAAGAAGCCCTCAGCCTTGCATCCCAGGCCGATACGGTGGTCGTGGAATCCAACTACGATCCCATCATGCTCAAGAACGGCCCGTATCCCGAAGACCTTCAAGCCAGAATCAGAGGCGGATATGGACATCTGTCCAACGAAGAATGCGCCCGGGCGGTGCATGCTTTTGACCACGAAGGACTATGCAACGTGTTCCTCTGCCACCTCAGCGAGCACAACAACACTCCCGAACTGGCACACAAATGTACCCGCGCAGCCCTCAACCCGGCCGTAAGACTCGTCGCCCTTCCGCGTCAGACACCGTCCGTATGGTTCAACCTCAAATGAGCAGTCCGCTCAATTGATATTTTCGGCATTTCTTCGTATTTTTGCGAAATTGTGCCGCTCCCGAGCGGAAAACATCTACCCGAATGAAAGAATTTTGGTCAATACTGAGGGAATATGTCCCTCCATACAAGAAATACCTCGTAGGTTCTGTCGTGATGAACATACTCTCGGCGGTATTCAATGTTTTTTCTTTTTCTCTTCTGATTCCTATCCTTCAGATTCTGTTCAACATATCGGATGCCACATACGAGTTTATACCGTGGCATCGAGGAATGGATTTCGGAGACCTCACGAACAACGTCTACTGGTATATTGACACTCTTGTCGCAGCATCAGGCCCCGCCAGAGTGCTTCTCGGCCTTTGCGTCACGTTCTGCGCCATCGTGTTCATCAAGACCGCATGCTATTTCGGCGCAGCAGCCGTGATGGTACCTATCCGCACCGGCATCGTAAAGGATCTGAGGATGCAGATTTACAACAAAATCCTCTCTCTCCCTCTTGGGTTCTTCAGCCAGGAAAGAAAAGGAGACATCATAGCCAGAATAAGCGGAGACGTACAAGAAGTGGAGAACTCCATAACTTCCACCCTCGAAATGCTTATAAAGAATCCGGTTCTCATCATTATCTATATGAGCGTACTGCTGATAATGTCATGGGAACTGACTCTCTTCACAATATTATTCGCCCCGGTGATGATATGGACGATGGGCGCAATCGGACGTAAACTCCGTGCACAGTCCGCAGAGGCACAGCAGTATTGGAGCGACACCATGAGCCAGGTGGAAGAGACTCTCGGAGGCCTGAGAATCATAAAGGCCTTTTTGGCTGAGAGCAAGATGAGTGCAAGATTTGAAGGCATTACCGACGCCATGAGACGCAAGAACAACCGCGTGGCCGTCCGACAGGCCAGTGCCCACCCGGTAAGCGAACTTCTCGGCTCCACCATGATTGCCATTGTGCTATGGTTCGGCGGCACTCTGATACTCAGCTCAAAATCCATTATAGACGCTCCGTCATTCATGTCCTACATGGCTATCCTGTACTGCATCATCCAGCCTATCAAGGATTTGTCCAGAGCGGCATACGGCATCCCAAAGGGACTCGCTTCAATGGAAAGAATCAACGTCATCCTCAATGCGGAGAATCCGATCACCCAGACACCGTTTTCAAAGCATATTTCAGCTTTCAACGAGGCCATTTCCTTCGAAGATGTGTCTTTCTGCTATGAGCAGGGCGGCAAACAGGTTCTCAAGAACATCGATCTCAAGATTCCAAAGGGTCGCAACATAGCGATAGTAGGCGCGAGCGGTGCCGGAAAATCCACACTTGTGGACCTGATACCACGATTCTACGATCCTACATCAGGACGTATCACCATCGACGGAATAAATATCAAGGATGTGTGCATCCGCGACCTTCGCGGTCTTATGGGCAATGTCAACCAAGACCCGATTCTCTTCAATGACACGATTTTCAACAACATAGCATTCGGTGTGGAAAATGCTACCATGGAGCAGGTCATCGCAGCGGCCAAAATCGCCAACGCCCACGACTTCATAATGGAAAAGGAAAACGGATACGACACCAATATCGGTGATCGCGGACAACTCCTGTCGGGAGGACAAAGGCAGCGTATAAGCATAGCCAGGGCGATTCTCCAGAACCCTCCTATCCTTATTCTGGACGAAGCCACAGCATCGCTTGACACCGAATCGGAACGCATGGTGCAGGAAGCTCTCGACTACCTGATGAGCAGCAGAACCACAATTTCCATTGCCCACAGGCTAAGTACCGTGAAGAAAGCGGACGAAATCATAGTAATGAACGAAGGCCGTATAGTGGAAAGAGGCACGCACGACGAACTCCTTCTGAAGAACGGCTATTACAAGAAGCTTTATGAAATGCAAGTTCTCTGACATAGTTTTCAGAATTCTGCTTGTACTGTACATCGGAGTGATTGCTTTTCTTTGCTTTGCCAGGCCCGAGAAGCTTCCGGAGGTGCAGAGAAGTTTTCTCGGCATCCCTGCGGACAAAATCGCACATTTCATGATGTTCTTCCCGCTGCCCGTCATCGCTTTTTTTGCATTTGGCAAGAAAAACGAGAAGAAGATGGGCCCGGTCGTGGCATCCATTGTCTCCATCACAGCCTTCTCGTGCATTCTCGCCGGAATCACCGAAATAATCCAGGGGTCTCTCCCCTATCGGTCGGAAGATATCAATGATTTCAAGGCGGACTGCCTTGCCATAATCATAGCCGGTCTCGCAATACTGGTCTATTGCATCATAATAAAGAAGAAAAAACGCCATAGGAAATGAGCAATCTCCTGCATAGAATCGCCGTATGCGCAAGCCTTCTCCTCGTGGGCGGCACCATGTGGGCGGCACCGGGACTTATCAAGTATCAGCCTATATGTGACAGCCTGAGCCGGCTTCTTGTCGACAAAACAGGCGTAGAGCAGGAATTGAACATCACAAGGGCCAGTATTCAGAAAGACCGGATAGACCTTTATTTCAATGTGGAACTCTCTTTCTACCCATGGCACGAAGACGAGATTCGCTGGTTCAGACAGCGCCTTGACGATCTTCTGCGCTATAATGGCATTCCATATCGCAGCCGCAAGGTATTTACCAACAGATATGAACTCTCGGAGCTCGCTCTTCCGGAATTGACTTTCGACGGGAAGCCTGCACCATATTACGGGACAGGCTCTGACCCGCTGCTGAAAAGCAAGACCCGTTTTGTCACCAGAAACGATGAACGGAAATATCCCGGGGGCCTTGACGGCCGGATAATAGCATTGTGGCAGAGCCACGGAAAATACTATAACGAGGAAGCCGGAGAATGGATATGGCAGAGAGCCGCACTGCACAGAACAGTGGAAGACATGTACACTCAGAGCTATGTCCTTCCGTTTCTTATGCCCATGCTCGAAAATTCCGGGGCCTATATCATCTGCCCAAGAGAGAGGGACATTCAGCCGCTTGAGGTGATCTGCGACAATGACAATTCTTTCGGAGGTCCGCGTCCTGAAGGCACAAGGCTCAAAGGCTCATACGAAGAGCGTGGCAAATGGGAGGAAGAAGGCATAGGATTCGCTGATTTCAAGCGCAGTTACACATTCAGCGACAATCCGTTCCAAGCCGGAACAGTCAAGAGCATCGGTTGTTCGGGCTCAAAGCCGGATGCTTTTGCCAAATGGACCCCGGATTTCCCGGAAAGGGGCGAATACGCGGTCTATATCTCCTATGCATCCCTTGAGAACAGCACCTCCGAGGCACGCTATACCGTATATCACATGGGCGGAGAAAGCCATTTCACCGTAAATCAAAAATGCGGCGGCGGTACGTGGATTTATCTCGGCACTTTCGAATTCGACAAAGGAGATAAAGGATATGTCCTGCTAGACAACAGAGGCAACGGTTCCGACTGCGTGAGTGCAGACGCTGTCAAGTTCGGAGGCGGCATGGGCAAACTTGAAAGGGACGGGAAACTGTCCGGCGTTCCGAGCTATATGGAAGGAGCACATTATTGGATGCAGTGGGCCGGCGTGGACAGCACCATTACCCGCAACTGGCCTACTGATTATACCAACGATTTCGCGACCAGGGGACTCTGGACCGAGATGATGAAAGAGGAAAAAGGTATTCCTGTGGACCTCGCGCTCGCCTTCCATTCAGATGCCGGCATAGCCTTGGCTGACAGCACAATAGGCACCCTCGCCATCTACACCCTCAGAGCCGACAATGAAAGAAAATTCAAGGACGGACGAGACAGGATCATCAGCAGACTCCTGTGCGATTACGTACAGACTCAGGTGGTACGGGATATCCGGCAGCACTACAATCCCACATGGAACCGTCGCGGGCTTTGGGACAAGAGTTACAGTGAATGCCGCACTGCCGGAGTTCCGGCGATGATTCTGGAACTGCTCAGCCACCAGAATTTCAATGACATGAAACTGGGATTGGACCCGTCATTCCGCTTCAGCGCATCCAGAGCCGTATATAAAGGCATCCTCAAAACCCTGAGCCAGTATTACAACAAGCCTTATACGGTACAGCCGCTTCCCGTGCATGCTTTCAGCGCAACACTCTCCGAGGATGGCAGCAAGGTCATTCTCGAGTGGAAGCCGACACAGGATATGGACGAGCCTACCGCCAGAAGCATCGGCTACATAGTACGCACCCGCATTGACGGCGAAGCCTTCGATGACGGCATTGAAACCCTTGACGAAAGGCTGGAGATTCCTATCCATAAAGGACACATATACAGTTTCAAGGTAGAGGCTTTCAACGAGGGAGGAAAAAGCTTCCCTTCAGAAGTGCTCAGCGTAGGTATCCCTCACGGCACAGCGAAAGGCAAAATCCTGATAGTGAACAACTTCACCAAAGTCTCGGCACCGGCATGGATAGAGGGTACGACTTATGCCGGGTTCGATGCGAAATTTGATTCCGGAGTGCCTTACATAAAAGATATTTCCTATGTCGGAGAGAATTATGAGTTCAACCCGGAATCGGAGTATGTCGATGACAACTACCCGGGATTCGGAGCATCCTACGATGATAAGGCCGGACTCGTAGTAGCCGGCAATACGTTTGACTTCGTGTACGGACGGGGCAGAATTTATCTCAAGCACGGCTATTCTTTCCAATCCTCATCCGCCGAAGCATTCGGTGGTGAAGAGGCACCCGACAATCTGTTCGCAGTGGACCTTATCTGTGGCAAGCAAGGCGGAGAGAAGTTCCCGATATTCACTACAGCGCTCACCGAAAAAATCGCGCAACTGACATCCCAGGGCACAAATATTCTTATTTCAGGCAGCAACATAGCTTCAGAAGCCGAAGACAAGGACTTCTGCAGCAGGGTTTTGGGCTACGCCATGAGTTCTCCAAACGCCAGCGGCAGCGGTCTTATAGGATCTTTCAGGTATTCGTCCTCCATCAACTCCGCCATCTACTGCATCGAGCGCCCGGACGGGCTCAAGCCATCAGACAGCCACGGAAGGATATGGCTGAAATACAACGGCAGAGGACTTGGGGCCGCCATCTACAGCAACATGGATACATACAAAACGGTCTCCATAGGAATTCCTATAGAGACCATCATATCTTCAAATGACAGAGAAGCGCTGCTCCTGAGCATACTGGAATTCTTCGAAGGACAAGAAGAATCCCCTCAACTCAGGCATTAGACAGACTCTCTTCCGGCTTGTCATATTCATGAAATCTTGAATTGTTGGAAATGTACTCCGGAACGATTTTCTTCATCAGTTTCACCATATCAGGAATTATCACCTGTCTGCTCAACGACTCAAGCTCAGCGACATACTTGTTGGCTTCAGAGTAATCGTATGCCCTGACCTTTGCAATGCGGATTTTAGAGTGTGCGGTAGGCTCGGTATTCTCCACATTGGAGAGCACCTCCTCGTAGAGTTTCTCCCCCGGTCGCAAGCCGGTATAGACAATCTTTATGTCCACATCCGGAACCAGGCCGGAAAGCTCGATCATCTTCCTTGCCAGCGTGTCGATTTTTACCGGACTGCCCATATCAAATACACAGATTCTATTCTCGGTAGGAAGCGTTGCGGCCTCCATCACCAGACGGCAGGCCTCCGGTATGGTCATGAAGAAGCGAACGATATTCTTGTCCGTCACCGTCACAGGACCGCCTTTCTCTATCTGTTCGCGGAATCGAGGTATCACGGAACCGTTGGAGCCAAGCACATTTCCGAAACGGGTGGTGACAAATTTGGTGCGTCCCTTGACTTCCCCGCTTTCCACCGCAAGCCCGAGGCTCTGGACGTAAATCTCCGCAAGACGCTTGGTGCATCCCATGATATTGGTAGGATTGACAGCTTTATCGGTGGATATCATCACCATTTTATCCACATCGTACTCGATACATTTGTCCGCCACATTTCTGGTGCCGGCCACATTGACCATCACCGCTTCGCAAGGATTCTCCTCCATAAGCGGAACATGCTTGTACGCCGCCGCGTGAAATACTATCTGCGGCCTATACATCCGGAACGCAAAATCAAGCCTGCTTGCAAGTCTCACATCACCGATAATCGGCACGAAATCCAACTTCGGGAACCTTGATTCCAATTCGAGACGAAGATTATGCATCGGAGTCTCGGCATTGTCGAAAAGTATAAGCTTCTTTATGCCGAACGTAGCAAGCTGGCGGCACAACTCGGACCCTATGGAACCGGCGGCTCCGGTCACCATGACAACCTTATCCTTAAAGTTTGCAGTGATGGCATCCATGGAAATCTTGATTTCATCCCTGCCAAGAAGATCCTCAATTTTGACCTCGCGTACATTGATGCCCGACGTCTGGCCGGAAAACTCATCGATTACCGGCACAACCAGCACTTTAAGACCATTCGCGGTAGCATAGCCAACCATCTCGTCCCGCTCGGAAAAAAGATTTTCCGCGGTGGCGAAAATAATGCCTCCGATAAGGTTCGAATCCGCAATGGCTTTCAGCTCCTCGGCACTATTAGCCACAAATACCGGCATATCCATAAAACGGGAATTCTCCAAATCCTTGTCTTTGGACAAAAGACCCCTCACTTCATAGTGTCTGGAGCCGCGAAGTCTGGTCACTATGGACACTGACTTGTCTCCCACTCCGAAGATAAGCACCCGGACTCTCTTCTGGACATCCCGCACTTTGGACTTATAGGCGTCAAAAACCAATATCATCAACAGCCGGACCGTACATAGCGTGACAATAGATACGAAGAAGTCGGCCGCAAGCATAATAACCGCCGCTTTGGACAAAAGCCCCAAAACAAGGAAAACAGCTCCGATTATCAGTACCTTGAAAAGACAAACTATGAAATACAGTACAGTATCCTTGAATGTAAAATGCCGTATAACCACCAGATATGTCTTGAACACATAAAACAAAAGTGCTGATGCGCATACCGATGACACTCCCCATACAATCGTAAATAGTCGGCTCTCTACATCCGGGACATGGAAGAAAAACGCCACTACGGCCACGACCATGGACGAAGCCAGAGAAATTAACAGATCCATCATGAAGACGAGTCTTCTGTCTAGGAATTTATGCGAGAAACGCTCTAGTTTAAACATATTATACATTTTTTAGGTTCAAAACACAAAAGCAAGCGAAGCACATAGGGTTCCGCTCACAGGATCAACTGCAGGACTGACATTAACGCCTATCCCCAAAACATTTTTGACAGGATTCAGAAGCACTCGCGAAATCTGAGCGCTCAAAATACCCATACCGGCTCCGAAAACCACGTCACTGAGCCAATGTGCATTATTGCAAAGCCTCAACACGGCTACGCTTGACGCCACACCATAGGCGGCAAGACCCCACTTCCACCCGTATTCGCAACGGACCAGTTCCGCACCGGCGAAGGCAACGGAACAATGACCGGACGGGAAAGAATTGTTGTCCATGCCATCAGGTCTGGGAGAATCGATCAGGAACTTTATTCCTTTTCCGAGCACAAACACGATGGCCATAGACATGGACGTCTCCAGCCAGATATCAGTATACTTGTGTACTGTAGGGACATTCAGCAGGGACATCCCGGCGGCCATAACTGCCGGGACATACATCAGATAATCATCAACCGTCGTGACTATTCCTTTTCCATCCTTCCCAAGGAAAGCGTCCCTTATAGGGACATCGAAACTTTCATGGGCTATACTGTGGATGAAAGCTCCGGTTCCGATGAGAGTGGCAGGAAGGATAAAGTCCCTGGAACTTACACTGTCCGCAGGCTCCATGTACTGAGCGTACACGGAACGCGGAAAGGCCATCACCAGAACAACGGTCACTATCAACGACAGTATTTGTCTCATCTTCCGGAGTACATGTTCTCGTAATACTTCTCGTATTCTCCGCTGGTCACCCTGTCCATCCACTCCTGATTGTCGAGATACCAGCGCACCGTCGCGCGGAGGCCCGTCTCGAACGTGTAGCGGGGACGCCACCTACGCGCCGCATTCGCCTTATTCGGCCTCGAAGGCGTCGAGCGACCACCTCGTGCGCGCCTGGCACGACACCTACGGTCTGCCGACGCTCATCACGAACTGCTCGAACAACTACGGCCCGTATCATTTCCCGGAAAAGCTGATTCCGCTCATGATCGCGAACGTGCTGAATGATAAGCCGCTGCCGGTCTACGGTGACGGCAAGAATGTCCGCGACTGGCTGTATGTGGAGGATCATGCAAGAGCGATAGACTTGATATTCCATAAGGGCACCATCGCCGAGACATACAACATCGGCGGGTTCAACGAGTGGAAAAATATAGACATCATAAAGGTCTTGATCAATACGGTGGACCGTCTTCTCGGACGTGCCGAAGGAGAGGATATGGACCTTATAACTTATGTTACGGACCGTCTTGGCCACGATACCGTCGTGACTATTCCTTTT
>OQVO01000487.1_pt1 | contig 12523 bp, 6 predicted proteins | sample 1691511 | NCBI WGS metagenome assembly OQVO01 (sample SAMN03418254, study PRJEB22391) | human gut metagenome | biome: human-gut; feature: organic feature; material: feces | host: Homo sapiens | place: Tanzania | collected 2013-01 | reverse complement strand
GCTCCCCTTTCCGTCCTAACGGACTCGGGCTTTCATCGGTCAGGATAGAATTCATTGAATATGACGCCAAAGATCCTGACGGCAAACCGATAGGTCCTGTCATCAATGTTCTGGGAGCGGATCTGATGGACGGAACCCCGATCTACGACATAAAGCCTTACGTCACTTACGCGGACAGCCATCCGGAGGCGGCGGCGGGATTTGTCGATGACAAGAAATGGAGGCCGTTGAAGGTCGTGTTCGCGGATGAGGTCACTGAGCCCGTCGAAGTGACCATCCCCGGTTGGACAGAATCCGATGTAGCCGCCCTGAAAGAGGTGTTGGCGCAAGACCCGAGACCGAGATACCAGAACGATCCGGAAAAGGTTTATGGAATGATATTCAATGATATGGATATTCGGTTCAAGGTTGACGACGATGTCCTTACCGTTGTGGAAATCAAACATCCGAAGGCCGAAGACTGATCGGCGGACATAACAAAACGAACGAAAGCAGATGAAGCAATACCCATCACTTGAGATAGTCCCTCCCCTTAAAGGGATGACCAAGGATGAACTCCTTGGCGACATAAGGCCGTTCATCGAGTTCAATCCACAATACATTAACGTCACCTGCCACAGGGATGAGGTGACCTACGAGGAACAGCCAGACGGAAGCTACCGGAAGCGGCTCGTCCGTCGCCGCGTCAGCGAGACCGCCGTCTGCGGGGCCATCCAGTCCGAATTCAAGGTCAATGTGGTGCCCCACCTCATCTGCGGTGGGCTGACCGCCGAACAGATCGAGTTCCAGCTACAGGACTTCAAGTTCATGGGAATATCCGATGTCCTGGCCTTGAGGGGAGACTGCCTTACGGGCGAAAAGCGCTTCTCCCCTGTCCCGGGGGGCTATGACCACGCCAACGAACTTGTGGAGGCGATCCGCCGTTTCGAAAAGGAGAACGGATGCGAGGGCTTTTTCAGAATCGGGGTCGGAGGCTACCCTGAGAAGCATTTCGAGGCAGCGAACATGGACGAGGACATCGCGAACCTCAAGCGCAAGGTCGATGCCGGAGCGGACTACATCACAACCCAGATGTTCTTCGACAACCAGGTCTTCTATAAATTCGTGGACAGATGCAGGGCGGCAGGAATCTCCGTCCCGATCATCCCCGGACTCAAGCCGGTCTCAACTCCAAAGCAAGTGAGACTGCTCCCGGAATCCTTCTCAATCGACATTCCGTTCGAACTCACAAGCGAGATCTCCGCCCACGAGAACGACAGACAGGCGGTCTATCAAATAGGGCAGGAATGGGCCACCGCTCAATGCAAAGACCTTCTGGCTCACGGAGTTCCCGGTGTTCACTTCTACACGATGGGCAAGTCCGCCAACATCATCGGAATCCTGCGGGAATGTTTTTAAATTCAGGAATATAGCGACAGTATGCACGACATCCGGACCGAACTTTCCAAGCGAATCCTCATCCTAGACGGAGCGATGGGTACGATGCTTCAGCGCAAGGGCCTTCAGGGCAACAGCGAGTCATTCAACCTCACCAACCCTGAAACGATCGGTGAGATACACAATGAATATATTGAAGCGGGAGCTGACATAATCACGACCAACTCATTCAGTGCCAACAGCATTTCGCAGTCTGAATATAATCTCTCAGACAAAGCCGGGCAGATGGCCGAGGCCGCCGCGCGGATAGCCCGCAAAGCCGCCGGTGAGGCTCCACGCAAGGTTTGGGTGGCCGGAAGCGTAGGTCCTACAAGCAAATCATTGTCCCTCGCCCAGAACATAAACGACCCTGTTTTCCGTCCATATTCATTCGACGAGATGGCAAAGGCGTTCGAGGAGCAGATCAGAGGGTTGATAAACGGAGGTGTGGATCTGCTGCTGTTCGAGACCTGCTTCGACGCGTTGAACACAAAGGCTGCCATGTATGCGCTCGGACATATTCCGGAAGCCAAGGATATTCCGGTAATGATTTCTGCCTCAATGAGTGACAAGAGCGGGCGCACGCTGACAGGGCAGACCATGGAAGCGTTCTACCGCTCCATCCAGCACTGCTCGCCGCTGTCGTTCGGGCTCAACTGCTCGCTGGGGGCGGAGGAGATGATTCCGCTGATCGCCGAGGTCGCATCCTTCGCAGCCTGTGCGGTGAGCTGCTACCCTAACGCCGGACTGCCGAACGAGATGGGTGAATATGACGAATCCCCTTCCCGGATGGCGGAATCAGTGCGGAAAATGGCCTTGGCAGGTTCCGTGAATATTGTTGGTGGGTGCTGCGGAACAACTCCCGAGCACATCAAGGCTGTGGCTGAGGCCGTCAGAGGAATATCGCCGAGAACCATTCCGGAGCCGGACAACATCCTATATGTCAGCGGCTTGGAAAGTGTCGCCGTTGACAGGAGGAATAATTTCACGAATGTCGGGGAAAGAACCAATGTGGCGGGATCACGCAAGTTCGCGAAGCTGATCGCGGCCGGAGACTATGAGACCGGACTTCAGATCGCCGCGGGGCAGATAGAGAACGGGGCGGGCATCATCGACATCAATATGGATGACGCCATGCTGGACTCCAGGCTTGAGATGGAGAAGTTCCTGCGTTACGTGTCCAATGATCCGGCTGTGGCGAAGGCCGCGATAATGATTGATTCCTCGCATTGGGAGACGTTGGTGACGGGGCTTAAAAACGCCCAAGGGAAATGTATCGTGAACTCCATATCACTTAAAGAAGGAGAGGAAACATTCATCGAAAAAGCGCGTGAGATCAAGGCGTTGGGTGCGGCTATCATCGTGATAGCGTTTGATGAGGAGGGACAGGCTACGACTTACGACAGGAAGGTGGAGATCTGCCGGCGGGCATATTCATTGCTGACTTCCAAAGTCGGGGTTCGGCCTTGTGACATCATATTCGATGTGAATGTGTTGCCTGTGGGAACGGGGATTCCGGAGCATTCGAGGTACGGGATTGATTTCATCGAGGCGGTGCGGTGGATCAAGGGGAATCTGCCTGGATGTCGGACTTCAGGTGGTATTTCCAACCTTTCGTTTTCGTTCAGGGGGAACAATGAGGTGCGTGAGGCTATGCATTCGGTGTTTCTTTATCATGCGATTTCGGCGGGGCTGGACATGGGGATTGTGAATCCCGGGATGCTGAAGGTTTATGATGAGATTGAGCCGGAGTTGCTTAGATGTGTGGAGGATGTGATTCTTGATTCGGATGACGAGGCTACCGAGAGGTTGATAGAGAAGGCTTCGAGGATTCTTGATGAGAAGAATTCTGTTGGGGTCAGCGCGCGCCCCGAAGGGCCGGAGGCGACCTGCGCTGCGCGCCCTGTCCGGGAGAATGGTCGCCTCGCGGCATCAGGGGGCGCGCTGACGGGAGCGGAATCAAGTAATATTTCTTCGGTCGCTGAGCCTGTCGAAGCGGCTGTGGAGGAGAGACTGGTTCGGGCGTTAGTCAAAGGGGATTCGTCTGGACTGGAGAGGGACATCAATGAGTGCCTGACCAAGTACGAGAAGCCTGTGCAGATCATCGACGGGCCGCTGATGAGCGGGATGGCCCGGGTCGGGGAACTGTTCGGGGCGGGAAAGATGTTCCTGCCTCAGGTGGTGAAGTCGGCGAAGACCATGAAGAATGCGGTGGCGTTGCTGCAACCTTACATTGAGGAAGGAGGCGGAGAGTCGGAAGTTAGAAAGCCTCTGATTGTGTTCGCTACCGTCAAGGGGGACGTGCACGACATCGGGAAGAACATCACGGAGATTGTCCTGAGCTGCAATGGGTTCGAGATCGTGGACCTTGGGGTTATGGTGCCTAAGGAGACGATTCTGGAGAAGGCGGCGGAGTGCTCTGCGGACCTTATCGGGGTCAGCGGGCTGATAACGCCCTCGCTATACCAGATGGAGGAGATCTGCAAGGAGATGACAGTCAGAGGGTTGGACACTCCCCTGCTTGTGGGCGGAGCCGCTGCGTCGGCGCTCCACACAGCAGTCAAGCTGGCTCCGCTTTACGGGCACGTGTTCTATGCGCAGGACGCGTCCGCGAGCGCGGTGCTTGCAAACCAGCTTATCACGGACAGAGAAGGTACGGAGGCCGCGGAGCATAAAAAGCAAGAGCATCTTCGTGAACTTTATGCACAGTCTTCACAGAAAAAGGCCGGTCACAAGCCCGTCGAACCGTTCCCGGCCTCCAGTTTCATTAAGGGGGAACCATTCGGGAACATATCGGGGAAGAGGCTCGGCATAGAGGAAGTGGAGCCGTTCTTTGACTGGAATATGTTCGCTGCGATCTGGGGAATAAAAAGTGGAACAGGACACGACGAACTGAGGAAACTCCGTGCCGACGCACATAAGGAAATTGATAGACTAAAGGGAGAAAACGCTTGTCGGATAACTATTTCCGCAAGGTTTGACGGATGTCATAGCGAAGGGGATGACATTGTCTCGAAGGATTTCCGGCTGCCGATGTTCCGGCAGGAAGGAGGTCGGTCGCTGGCCGATTTCGTTCCTCCTAAGGAATATGGGTTTGAGTCACCTATGGGGATGTTCGCGATTTCTGTACACACCGAATCGCATCCGTCCGGCTGTGACTGTCCGTCTTGCGGCACGGAATACGGGCCGATGCTGGCCAGGGCGGTGCGGCTGACTCTTGCCGAGGCGGCGTCCGAATGGCTGAGCGGGCATATTCATAAAGAATTGCCATCAGAGTTCAGCGGGGCGAAGGTCATCAAGCCTGCGGCGGGGTATTCAAGTTGCCCGGACCACACGCTCAAGCGGGATATTCTTAGGTTGCTGCCTGAATCAGAGAGGCTTGGCATCACGCTGCTGGACAGTTGCGCTATGATTCCGGACGCCAGCATCTGCGGACTCATATTCATTCATCCGGAGGCCACCTATCCTGAAATCCGCCGCGTCAGCCAGAAGGCGATTGATGAATATGCCCGCAGGCGTGGTATGTCAGATTCCGAGAAGGCGCGCTTCCTGGGGCATCTGCTTTAGTACGCCATATTCCACATGGCATTCTGGGCCGCTCCGCTCTTGGAGGCGTCCATCTTGCCGAAGTTCCATGTGAAGGAGAGGATGATCCTGCGGCCGAGCACATTCGTGTAGGAGTTCTGGACGTAATCATCCTGCACGGTACGCATCAGTGACCTTGCGCTGTCGAGCAAGTCCTGAGCGGTAAGGGTGATATTGAAAGACTTTATGTTCTTTCCGACACTGAAATTCCAGCGGACATAGTCATCATTATAACCGGAACCATAACCTCGCAGGATTCTATAGGAGAAATCAGACTGGAACTCAAACTCATGAGGCGATGTATAGGATGGACTTATTCCAAAATTTGTATCCCAAACATCTGTATCCGCCTTTGAATCCAGGGAATATCTTGATTTTGAATTATTAACCCCTGACCCGAGTTGCAGAGAGAAGCGTTCGAGATTCAAGGTTACCATCATACTAATATTCGTTCTGACACTTCGGGTCAAGCTTTCCTGAAAGCCGCTCTGTCCGGAGTAGAAAAGGTTTCCGGAAGCGTCTCCCCAGAATTTGCTCATAAAGTCGGTGTAGTCAAAAGAGTCAAGGTCGATCTCAAGATTGTCGAGAGTGCCTTTGCTTTGATAACTTACAGATCTGGTGACACCAAATCCACCATTGACGGAGAGTTGCAGTTTACCGTCCTTTGACAATGGGGTGAAGAAATTAAAGTCGGAGCTGTAACTATAGGAAGGTTTCTTAGTGTTCACCGGAATCGAATATCTGACGCTGTTCTCATCAAACCAAATGGCTGACACCTGCGAATTGGAGGAATAATCTCCGAACAGCCATCCATTGAACCGGGCTTTCCCCCAAGAGCCCCTGTAGGTGGTGGTCACAGATTCTTTTGTAACCGGCTTAAGGTAAATGTTTCCCGCCGTGATCCTTGTCGGATTGACAATGCTGAATGTCGGCACGATGCTGGCGGAAGAAGGTCTGGCCGTTCTGCTGGACAGTCTGAAATACACATTGTTGTTCTTGTCGGAATATCTCACGTTCACGAAAGGCGAAAGCGTTGTCTGCCACTCGTCCACCCCTGTCTTGGTGTCAAGCCCGAAAGAGCGGGCATAGTTCTCGTTCTTGTAGAGCCTTGCCTGACCACCGAACTGCACGTTGGTCTTTCCCTTGTTGAACTGAGCCAGAAGCTGTCCCTCATTGGAGAAATAATAGTTGTCCGACACCGATGAATAATAATAATTGGCGGAACCCGTGACGTTGTCGGTCGCGTCACTGGTTGACTTCCTTACACTATAGCGCGAGCTCAATGTCGCGGACAGCGCCCAGTTCTTGCCGAACGGCTCGACGTATTTGAGCGATCCGCCTATGTCACTGTAACTGCCGTCCTTGTCGTAGATCAGATCACGGATGTCCTCTTTGCCTGAAGAAGCGAACGTTGTTTTTGAATATTCTGTCGATTTTCCGTCATTCGCACTCAAAGTGTAGTCAAGATCAAGGGTCAACGCGCGTTTATCTTTGCCGAGTTTCTTGATTCCGGCGCTCAAATCACCTCCGGTGGAGATTCCACTCTTCTTTGAAAATGTGTTTGACACCGAACGGTTTCTCTCCACACCTTCCATAAGCGACTGTGTGTTGCCAGTGGAAGTGTTGTTGTAGTCATACCAGGAAAAGTACGGTTCAAAGTAAAGCGATGTCTTTTTCTTGTCTTTCTTTTTGAACTCGGCACGCACACTGAACTTGTCCAGATTGCCGTTCTCTATCTCGTCCGAAGTGTCAAAAAGGTCTCCATCCTCCTTGAACGATGTCCGGTCTGTCCTCGAATGTTTGTCCGCGTTCTCCGATGAATAAACAACGGAAGCATCTGTGGTGAAGCCTTTTATGGCATCGGAGTTCAGATTCGTTCCCACCTGCCATCTCTTGTGCATTCCATTGTACGGCAATGACGGAATCTCGCTCTCGTTACCGTCATACATAACAAACATCCCGGATCCCGGAGCCATAAAATTATACCCGCTGGCGATGCTCGTGACCTGATTCTTCTCTCCGTAGGCCGAGACCATAGCGGAGCCGCTGAAGAGCAGATCCTTTTTTTCCTTGAAGCCGTTGCCGTCCTTGCCGTAAGCGGTCGTTCCCCCGGACAGCTTCGCGTTGCCGAACCATCCGCTCTTATATTCCTCTTTCAACTCCACATCCATCACCTTCTCTTTGTCTCCCTTGATGCCGGTGAACTCCGCGGATTCCGATTCCTTATCTATGACCTTGACCTTGTCCACGATCTTGGCAGGAAGGTTGTCAAGAGTCGCCTTGTTGTCTCCAAGGAAGAATGTTCTCCCACCTACCGTGATCTTGCTCACCTCCTTGCCGTTAACCTTGACTGTCCCGTCCTCGCCTACCTCAACTCCAGGCATCTTCTTAAGCAGATCCGCAAGGTTGTCATTGGACATAACCCTGAAAGAAGAGGCGTTATAGATAAGGGTGTCGCCCTTCATCTCCATCGGAGTGCCGACAGCCGAAACAGACGCCGCCTTCAGCATCTTGTCGTCCGGTCTCATCAGGATCGTCTTCGCGTCATAGTTGCCACGGACATAAATCTTCTTATAGACAGGTCTGTAGCCGAGATATTCAATGCAAAGCAGATGCTCTCCTTTCGCCACTTTCTTCAACTCAGCCTTGCCGAGCGTGTCCGTCAGGGCGAAACTGGTGATGACCGTGTCCTTAGGATGCCTGAGATACGCCGAAGCGAACGCGATAGGCTCCCGCGTCAGCGAGTCAAGGACCTGCGCCTTCACCGTGAATGAAGTGCGTCCGAACATATCTTCAGATATGGCGATCTGAGCGTCAAGCCTGGCTGTAAAAGACGCGGCGAAAAGCAAGGCGAGCGCGATGTATATTCCTTTCATCTAATTAAGCGGCAACAGAAATAACCCTCTATTTATGAATATGAACGCTTATTTGACGGGGATGCTGCGGCCCGGTTTTCCGAAACTCAATTTGGCGTCAACCTCGCGGATGTCATCATCCGAGAACTTGATAGTCCATTTCGGCATCGTCATCAGTTCGAAAAGCGCGGCCTCGGTCATCGGAGCCGTGTAACGTATGCGGATGCATGGCTCCAGATCATCGTTAAGGGTGAGGTATGTTCCCAGAACCCCTTCATGGGAGGACAGATGGTTGCTGAGGAATGGCATCCCTCTCTTCACGATAGGCTTCTCGTAGTTGCGGTCAACGATCTCGTACCACCACTGGGCCGTGTCAAGATTGGTTTCACGGGCATACTCAGCGGCGAACTGGTCGAACATCATCCTTAGGTAGTCTGGAGTGGAGATCATGGTGCTTCCCTTCTCCAAACGGATGAACTTGAATCCGAGATCCATCGTCTTGACCCCGCCGCCGTGAACCGGCATCTCAAGGGTCTTCTTCTCGACAATATTCTTAAACCACGCCTCGTCCAGATCCTCGTCAGGCGCCATGTACACTTTGACGATGAGAGGGCACTCGTAGATGGACTCCAGACCGAATATCTTCTTTTCCGTGAGTCTCATCTGCATTCCGAGGTAGTTGAGGTCGAGTTTGTCGAACATCTTTTCCGTCCTGATGGTCACGCACTTGAGCGAGTCGTACTGCTCCGGCTCCAGGCTGTTGACCCTGAACTTGGAAGGGACGAAGATCAGAGCCTCGACCTTCGCGGCGTCGATGGCGTTGGCGTCATAGGTGACCACGACCGTGTGGCTTCCGACGAATGTCCTGACTCCATGGACTCCCGCCACCTTCTCCATCCTGGCCTTGAAGGCCATCGAACTGCCGAAGCACTTGACCGACTTGAGGCCTTCCATCCTGACCGTCTCCAGTTTCATTCCCGGTTCTATCCCCCACTTCTCGTCGATTGTAGGCACCTCGAACTTTCCTCCGATGATGAACGCTATGGCGACAGCCACGACAGTCAGTACCGCAGGAATATACTTGGCTGACTTGCAGCGTTTTCCATCAACCTCCTTTCTTACGCCGACACTGAGGGCGCCAAGAGGGCAGGAGGCGACACACTCGCCGCAAAGGGTGCAGTCAACAGAATTGACCTTGCCTTCAAATGACGGGACATCAATATTATAAGGACAGTTCTTCTGGCAGAGACGGCAGTTGCCTTTGCATTTGCCGTTGTCGATAACCACGCCGAGCAGCTGCGGCTTTGGCCTTCCGCAAAGGATCTCCAGCAGGTAACCGAGCAGACACATGGCTCCAAGCAGCCAGACCCAAGGCAGCTGTAGTCCGAGAAGGCCAAGAATCCACCACACACCCACAAGCACGACCATCCACACCCAGAATTTGAGGGAGTTGCAGATCGCTCCGAGCGGGCAGATGTACTTGCACCAGAACCTGTCCACAAAAAGACCGGGGATAAGCACAAGCGCCAAAGCGGCGACGGACATCCAAAGCGTGATCTCACCCTTGAATCCCGTGGCCGTGGCGTAGTACGGGTCGAAATTCTTGCAGAAGAGCTCGCTTGCGGTCAATGTCATGTAGAAGGTGATGAACAGAAGCACGTACTTCACGATCCTCAGCACCTTGTCGGCGACACTGCGCTCATTGATGTTGAAGGCGTTGAACCCGATGGCCTGCCTGAGTTTCTTCAGAAGATCCTCCACCGTTCCGACGGGACAGAGATAGCCGCAGAACAGCTTGCCGAGAAGCACGACTGCCGCCGCGAGGACAACACCCATCGCGATCTGCATGCTTGTCATCGAGCAAGGCAATGAACCGTTGGCGAAATAGGTTCCCAATGCCTCCAGGCCGCCGAAAGGGCAGTATTTTTCCGGATCCGGAGCATTCATGTCAGTGAACACGAGCGAAGCGAGTCCGCTCAAGAAGAAAACCAGCAGTGCCAGCACTCCCCACTGGAGAAGGTACTTCGGCCAATTGGACTTGAAGGTAGATTTCTTAGCCATATCAATGTGTCATTTATCGTCACGGACATCGTACCTTTCGGCACTAATCTCTAATTTTGCGAATATACAATTAAAATCCTTCAAAACACACATTCCCGAAGCTAAATTATGGCTAAATTATGGCAAATCAACAGAACGAACGCAAAACCGGACAATCGGGCGCGATCCTGCATCATATATTCGGGAATAATTTGGAATATCGACTTAATTTCCTACATTTGCCCGCTACATTTAATAACACTATTTTTAGATAGCTTATGTTCAAGATTCTTGAAAGAGTGATGCTGACTCCAAACATCTGCAAGATGGTGGTGTCGGCTCCAAGGATTGCCGAGGCCGCCAAACCTGGGCAGTTCCTGATTGTCCGCTCCGACGAAAAGGGCGAACGCATACCACTTACCATCAGTGACTACGACAGGGAGAACGGCACGGTGACCATCGTCACCCAGCTCATAGGAGCGTCATCGGCCGCGATCATCTCCAAGGCCGAAGGCGAGTTCTTCAGCGATGTCGTGGGACCTCTGGGCAACCCTTCCGCCTTCGTTGACAAGACGGATGAGGAGCTGAAAGGCCAAAGGTACATATTCATCGCCGGCGGTGTCGGCACCGCTCCGGTCTACCCTCAGGCTAAATGGCTGCACGAGAGAGGCATAGCGGTCGATGTCATCATCGGAGCGAAGACCAAGGATCTTCTTATCTACAAGGAAGAGCTGGCCTCCGCCTGTGACAACCTCTACCTTTGCACTGACGACGGTTCGGAAGGATTCCACGGAATGGTCACCGGCCTGCTTGAGAAACTGGTCAATGAGGGCAAGGAATATACCCAGGCAGTGTCAATCGGCCCTATGATCATGATGAAGTTCTGCACCCTGACCTGCAAGAAACTCGGCATCCCTGAGGACGTGAGCCTGAACATGCTGATGGTGGACGGCACGGGGATGTGCGGTGCATGCCGCGTGACCGTGGCCGGAAAAGTGAAGTTCGCATGCGTGGACGGTCCTGAGTTCAACGGCTACGACGTTGATTTCGACGAGGCCATGAGGCGTCTCGGACAGTACAGGCCCGAGGAGACGGAGGTTAAATCTAAAATGGGAATATAATGGCACAGAGAATACCAAGAGTACCGGTACGCGAGCAGGATCCGAAGGTACGCGCGCATAATTTCGAAGAGGTCTGCTACGGCTACAACCTTGAGGAAGCCACGACAGAGGCCACACGCTGTCTCCATTGCAAGAATCCCCGCTGTGTGCAGGCCTGCCCTGTCAGCGTGAAGATTCCTGAATTCATCGCCAAGGTGGCCGCAGGTGACATCGCCGGAGCCGCCGCCATCATCGCCGAGGACTCCTCCCTTCCGGCCGTCTGCGGACGTGTCTGCCCGCAGGAGAGCCAGTGCGAGGGCAGCTGCATCCTCGGTGTCAAGGGTGAGCCGGTGGCCATCGGCAAACTGGAGAGGTTTGTGGCCGACTACTCTGCCACGACCGGCGCCAATCCTGTCGAGGCGCCAGCCGCTCCGACCCCTGGCCGCGCGAAGGTTGCCATCATCGGTTCCGGACCTGCAGGCCTGGCCTGCGCCTCCGACCTGGCCAAGAAAGGCTACGATGTCACGATCTTCGAAGCCCTCCACAAGGCCGGCGGTGTGTTGGAATATGGCATCCCTGAGTTCAGGCTTCCCAAGGACACCGTCCTCAAGCGCGAGATCGACGCAGTCAAGGCGCTCGGAGTCAAAATAGAGACCGATGTGATTGTCGGAAGGACGGTCACCATCGACCAGCTGATGGACAAGGAAGGCTACAAGGCTGTGTTTGTCGGCACGGGAGCCGGTCTGCCGAAATTCATGGGCATTCCGGGCGAGAATCTCAACGGGGTTTTCTCCGCCAATGAGTTCCTGACGAGAAACAACCTTATGAAGGCTTTCCGCGAGGACTACCTCACCCCGATCCACGCCGGGAAGAAGTGCTGTGTCGTAGGTGGAGGAAACGTGGCGATGGATGCCGCGAGAACAGCCCTGAGGCTTGGCGCCGACACCACCATAGTCTATCGTCGTACCGAGAACGAGCTTCCTGCAAGAAAGGAGGAGGTTCATCACGCCAAAGAGGAGGGCATCGACTTCCAGATGCTTACCAACCCGGTAGAGATCCTCGGTGACGAGAAAGGCTGGGTAAGGGCGATCAAGTGCATCAGAATGGAGCTCGGCGAACCTGACGCGAGTGGCCGCCGCTCCCCTGTCCCGATTCCGGGATCCGAGTTCGAGATCCCGACTGAGACCGTGATCATGGCTCTTGGAACTGCTCCGAATCCGTTGATCGTCAACACGACGAAGGGACTTCAGGCCACACGTCGTGGCGGGCTTGAGGCTGATGCCGAAGGCCGCACGACCAGAGAGGGCATATTCGCCGGCGGTGACGCCGTGACCGGAGCCGCCACCGTAATCCTAGCCATGGGTGCGGGTCGCAAGGCTGCGGCGGCCATTGACGAATATCTCAGTTCCAAGTAACTGAGACATATTTGCCTCAGTCACTTCGTGACAGCCACTGAGGGACACAAGGTATGCCGTCAATATATTGGCCGCGGGAGGTCCTCCCCGCATGGCGGGTCCCCTCCCTCTT
>OQVO01000485.1_pt1 | contig 12568 bp, 10 predicted proteins | sample 1691511 | NCBI WGS metagenome assembly OQVO01 (sample SAMN03418254, study PRJEB22391) | human gut metagenome | biome: human-gut; feature: organic feature; material: feces | host: Homo sapiens | place: Tanzania | collected 2013-01 | reverse complement strand
CCCATCCGCATCGGCATACGTATCCGTTGCTCTTCTGGCAAAAGCAGCCACATGCGCGGCGGTTAAAGTGATATCAGTAGAACCATCAAATGGAACACCGGATATTTTTCTTGCAGTCTGAAGTTTTGTAGCAGTTGCAGCATTACCAGTGGTGTTCTGATTACCCGTAGTGTTTACACCTGGAAGGTTAATATTTGCAGAACCGTCGAAAACAACTCCACCGATAGATCTTGCCGTCTGCAATTTCGTGGCTGTACTTGCATTACCATTCAATGAACCAGTTAATCCACCTGTAACAGACAACGGACCTGAAACTGTTCCTCCGGTTGTTGGCAGTGCTCCAATATCTGATGGTGTAGGTTTCTGATGTGAGCTATACATCGTATAAACAACACCATCGGTAACGCTGGAAGGCTTACTCGCTGAATATGTTGGCGAGGTATAAACAGAAACTGACGCATTTGCAGTACAATCCCAATGGATATTTACACTCGTCGCATAATTGCCAATCTCAACGTAAATATCATATGTATCGCCGGATGTGTTGATCCAGGCGAAATTCGTTAATCCGACGGCTGTACGCTTCCACAAAGCCCCGGTAATTCCTTTGGGGTTTCCATTGCCTGCTCGTAGAACCAGTTCTGAAATGCCTGCCTGATGTGGGGAACCGACGTTGTAACCAGCGCCACCAATCAATGCGATGTAAACGATGGAACTCGCTTGTGGCATGGTAACCGTAGCCAGTTTGAACCACCCAGCCCCGCCAGAGAAAGACATCGTTACTGAATTTAAAGTACCAATATCTTTCGGCGTTAATGTTATATCCGCAGTCAGTGCTTTTCCGTTAACTTTTCGGTTAGATGGCACCCTGCTATTCGCATTGTCATTGGCTGCTTTAACTGCTTTTGGCGTTGCGGCCAGCGATTCACTGGTGCTATCAACAGCACTGCTAAGTTTCACAACACCTTTAGTTGTAAGGCTTGCGTCTTCCATCGCAACTGCACCGGCAATCTCTTCAGCACGATCAGCAGCAGCTTCCGCACGGGTCGCAGCGGATTCAGCAGTAGTTTTGCTCTGAGATGCCGCCGTCGCACTGCCAGCAGCCTCTGTTGCCTTCGTGGATGCCGTCGTGGCGCTGCCCTTCGCTGCTGACGCCTGTCTGGTCGCCTCATCTTTTGAAGCAGACGCAGATGATGCCGATGACGCCGCCGAACTGGCGGACGATGCGGCAGCCGTTTTTGAGGATTCTGCGCTGGTTTCCGACGCTTTCGCGTTCGTTTCGGATGTCTTCGCTGCGGAAGCAGACCTCGCTGCTGCGCTGGCCTGTTCAGTGGCTTCGCCAGCCTTCGTTGTGGCTGTTGAAGCAGACGATGCGGCGCTTTCTGCCGATTTTCCGGCGGCGATGGCACTGGCTGAGGCCTGCCCGGCACTTGTTGACGCGGCACTGGCAGACGACGCAGCCGCTGTTTTTGAGCCTGCCGCAGCCGAGGCGCTCTGTCCCGCTGCCGTTTCAGAAGACCTGGCGTTCGTCTCGGACGTTTTTGCCGCCTTCGCGGAATTTCCTGCCGCCGTTGCCGAGGAAGCGGCACTACTGGCGCTTGATGATGCGTTCGTTTCTGATGATTTCGCTGCCTCTTTTGAGGCCGACGCATCCCGGGCTGAGGTGGCAGCTTCTGACGCTTTCGTGGTCGCGGTGGATGCAGAAGTGGCTGCAGATTTTTGTGACGCTGCAGCATTCGTTTCTGACGTTTTCGCGGCACTGGCACTGGTAGCTGCCGCGCTTTTTGAGGACTCTGCAGCGGCAGCACTTTTTGATGCTTCAGTGGCCTTTGTTGATGCCGTTCCTGCGCTGGAAGACGCTGACTGAGCCGACGACGCGGCCTGTCCGGCTGACGTGCTGGCTGCGCGTGCTGAGCCTGCAGCATCAGTCGCATGGGTTGCCGCCTCACGGGCTGATGTGCCGGCATCGCTGGCTGACTTCTTCGCGGCTGCCGTGTTCTGTGCCACCGCGGACGCGTTACGCGCCACCTCTTCCACCATCAGTTCAAAACGGCGCAGTGCCTCCGGACGGGCATCATCCTCCGTCATGGCACCGAGAAAATCATTCAGCGTACCGGGTCGGGAATCTTCATACACGGTGATGGTCCCGGCATGTGACGGCGGGAATCCCTCCACCAACAGAATAACGCTGTACTGACCGTACTCAACGTCCATGCTGTAACGCCCGGCTTCATCCGGATTTTCTGAGGCCAGCGTGTTCACCACCACCGTGGTGCTGTTACGTTTTGCTTTCAGCTGGATTGTGCAGTTCTGTACCGGTTTTCCTGTGCCGTCTTTCAGTACACCTGAAATCTTTACTGCCATATTCACCCCACAAAAAAGCCCGCCTGAACCGGCGGGCTGTCATAACACTGTGTTACCTGGCTAATCAGAATTTATAACCGACACCCACGATGAAACCGTCAGTGCGCCAGTCACCACTGCCGGAGCCTTCATAAGCAATATCAATGGCCACGGATTCGGTCGGGTTAAACTGCACGCCAGCCCCCCACGCCAGAGACGTGTTGCTGTGGCGACCGTCATCACTTCCGGTCAGCACATCGTGCGTTTTCCCCTTGTTGTCAGTTACGCGGAGATAATCCCCGGAGAAAGTCGACACACGGCTGTAAGCCACACCCGCCATCGCATACGCGCTGAACCATTCATTCACGCGCACAGACGGCCCCGCCATCACGCTGAACCAGCGGTTACGCACGGAATCTTCATGCCAGCGGGTATCGCTGTAACGGGTAAGCTGGCGATTCTTGTCTCCTGCATAGCTGAATGACGTCACCAGCCCCAGTGTGTCCGTAAACTCATAACGGTATTTCACGTTAATCCCGTTAAGATCATCGCTGCCGGGAACGTTCGTCGAGGCATGAAGATACCCCGCGCTCAGCGTGGACTGATGTTCAGACGCCCATGCAGGCGCACCGGATACGGCCAGACAAATGGCTGCGGACAAAATTGCTGCACAAACTTTACGCATAATTACCTCTCGCTTTTCTGCAATAAAAAAGGCGTCATTTCTGACGCCCGTTCTGGGTTATAAAATTCAGCTGATACTGATACCTGCTGTGGATTTTTTCATCACCACAACCAGCAGATCGCTGATACTGGTTGTTGGTGTCCAGTTATTCGCTCCTGATGAAGATACGGTGAATGTCAGTGTCAGCGTCCCCTGTCCGGCAGGCATATCTATAACTGAGGAAAATACGCCCTGAGCATCCGTCGTGGACTGATTAAAAATCTCCTGACCATTGCGGGTCACTCTTAACCGGCAGGTTGAATACCAGTATGACTGTTGGTTATTACTGTTGAAATTCTCATGCTTACCACCGCGGAATAACACTGGCGGTATCATGACCTGCCGGTCAAATTTCTGATCATCACTGATTCTTACCGTGATGGTGCCACTGGCATAACTGTTCGTGCGGGGGAAAGACTTGCTGACCGTTTTGACAATATCGCCTTCAATCTGATTGGCTGACAGTTTCCCCTTAATCTGACAGTTCTCATTAATCGTGACGTTGTTGAGCGTCCCGGAGTTCGCATTCACACTGCCACTGATATCCGCATTTTTAGCGGTCAGCTTTCCGTCCGGTGTCAGGGAAAATGCCGGCGGATTTCCACCGCTGGTAATGGTGGGAGCCGTCAGGCGTTTCAGGAACACGTCATTCATGAATATCTGGTTGCCCTGCGCCACAAACATCGGCGTTTCATTCCCGTTTGCCGGGTCAATAAACGCGATACGGTTAGCGGCAACCAGAAACTGGCTCAGTTTGCCTTCCTCCGTGTCCTCCATGCTGAGGCCAATACCCGCGACATAATGTTTGCCGTCTTTGGTCTGCTCAATTTTGACGCCCCACATGGCATTCCACTTATCGTTGGCGTCCTTCCACTCTTTCGAAAACTCCTCCAGTCTGCTGGCGTTATCCTCCGTCAGGTCGACTTTTTCCAGCAGCTCTTTACCGAGATGGGATTCGGTTATCTGCCCTTTGAAAAAATCCAGGTAACCTTCCGCATCATCGCTCGCCCGACCGACAGCCTCCACGAATGCCGATTTGCCAACGGTGTTCACACTGCGAACGTAAAAATAATAATCATGGCCCGGTTTGATATTGATACTGGCGGCTATCCAGTACAGCGCCGTACCAAGATAGCGGGCTGTGGTTTCAACCTGCCTGATATCGGTAATCCGCTTTTCCGAGAACCAGAACTCAAACTGTACCGTCGGGTCATAAACCGCAAGATGCGGCGTGGCGGTTATCTGAAAATAGCCCGGCGTCAGCTCAATCCGCGACGGCGCTGCCGGTGCGGCAATCCGGAACGATACCGACGCCGGATCGCCCTGCTGCCCCCACGCATTTACCGCCCGGACTGTCAGCCTGTAGTTCCCCAGCGCCAGTTGTGTGAAGCGGTAAGTGGTTTCCGTCGTCCGGGCCGTGCTGACCAGCCGCTCACGGCCGTCATCCGCTGTTACGGTCAGACGGAGCAGGAAGCTCACCCCCTTCACCACCTTCGGCGTGTCCCAGCGCGCCAGCACCTGATATTCCCCGCTGTCTGCGGTGACTTCTGCGGTCAGGTGCTGCACCGCTGGCGGCGTGACACCATTCACCGTGCCGCTCTGGTCGCCGTCAAAGTGCGCCCCGTTATCCACGATGGCCTCTTTTTCCGGTACATGCTGCACGGCGGTGATGGCATACGTGCCGTCATCGTTCTCACGGATACTCACGCAGCGGAACAGGCGCTGACGCAACGTCGGCAACTTCAGCCCCCACACACTGTATTCTGCAACGCCGTCAGGAACCCGGTTCACTTTCACCTTAAGTCCGTCGGTGATGGACTGAACCTCCACGCTGACCGGATTACCACTTCCGTCAACCAGGCTTATCAGCGTGGTACCGGAGGATGGCAGCGTGATTTCACGGTCGAGCGTCAGCGTCCGGGTCTGGCTGTTCACCGCCAGCACGCGACCACCGGTGCTGATACCGGCATAGTCATCATCGCAGATTTCAATGACATCGCCCGGTACATGGCGAAGCCCTTCGGCACCCACGCTGAAGTCCACGGTCTGCGTTTCCAGCAGTTCTGTTTTAATCAGCCACAGCCCGGCGCGGTGTGCCTGCCCCCGGCTGGTACAGCCAAAGGCATCCATCTTCGTGACATTACGACCGTAACGGGCAATGGCCTGCGTATCTTCAACAAGCTCTGTCGCCGTCTCCCAGCCGTTGTTCGGGTCAATCCAGTTCACCTCAACGGCATTATGGCGGTCCTTCAGGGCGCTGAAGCTGTAGCGGAACGGCGCGCCATCATCCGGCATCACCACATTACTGCGGTTATAGGTCCACACCTTATCCGACGGTCGGTCCTGCACGAACGTCAGCGTCTGCCCGTTCCATACCGGCATACAGCGCATCGCCGAGCAGAAATCACTGAGCACATCCCACGCCTTGCGCTGTGTGGTCAGCCAGGCATTACAGGTGATGCGCGGCTCCGTGCCGCCAAAGCCGTCCGGCACTGACTGGTCGCAGTACTGGCCGATGACATACAGCGCCCATTTGTCCACATCCGCCGCACCAAGACGTTTCCCCATGCCGTAGCGCGGATGGGTCAGCATATCCCACAGACACCAGGCCATGTTGTTGCTGTATGCTGGCTTAAACGTTCCGTCCCAGATACCGCTGTATTGCCGCGTCTGCGGGTTATAGTTCGACGGCACCTGCAGAATGCGCCCGCGAAGATGATAATTACGGCTCACCTGCTGGCTGCCGAACTGCTCCGAATCCACCTGCACGCCGACCAGTGCCGTGTTCGGGTAGCACTGTTTCACATCGATGATTTCGGTGTATGACGACCAGAGCGTTTTGTTCTGCAGCTGGTCTGTGGTGCTGTCCGGCGTCATCCTGCGCATCCGGATATTAAACGGGCGCGGCGGCAGGTTACCCACCACCACCGAGGCCAGATACTGCGAGGTGGTTTTGCCCTTAATGGTGATGTCTTTTTCCGTCACCCAGCCACCGTTACGTTGTATCTGAACCAGCAGGCGGACTTCCGACGGATTCCGGTCCCCCTTTGAGGTGGTTTCCACCAGTGCCTGCACACCGAAGGTAAAGCGCAGACGGTCGATGTTTGCAGACGTAATGGTGCGGGTGATCGGCGTGTCATATTTCACTTCCGTACCCAGCACCGTCTCGGAGCCGGAGGATTCAAATCCCTCCGGCGGTGTCTGCTCCTGCTCACCGGCCCGGAACACCACCGTGACGCCGGATATATTGGTATTCCCCTCACTGTCCAGCACCGGCGTACTGTTCAGCAGCACGCTTTTTAATCCATCCACCGGACCTTCAACCGGCCCTTCGCTGATGGCATCGATCACACTCAGCAGCTGCGTGGACTTCAGGTTGTCCTTCGCTTCGCGCGGGGTATGCCCCTTACTGCTGCCTTTACCCATTCCTCACGCTCCATAAACGACAAAACCGCCCGGAGGCGGTTTCACATAAAACATTTTGCATCAGCGACCAATCACCACAACCTGACCACCATCCCCTTCGTCTGCCGTGCTGATCTCCTGAGAGACCACCCGCGACCCCACGCGCATTTCACCGTACAGAACCGGCAGAACATTGCCCTGGGCAACCATGTTATCCAGTGAGGAGAAATAGGTGTTCTGCTTACCGTTATCCGTTGTCTGTGTACGGGGAGTTCTGGCTTTCGGTGCCAGCATCTGCGCCACACCACCGAGCACCATACTGGCACCGAGAGAAAACAGGATGCCGGTCATACCACCGGCCCCAATGGCTGCCCCCCATGCTGCAAGGGTGGCTCCGGCGGTAAAGAATGATCCGGCAATGGCGGCAGCCCCCAGGACAATCTGGAATACGCCACCTGACTTGGCCCCGGCGACTCTGGGAACAATATGAATCACAGCGCCATCAGGCAGAGTCTCATGTAACTGCGCCGTTAATCCGGACGTGCTGACATCCTGCCCGGCAATCCGTACCTGATACCAGCCGTCGCTCAGTTTCTGACGAAACGCCGGGAGCTGTGTGGCCAGCGCCCGGATGGCTTCAGCCCCCGTTTTCACACGAAGGTCGATGCGGCGGCCAAATCGTTGTAAATCCCCGTAAAGGCAGATGCGCGCCATGCCCGGTGACGCCAGAGGGAGTGTGTGCGTCGCTGCCATTTGTCGGTATACCTCTCTCGTTTGCTCAGTTGTTCAGGAATATGGTGCAGCAGCTCGCCGTCGCCGCAGTAAATAGCGGCATGATTCGGCACCGATGAACCAAAACAGCACAGCAGCACATCGCCCGGCTGCGCCGCTGACAACGGCACCTGATACAGCCCCGTTGCCTCCATATTATCCAGATAGAGATTCTGACCGTGACGCCACCAGTCATCCTCACGATGAAAATCAGGCATCTCAATTCCCGCCAGATGGTAAGCATCCCGGAACAGCGTGTAACAGTCCGTCACCCCGTGCTCAAAGCGCCGCCCGGTAAGATGTGGCACACAGCGGAACTTGTGAATCGCCCCCCGGCAGACCAGCCACCACGGCAAATCACTCTGCACCTGCAGCCGCCGGTCGGCCTCACTCAGCCAGGGCAGACCACCGGGGTGGCTGTGGACCAGCGCCACAATCTCACCCTGCATTTCTGCCTGCAGCCAGTCTTCCGGCGACATACGGAAATACGCCTCCGGCTCACCGGAGATATTCACGCAGGGAAAATATCTTTCCCCCTCCGGCGTTCTCACCACGAAGCCGCACGACTCCGCTGGCGCACATCGCCGGGCGTGCGCCAGAATCGCTGATTCTGTCTGTGTCATGGGATTTACTGCGAAAGTTTGTTAATGGAAAGGAAGCCGCCAAAGTTGCCGACGTTATTGCGGAACTTACAACCGCTCAGGCATTTGCTGCATTTATCCTTCGTGATATCGGACGTTGGCTGGTCATATTCATCCGCGACTGCCGGACCGTGATAACCGCACTCATCACCGCGATAGGTCCAGGTGCAGGTGTTGGCCAGCATGATACGTCCCGGAAAAACAGCACCGTCCGTTTCCGTCGGCGTGGACAGTACAAAAGAGGCACTCACCGCGCTCAGTTCGCTGCACTGCTCGATGCGCCAGCGGCTGATCACCTCCTGCTCCGGATCGGCGTCACTGTTTCCGTTGACGAAGTTCACCGCATCCAGAAAACGGGCGTAAACCTTACGCCGGACCACCGTTCCGCCGACCAGACTCTGCAGATCTTCCGCCATCCCGGTGACCATACCGTACAGGTTAGAAACCGTCAGTGTGGGGCGCGTACTGGTGCCTTTGCCATTCAGTTCAAAACCACTCCCCTGAATGGGATACGGCTGATACTGTCGCCCCTGCCAGGTGACCGGCTCACCTTTTTCGTTCTGCTCATTACAGAAAAAATAACGTTCTCCACCGACCTCTGTCAGGTCGATTTCCCAGAGCACCACGCTGGCCGACTGCTCCGCACGGGTGCATTCATTCAGTGTTTCCTGCCGGATATCCTGCATCAGTTCACCACCTGTTCAAACTCTGCGCTGAACTCAACACGCAGCATACTGACCCGCGACGACCATTTTGCGCAGGTCACCTTTATCTGCCGCCACTCATAAGGCGGCGTCCACAGAAAGGCTTTCCAGCCCCCGTGCTCAGCCAGAAACGACTCCAGCGCCGTGGCCTCCCAACGGGGAACAGAAAGCGTCACGCTGTACGTTTTCAGGTTGGCATTCAGCCCGGCAGGCGCTCGCTGGGAATAGCCATCACCAAAGCGCACCTTTCTTACAGAAGGGGCCGAAGCCACATCCATACCGGGTTTCACTTTCCAGCGGAAGGTCTTCATCGTCCACCTCCGGAGAACAGACCACCATCGCGCATCTGTGCCTGAATTTCATCACGGGCACCCTTGCGGGCCATGTCATACACTGCCTTCATCATCTGTGGACCTGGCAGACCATTCGTACCGTCGTTCTGAATCACCACGTGATTGTTCTGATTAAAATTAATGCCTTCAGCCCGCCGCATCTGCGCCGGACTTCCGGCACCGCCCACATAACCACCTTCCGCATAGCCCCGCATCAGGCGGTACAGGTTGCCGACACCAATTCGGCTGGTTGCCTCCTTCGTGAAGACAAATTCACCACGGTGAACAATCCCCGCTGGCTCATATTTGCCGCCGGTTCCCGTAAATCCTCCGGTTGCAAAATGGAATTTCGCCGCAGCGGCCTGAATGGCTGTACCGCCTGACGCGGATGCGCCGCCACCAACAGCCCCGCCAATGGCGCTACCGATACTCCCGACAATCCCCACCATTGCCTGCTTAAGCAGAATTTCTGTCATCATGGACAGCACGGAACGGGTGAAGCTGCGCCAGTTCTGCTCACTGCCGGTCAGCATCGCCGCCATATTCTGCGCAATACCATCAAAGGTCTGCGTGGCTGCACTTTTAACCTGCGACATACTGTCCGTGGCGCTCTCTTCCCACTCACTCCAGCCGGACCTGAGGCCTGCCATCCAGCTCCCGCGAAGCTGGTCTTCAGCCGCCCAGGTCTTTTTCTGCTCTGACATGACGTTATTCAGCGCCAGCGGATTATCGCCATACTGTTCCTTCAGGCGCTGTTCTGTGGCTTCCCGCGCTGCCTGCCGGTCAGTAAGCCCCCGGTTTTTCGCCTCAATGGCTGCCCGTTTTGCCCGTTGTTGCTGTGCGAACTTATCCGCCTGCTGCGCCAGCGCGTTCAGGCGCTCCTGATACGTAACCTTGTCGCCAAGTGCAGCCAGCTGGCGTTTGTACTCCAGCGTCTCATCTTTATGCGCCAGCAGGGATTTCTCCTGTGCAGACAGCTGGCGACGTTGCGCCGCCTCCTCCAGTACCGCGAACTGACTCTCCGCCTTCCACAAATCCCGGCGCTGCTGGCTGATTTTCTCATTTGCTCCGGCATGCTTCTCCAGCGTCCGGAGTTCTGCCTGAAGCGTCAGCAGGGCAGCATGAGCACTGTCTTCCTGACGATCGCCCGCAGACACCTTCACGCCGGACTGTTTCGGCTTTTTCAGCGTCGCTTCATAATCCTTTTTCGCCGCCGCCATCAGCGTGTTGTAATCTGCCTGCAGGATTTTCCCGTCTTTCAGTGCCTTGTTCAGTTCTTCCTGACGGGCGGTATATTTCTCCAGCGGCGTCTGCAGGCGTTCGTAAGCCTTCTGCGCCTCTTCGGTATATTTCAGCCGTGATGCCTCAGACTCGGCCCAGTCCTTTGCTGCCATCTCTCTGGCCTTTTCAAGATCAGCCTGCAACGTGGCGGCTGAAAGCCCAAGTTGCGCATTCGCTCTGTCCTCCCATGCTCCCCGGAGATTGGCAAGAAATGCTGAGGTTTTACCGCGCCGGTGGCTTCGGCTCTGATACCACTGCCATTTTTTGTCCGCCTCATCAAAAGCCTTTTCTGCTTTCTCCAGCATTCCCTGGGCAGTGTCCGGGCGACCAATATCCAGCACCGAATCCCACATGGATTTGAATGCCCGTGCTGTCCTGTCTGCCCAGGTCTCCAGCGTGCCCATGTTCTCTTTCAGGCGGCGGGTCTGGTCATCAAACCCTTTCGTTGCGGCCTCGTTCGCCGCCTGCAATGCCCCGGCTTCATCTCCGGAACGCTGCAACTGAGCAACATACGCAATCTGCTCCGCCGTCACGTTATGGAACTGACGTGCCATCGCTGTCAGTCCCGACGTCGGGTCTGTGGTCAGCTTCCCGAAGGCTTCAGCGACCTTGTCCACCTCCACGCCGGATGCAGAGGAGAAACGCGCCACACTCTGGCTGATCGCCTCAAACTGCTCACCACCACGCACACCGGCATTCACCAGCGCCGTCAGTGACTCGCTGGTCTGGTTAAACGTCAGCCCTGCCGCCTGCCCGGCTCTGGACAGGACCAGCATACGATCTGCCGTCAGTCCCGCCTGATTGCCGGAAAGGACCAGCGTTTTGTTGAAATCGGACAGGGTTGAGTTGCCCTGATACCAGGCATACGCCAGCGCACCGGTCGCCACCGCCAGCGAGGTGGCCCCCACCATCGGCAGGGTGATCGCACCGGCAAGCCCCCTGAACATGGGGATCATCCCGCCGAAGGAGTCCTTAACCTGACCACCCTGTTGCAGCAGGATCAGCCACGGACTTTGCCCGCCTGCAAGCTGCGTGGCCACGTCGGTGAACTGTGCAGGCAGCATACGCATGGCGGCTTTATACTGCCCGACGGAAATCCCCGCTTTCTGTGCAGCCAGCGCCTGTCGGCTCAGCGACTGTTCAACGACTGCCGCTGTTTTTTTCGCATCAGTTTCCGTACCGGAAAAATGACGCCTGACTCTGGCCATCTGCTCGTCAAATCTGGCCGCATCCAGACTTAAATCAACGACCAGATCGCCTACCGGTTCAGCCATACCGGACTCCTCCTGCGATCCCTTCTGATACTGTCATCAGCATTACGTCATCCTCCGTCATGTCCGCCACATCCGGGGAAGCGGGGATAACTTCATTCCCTTCCGGGCCAAAGCGGACGCCTCCGGCAAGCCCTGCCGCTTTCTGCATCAGCACATCATCTTCAGGCTCTTCGTCAGCCTCACGCCGGTTCAGCAGACTGAAATCCAGCGGATGCATATCCGGATCGCTGAAAAACAGGCTGAGCACGGTGTACGTCAGCCCGGAAAAGTGCATATCCAGCAGAACATCATGAAAATAATGGGTACTGTAAAAGCGGTGCCAGTCGGCATACTCCGTGGATGACATCCCGGCAAGCATGGCACGCCAGTCGGGTCGCCCCATCTCACGCGCCAGTTTCAGGGCAAAACTCAGCTCACCGTCGAACACTTTCCCGCAGAAACAGGCTCTGCAGGCCCGGCGTCCTCTGTCTGTTCAGGAGCATCATTCACCACAAACTCATACATACCGGACAGCCGGTACACCACGTTTTCAGCATGAGAAATTGCCTCCGTGGGCCAGGTGGTAAGCACTTCCTGCTCAATCTGTTTAACGGCTTCATTCATGGAAGGCAGCTTTGTCTTCTTCGGATGGTTATGCCACAGGGACATCGCCACCAGAAACGCGCCGGTTCTGATGGCGTCTTCCACAGTAAACTTCCGGTTGCTGTCTGACTCCGCCTGTTCTGCCTGCCGTTTCATCAGGGCGAGATGCTCAATACGCTGCAGGGCTGACAGTTCAGAAAGCGTGACGGTCACACCGTTATGTTCAAATGATTCGGTTTTCAGGAACATCTCTGACTCCCCGGATTAACTGGCGGTGACGGTGATTTCTGCAACCGCAGCAAACTCACCATTACCGGATACGACCGGAATGTTGACCTTGCCTGCAGCAACACCTTTCACGGTGATGGTCATACCACTGACCGACACGGTGGCTTTTGTTTTATCCGCAGACACCGCACGGAAGCTCTTGTCGGTTGCGCCTTCCGGCTGGAATGCCACGGTCAGCGTGGTGCTCTTCCCTTTCACTACGGAAGCGCTGGCTGGCGTCACG
>OQVO01000483.1_pt1 | contig 12591 bp, 11 predicted proteins | sample 1691511 | NCBI WGS metagenome assembly OQVO01 (sample SAMN03418254, study PRJEB22391) | human gut metagenome | biome: human-gut; feature: organic feature; material: feces | host: Homo sapiens | place: Tanzania | collected 2013-01 | reverse complement strand
GAATACCGCCCTCCGGTGCTCAGAACCGCTACGCTATAAGGTTGGCGGGGCATCAAAGCCCTCGCCAGGTTGTGCGGGATGGGACCGCATGGAGCAATTCCTTGTATTTCTTGAATAAAGGGGTTAAGACCTTGGATGCAGTTCTGCCCCAAGAAGGCAACTGGCTTCTAAACCAAGTTTTTGCTTTTATCCTATCATGCAATATTTCATCATAAGTTATATCTCTGAAACATACTTGCTTGCTATATCCTTCAGCAATATTTTCCCAAAGTTCATCTGCTTCTGATAAATCATGCAAAAAAGTCTGTGTTATCATTCCCAAAAGCGTTGATTTTTGAGTTCCATTCTGTCCAGCAATAGCTGTCAACATGGAACCTACTTCAAACTCTTGGTCATGAAAACCTCGAAACTTTTCTATGTGTACCTTTTTTATTAGCATGATTCTACAATATTTATCTTACCCAATGCTTCTTCTGTAACTCTGCAGTTATCGGAAAAGAAGATGACTTCCGTACCTTTGCCATTGTTGTTGGCACTGTAATTGAGGTAAAACTCTTGGCTACGAAAGGATTGGTATAATGACTTGATGAATGCGGAATTATCGTATGATACAATCCATCTTAATGAATCTACATGTGTTATGACATCTCGAATTCGCTCATGGTCGGTATCATCGTAATAGTTCATATAAAGACCTCTTCCTTTTTGGTAATAAGGAGGATCGAGATACAAGATGGTATTCTCCGGGGCTGTTTGAGCGATATGGTTTACCAAATCCACAGCATCTTCATGATGCAACTCTATACGGTCAGCATAAGAGGCAATACGACGAATACGAGCTATCAGTTCTTCTTTTCTATAGCGAGCATCTATCTTATAGTTGCCAGTCTGGTTAAAACCGCCAATTACTCCTGCCTTGATGATGCCTGAACGATTGGTGCGATTCATAAAGAAAGTCGAGAAACCAAGCATCAACAAGTTGACCGTTTCCTTATTTTCCGGTGATTGCAACTCTCGCTGAATCCTCCATGTTTCCATATTTACAGGCGTTTCCTCAATTAATTGGCACAGATGGTCAGTATCGTACAACACACTATGCCAAAACGCATAAATGGAACGGTCTTTGTCATTAATGATGATACGACTTACATATTCGTCCATCAAAAGCGATAACGCTACGGCTGCACCTCCTGCATAAGGCTCCACATACACACCATCCAAAAGATCATTGTCCTTCACCACCTGTTTGATGAAGTCCGCAATCTTCGCTTTTCCTCCTGGGTATCGCAGTGGTGACAATACTTTCATCATTCATTTCCTTTCTGCTTTGCCACGGCTTGCCATAAACATTCGAAAAATGGTTGCACATTGTCCCATTCAGAAATCAATGAGTCTGGCATCGGTGAGAATCGATAGTTATGGACATAAGAGTTCATAGTCTCTGGCGACAAGGGAGAATTCTTATTGCTCATGGCAAACTCCATTCCCTTTGTTATATCAATGTTTGCCGCCTTGATTGTCTTCAAATGTTCGATCACTGTTTGCAATTTCTCCAGCAAGTTCTTACCAGATTTGCTTGAAGTCAGCTTTCCAGCCTTCAAGAGATGAAATGTTTCTATGTACACATCGACTGACATTTCTAGGAATACTCGAAGAATAATGGCTGCCGTGTTGACATAACTCTTTACGACAAGGCCTTTCATCTCGTGAAAGATGGCAGCAATACGTGCGTCCGTAATAGGAAGCTCTAATTTCTTTGGAACAAGAGTAACTCTTGGCTTTAATGGTTGCGCAACGACCGTTTTCTGTTGCTTATCATCAACTTCACGTTGTGCTGCTTGAGTTGTCACGAAATCCCATCTTTCTGTTTTATTTGTTACAGAATTCGGACTGGTAGAAGTCCCAAACAGGCTGCGCATGTATGTATCACGATCTTCTTTTTTATAGATTTTCGACACTTTGAAATCATCTTTCATCATGTCCTTTAAAATTTCTGTCAAGGCATCTGTTACCACCTCTTTCTTTATATCGGATGTCAAGTGTCCATTCTGTAGGGATATGCCCAGTTTTTGTCGAACGTTTGGGTCTGAAATCAGTCTCTGAAGATTGGTTACCTTTACTGTTGCCAACTGTTTTTTAAAGTTTTCATCTACCGTTTTGGCACCCATCAGCATATTTATGACCTGAAGAGCCATAGATGTCTTGCCCTTTGTTGTCTCTTCAAATCGTTGCTTTTGTATGGAATTCCATTGTTGTGTTCCAATACCATGCAAGCCATTGGAATGCTTACGTTCTATCCAGAGATAAGCTTCCTCTCGGTTCGCACAAATTCCACATTCCAAGCTCCGAATGACTTTTGACTCATTTTCTGCCACCAGCTTGATGAATTTCTTTTTCAAGGATTGATGTTTGTTATCAATCAGATTGGGATTGAGGAGTATCTTCAATGTGGTGATGCGGCGGTTGCCCTCCATCACAATAAACTTATTATCATCGGTAGGCAACTTGATAACCAAAGGCATATCGGTAGGATTTAGTCCATGAGCCAATATATCAACGGCCAAGTTATATAAATCGCCTTTATATTCTTCGATCATTCTATTGATGGCTTCCAACTGCGATGTTTGATGCTCGAAACGAAAGTTGTCGAGATCAATAAACAGGTTGGTAACCTTAATTGTTCTTTTTTCCATATCTATTACCTGTTTAGAATAGATTTTTTACTGAAAACCTTTGAGACAGGTAGGGGCTTCCTACACTGCCTCTAAGGAATCACATGTATTCAAAATTTCGTTGCAAATAATATCAAGCAATGGCTTAGACATCTCATCAAGCTACCACTGATTGCATAAGGCAACGTTTGTGAAGGTGACTACTTGATTGGAAGTCCACATCCTTGTTGGTGTTCCATCTCATGAATGGCCTTGTTTACCAATTCTTGCTTGGGTGGAAACGCTGCCCTCACTACATTAGTCAAGGCTTGCGCCAACAATTGCATTTCTATGTTCACGTCTTCTGGAGTATTGAACTCGAATTGGACGGAAGTCATCAAATTACTGAACATCTGCTGTACAGTGCCATACTGTAAGGTGTCATCGACTGGAACTTTGTAAAGCTTTGCCAATGAACGCTCGTTGATGCCCAACAACTTGGAGAACTGCTTGCGAGACGGGACTCGCCATCTTGTCTGAATTCGGCGAATTTCTTCAGCGGCAGTGGTTAACCAACTGTTCGCCTTGACTTTCGTCGATCTGAGGTTCATTAGGCATAGAGTTTAGCACTCTAAGTGTAAATCCTGCCTGAATTACTAATATTCTCAAATCTTCTACAAAAGTCTGTTAACGGTGATGTACTCTATAGGGTACAACACCCACAATTCATGTTTAAGTACCTTTGCTCACGAAATCTGAAAATGATTTTTAATATCAATTATTGTTGAACCCTATAATATAATAAGGTGTATGAAACTAAAAGCAACTTATACTCGCCGCATCCTGGCGAAGATGTATTTCCCAGACTGCGAACCGCAGAACGCCGTGCGCCGTCTGACCAGCGAAATCAAACGCTGTGTGGAACTGTATGAACTCTTGACCGCCAAGGGCAAGAGGTTTGACAACAAGCAGATTCTCACCATCCGTGAGGTGAAACTTATCGAGGAATATCTGGGCGAACCTGTGTACTCCATCGAGGAAGTGCTTGTATGAACTCTCATGAAGCGCATCGTTAGGTGCTGATGATGCGCTTCTTTGACTGCTAACGAAGCGCATCTTCAGGGTGTAAGGAAGCGCATCTTTAAATTGCGTGTAACTTCGACGTGCTTCGACGCACTTCGACGGATGCCCCTGAGCTGATGTTGTATCTTTGCACCAGCTAAACGAAGAACGAAGAGTGATGAGTGAAGAATTCAACACCTGGGTACACTCGGAAGTCCTTGTTCGGAGTGATGCATACATATTTAGTATTAATATCTTAATAGAATTACAATTATGAGTAAGTATTACAGTGTTTTTTCTCGTACCTTGACCATGGGTACTCGTAAAGGTGAGACCGTTTACAGTGTTCGCCCTGTTAGTAACGGAACGTTGACTACCGATAAGGTAGCGAAGCAGATTTCTACGGAATCGACAGCTACCACGGCTGACGTGAAGGCGGTACTCGACCGCTATGCCTACTATGTGATGGACAACCTTGCCAAGGGTTACAACATCGAGTTGCTTGGCTTCGGAACGCTCTACCTTCGCTTCATTACCAACAAGTCGGTAACAGACCCGAAGAAGGCGAAGAGTAATCTGGTGAAGAGCATTGTTCCTGCCTTCCGCCCTTCGTTTACCGTTGACCGTAACGGCAAGCGCACCTACGACTTGATTCCTAACCGTATCACCCTTGTGAAGTATGGTGAGGAGGAGAAGGACGGGGCTACTGACGGTAGTACTGAACCTGACACCAAGCCATCTGACAAGGGTAATAACACTCAAGGTGGTGGCAGCGAGAACGGCGGTGAGAACGCAGGCACCGATGGCGGCGGAACTGATGCTGGTTCAGACGGCAACATGGGATAGTCGCTCTTAGCAGTGCCTTGCCTCTGAAAAAGGGAGGCACTGCTTACCCTTAACTTATTGTTTCACTTTTAAATATCATTGATTATGAAAATGTTTCGTTCTAACTCTGAATCAAATCCGAACCGGATTTTGTGGACTCAAATCGTGAATGCCATCGTACAAGCGCTGATTGCAGCGCTCACGGCACTGGGGGTAAGCTCGTGCTCAATGTTTAATCTTTAATGTAGAATTAATCTTATGACTAAAGATACATTTCCTATGAACATTGGTGGGGAGAAGGTGCGATCTGAGCGCCTGCTCCTCGCCAAAGTGGAGGACGGCAAGAACATGATGTCTGCCGACTCTATCAAATTTCTGGTGCTGCATTGCTCGGCTACCCGATGCAATCAGGACTATAGTGTTGAACAGCTGCGACGCGACCATAAGGCACGTGGGTTTTATGATATCGGATATCACTTCTATATCCGGAAGGATGGGACGATGACGCAGCACCGTAAGTTGCTGGAGGTGGGGGCTCATGCCAGACCTTATAATAGATGCTCGATTGGCATCTGTTATGAAGGGGGATTGAATGAGGAAGGCAGGGCTTGCAATACCATGACGGCTGAACAGGAAACGAGACTCGTTGATCTTTTCAGAAATCTGAAGATTCTCTTTCCGAAAGCGAAGATTTTGGGGCATCGAGACTTGCCGGGGACTACTCCGAAGGAGTGTCCGGGCTTTGATGCTGGCAGCTGGGCTTTGCAGCACCAGTTGGAATAGAAGGATTAAACGTCCTTCCTTACCATTTTTCGAAAATCACCCCGTCCCTCTTTACCCTTAAAGAGGGCTCCACCTCTCACCACGACCCTCTCACCCTCAGGGGAGAGGGAGGAAACCGCCCTACTCGGTGCTCAGAACCGCTGCGCTCTAAGGTTGGCGGACCATCAAAGGTCTTCGCCATATTGTGCGGGATGGGACCGCCTGGGGGAACTCTACTTTTTAAACTTTTCTATTTACAAAATTCTACCAAGATATATTAAAACAGGCAAGGATAGAATATGGTAGAGGAAAGATAATATAAGAGAATAATATGAAGACGAATATTATTTTTGCACTATATATGGCATTTATCGTAATAGCTATTGCTGTTGGCTTTTACATGCAATGGAATCCTATAGTAATAGCTATATTGTTGGGAATGTTATTTGTGGGTACCATTTGCTATTTGATTGGCATTTGTCGACATTTAATTATGCTAAGTGTTAATTCCTGGAAGGAGAAAATTCATAAAGCCTATCGAAAATACATTCGCAGAATAGCTGTCAATTGTGGTCGTAAAGTCAACCGATGGAAATTAGAAGATACAGGGGAAAACCACATATCCTTATTGTCTCCTATAGATGATTTCAAGAGACATAAAGAATACATTATCCGTCTAAAAAATGCTATAGACCAACCGAATGTATTTAATATAGCTTTGACAGGTTCATATGGTGCAGGCAAGAGTTCTATACTTAAAACTTTCAAAGCATATTACCCGGAATATCACTATGTGAATGTGTCGCTTGCGTCTTTTGTTGAGGTTAACTTATCAGATAGTGATAATACAGTTAAGGGCAAAGAAGACAGCTTTGAGGAACAGTTGGAATATAGTATATTGCAACAACTTTTCTACCATGTAAAAGCTACAAATATACCAGAATCAAGATTCGGGCGTATAGAAAGAACATCAAGCAGGAAACGGATTTTGACTACCGTGAGCATATTGTTGTTTGTTGTAGCAAACTTATTTCTGTTTTGTCAGGAACAGTTGGTCAAGTACTTCTTGATTCCAACAGAAGTTTTGAAATATTCATTCTTATTTGGGTTAAGTATATGTGTATTCATTCTTGGTATATGGGTTATTTTGTTCCAACTTATTCTTTTCATAAAGAAGATTAGCATCAAAAACCTAACGTTAGATAAGGCTACGTTAGAATTTGAAGAGAAGAAGAATGTTTCCATTATGAATCGCTATTTGGATGAGATTCTTTATCTCTTTCAGGAAAAGAAGTATAATGTTGTAATATTTGAAGATATTGACCGCTTTGAAAATACACATATATTTACAAAGCTGAGGGAATTAAACTTGATTCTTAACCAGTCAGAAGAAATAGGAAGGAGAATTATCTTTCTTTATGCACTGAAAGATGACATTTTCGCCAATGCAGAAGAACGAACAAAGTTCTTTGACTATATAGTCCCTGTTATTCCTTTTGTGAATGCTTCTAATTCTGGAGACTTGTTCAGAAGAAAAATTTCTGATTTACATATTCCTGAGGCAGAGGTAAGCTCTTCATTTATTACGGATATATCTGCGTTTGTTAATGATATGAGGGTATTGACAAATGTAGTGAATGAGTTTGATCTTTATCGTAACTTGCTTGACAAGAAACTGAAGAAGGAAAAATTGCTGGCTATGATTCTATATAAGAATCTCTATCCTACTGATTTTTCTTTGTTGCATCAGAACAAAGGCGTGGTTTATGAGACTTTTTTGTCTGCAGAAAAATTAAGGTATGAAATACAGAAAAGTGAGTGGGCACGATTAGAGGAGATTGATTTGGAGATACAAGCTATATCAGAAGAGTCTCTTCGGTCTATAGAAGAATTACGCGCAGTTATTGTTGGAAAGTTATTGAAATTATTGCCAAGCCTTGGCTGGGAAATATACTGTGATGGTAGCAAAACTGATATAGGTAGTCTATTTTCTGAAGAAAATATACAGCATATTCTGAATGGAAAAATTTATTTTATAAGCAACCGTTATATTAATTCGTCTAGGCATCCTAAACTTGATGAAATCAAGTCTTCTTTGGGAGAAAGTTATAATTATGGTAAGAGAAAAGAGCAAATACAATCAATTGCGAATAACAAAATTGAATATCTAAGAGATGAACGCAAGGCTTTTATGGATGATATAGCAGCCATAGAAAAATATACACTCTCAGATATTGCAAAATCAGATAAGGATATCTTCGAGCATGTGGCCATACCAAAAGGTGAAGAAGGAAAACATAAGGTCCTCAAATATCTATTGGAGAAAGGTTATATAGACGAAGAGTATTTCTTCTATATTTCAATATTCCAAGAAGGAAGACTAACACCTTCTGATCAGGAATTCCTTCTTTCTATCAAATTCAATACACCTAAAGAATTTGATTATAAGTTGCAAGAAATTACTTCTCTTATCCAGAACCTATCTGGTGTAGATTATGACCATAAGGGAATATTGAACAAAGATCTGTTAGAATATTGTTTACTACATGAAGATGAATATGAGGATGAATGTGATGCTATTCTTAAACAAATGGTTGTTCATGAAGAATATATAGATTTGCTATATCAATTCATGCAAGAAGGCAATTGTGTACCGACCTTCATCAAGCGATTAGTCCATATTGATAAAAATGTTTGGAAATCATTAAATATGGATATGAATCATACCAATAAGGATAAAGACAGGGTTATTTCCATGATGTTTAAGTATGCAGACATAAACGACATAAAATCTGTAAATACCTCATATCCATTCAATATTTATATAAACGATAACTACAATTATTCTAATCTGTTTGAAGATATAGATCAAAAAAAGGTTCGGGAGCTTCTTGATTTGCTGGATTTAAATGTTCAATCGTTGAAAGATGACAGCAATGGTACTGACACATATTCTTATATATATGAGAACAACATGTATGCTCTGACATTGTATAATATTAAGGTGATATTCAAGCATAACGAATTGCCTGTAAATAATTTGGATTCTGCCATCTATACTTCTATAGAAGAGACTGAACTGAATGAACTACAGGGATATGTTCATCAAGAATTACCAATATTTGTAGATAATCTTATGTTTGCTCCAAGCAACACGAATGAGTCGTCTGATAGTATAGTGTCTTTAGTGAATGAAGACATTCAATCGAGCGATATTATTAAACTTATCAATCACAATGTTACCTTGTGGGATGATTGTGAGGGTATTACAGATAAAGATATCGTAAGTACTTTGTTCGTAGGGAACAAAATAAAAATGACGTTTGAAAATGTGAAACATTACTGCTCTTGTATAGGTTCATGGAATATCGATGATACACTGTTAACATTCATGAATAGCAATAAGGAAAAATCCATGGAAGAATTTACCAAGCTTGTGGAAAGTAATGATGAACATGAAATAGAGTTGTTGTCAAGTGTTGTAGAATCTGATGGTATTAAAGACAAAATTGCTTTCTCTGTATTCAATAATCGTTTTCTTATTGATATATGGTGCAAGGATTTGTCACAATTAAATGAAACGAGAGTAAGATATGTTGTAGATGAAGGCATTATAAGTATATTACCAAGTACTTATCAAGACATAATAACAGGACATCCACTGCTGAGTAAATACCTCCTTTGTAAAAATCCAGATAATATTATTTCAGAGTGGGATGAATTTGCTTTTAGCATAACAACCGTAGTCGAGATGCTGAGTTGGATAGAATATAAAAAATACCATAACTTCATATTGAATAAGATTGAATTGGAAAATATCACGCCTGATATTGCGGATGCTTTATTATCGTATTTCTGCAAATCGGACAGTGAGTTTAACTTGTCTGTGTATGCAGAAGCTATGGAAAAGTCAAGTAATCCTGCTCTAAAGGTTTTAGCAAGTACATGTTGTATTGCGAAAAGAACATTGGCAATGAATGAACTGGCTGGTATCTTCGCTAAAACAAAAGGTATATTTGAAGGCCTTGAAAAGCCAGGAGAGGTTTATTCTATTTCAAAGGAAGTAGAAGGTGCACAACAATTCATGGAAACCCTACGCCAAATCAAATATATTGGTCTGGTGAAAGAGAAAGATGGTTGTCTGACTGGAAAAGTTTTAAAACGTAAAACAAAGTAAAATAAACATGAAATCATCTGTTGTCTTATTGAACTTATTGCGAATTGCGCTTGGTAATTCAGCAGAATGGAAGGGGGAAGGAAGCGTGGACTGGAAGGAGGTGATTGGGCTGGCACGGAAGCAAGGGGTGCTGGCTATAGCCTTTGATGCCTTGGAAAAGATGCCGGCGGAGCTTCGGCCTTCTAAGTATATTCTGCTGGAGTGGTTTGCTAGGGTGAACACCATGGAACAGGTGTATGAGCTCTATGTCAATACAATCAAGGATTTGGGGCGACTTATCGGCAGTAATGGGCTTTATATGATGGTGATGAAGGGATATGGTTGTTCTCTTCACTATCCTAAACCGAATCACCGGCCTTGTGGGGATATTGATATCTTCCTGATGGATAAGGTGGGAAGGCATGACGAGGAGATGGTGAAGGCTATCGATGACGTGGTTGCCAAAGAAACGGGTGCTCGGATTTCATACGATGATGAGCATCATTCTATCTTCGCTTTCGGGAAGTGTACCGTGGAGAATCATGCTACGGTTCTTAATGTATCGCCATATAAGGTGAATATCTGGATTAATGATTTGTTGGAGGAACTCGCAAAGGATTCTACTGATGAGGCTGCTTTGGGATTGGTCTTGCCTTCTGCCAGATTTTTTTCTATCCATCTGCTCCGACACATGGCTACTGATTTCGCCACGGAAAAGACGACGTTGAGGCATGTGCTGGATTGGGCTACGTTTGTGAAGTGCCATTCTGATGAGATTGACTGGGGCTTCGTGAGGGATGTTGCCCATCGGGCTAAGATGCATCTGTTTCTTGATGCCTTGAATGGGATTTGTGTGGAGTATCTGGGGTATCCCAAGGAGATATTTCCTGTGGAAAAGGAGAATGTCAGACTGAGAGATAGGGTGTTGGGAGATATTCTCCATCCTGAATTTCAGGATGAGGTGCCTTCTATGGAAAAGAGAATTGCGTATGGAATTGTCAAGACGAAGAGATTGTGGGTGAATAGATGGAAACACAGAATGGTGTTTGATGAGAGTATCCTTTCTACGTTCTGGAATTCTGCGATTTATCGGATGAAACACTAAATTTTTAAATAGCTGCTATCGTTTGATAGCTTTGAACTAACTATATTATTTTCAACAATATGAATACTTTTAAGAACATTAAAGTTGCAGTAGCTGGTACAGGCTACGTAGGTCTGAGTATAGCAACTTTGCTATCTCAGCATCATCATGTAAGTGCAGTGGATGTTGTCCCTGAGAAGGTGGAGAAACTGAATAAGAGGATTTCTCCAATACAGGATGATTACATCGAGAAGTATCTGGCAGAGAAGCCACTGAACCTGGTCGCTACCTTGGATGGCAAGGCGGCTTACAAGGATGCGGACTTCGTGGTGATTGCTGCTCCTACCAACTACGACCCGGTGAAGAATTACTTCGATACTTCGCATGTGGAGGAGGTCATCGACCTGGTATTGGAGGTGAATCCGGATGCTGTGATGGTGATCAAGAGTACCATCCCTGTGGGCTATACCCGTAGTCTCTATCTGAAGTATGCCAAGAAGGGCGTGAAGAAATTCAACCTGCTCTTCTCTCCTGAGTTCCTTCGTGAAAGCAAGGCACTCTATGATAATCTCTATCCTAGCCGCATCATCGTGGGCTATCCTAAGATTATCGACCGTCCTGAATTTGCTGAGGAGAATGAGGCCATCAAGCGTGTGACGGATGTGGAGATGCTGAAGGAGGCTGCCAAGACTTTTGCGGCTTTGCTGCAGGAGGGTGCCATCAAGGAGAACATCGATACACTGTTTATGGGCATGAAAGAGGCTGAAGCCGTGAAGCTCTTCGCGAATACTTATCTGGCACTTCGTGTAAGCTACTTCAATGAGTTAGATACATACGCTGAGATGAAGGGCTTGGATTCTGAGGCTATCATCGACGGCGTGGGTCTGGATCCTCGCATCGGTACACATTACAACAATCCTAGCTTCGGTTATGGAGGTTACTGTCTGCCTAAGGATACCAAGCAGCTGTTGGCTAACTATGCTGATGTGCCTGAGAACCTGATTGAGGCGATTGTGGAGAGTAACCGTACTCGCAAGGACTATATCGCTGATGCGGTGTTGAGAAAGGCTGGATATTATAACGAAAACAGCAGTTATGATGCCGGTAAGGAGCATGAGTGCGTGATTGGTGTGTATCGCCTGACGATGAAGAGTAACAGCGATAACTTCCGCCAGAGTGCCATCCAGGGCATCATGAAGCGCATCAAGGCAAAGGGGGCAGAGGTTATCATCTACGAGCCTACTTTGGAAGATGGCAGTACTTTCTTTGGAAGCAAGGTGGTGAATGACTTGGAGCAGTTTAAAGCGCAGAGCCAGGCGATTATTGCCAACCGCTATGATACCTGTCTGGATGATGCCAAGGAGAAGGTTTATACACGTGATATTTTTAGAAGAGACTAGTTATGGTACAATATAATGTTGATTTAATGGGGAAGACAATCCTCGTGACAGGTGCTGCTGGCTTTATCGGCAGCAATCTGGCTTTTAGACTGTTGAAGGAAGTGAAGGACGTCAAGGTAGTGGGTATCGATAATATGAACGACTATTATGATGTGCATATCAAGGAGGAGAGACTTCGCCGACTTCAGGAGTTTGAGGGTTTTACCATGGTATATGGCAGTATCGCTGACAAGGCGGTGATGGATAAACTCTTTGAGGAGCATCAGCCAAAGGTGGTTGTGAATCTGGCTGCCCAGGCTGGTGTGAGATATTCTATCACGAATCCTGATGCTTATGTCCAGAGTAACCTGATTGGTTTCTACAATATCCTGGAGGCTTGCCGTCATCATGAGGTGGAGCATCTGGTTTATGCTTCATCATCTTCTGTTTACGGTTCAAACAAGAAGGTGCCTTATTCTACGGATGACAAGGTGGATAATCCTGTGAGCCTTTATGCTGCTACGAAGAAGAGCAACGAGCTGATGGCGCATGCCTATTCAAAGCTTTACAATATTCCAAGTACAGGTTTGAGGTTCTTTACGGTGTATGGACCTGCGGGAAGACCGGACATGGCGTACTTCGGCTTTACCAATAAACTGGTGAAGGGTGATA
>OQVO01000481.1_pt1 | contig 12629 bp, 16 predicted proteins | sample 1691511 | NCBI WGS metagenome assembly OQVO01 (sample SAMN03418254, study PRJEB22391) | human gut metagenome | biome: human-gut; feature: organic feature; material: feces | host: Homo sapiens | place: Tanzania | collected 2013-01 | reverse complement strand
AATCTTCTATTCGCTTAATCATTGAAAAGACACGCTCAAAGCGGTAGGAATTGCACTTCGCTGTAATGTCTCAAGAATCATTTTCGGAGAACTTCGCTACGGAGATGTAACGAATGAAGTTCTAAAAGCATGGAACACAGGACATACAGGAAACGCAAGCACAATCCACGCTGACAGCTGCCTTTCAATGATTAAGCGAATAGAAGATTTGCTTCGCGAGGTAATTCCGGGGGAACTTCCCGATGTCTCGCAAAGCGTTCAGCTTCTGGTTCACATGAAGCCCACTGAGAACGGGCCTGTGCTGGATGAAATCCTGGAAACAAAAAACTTGAAATAGCGGAGTGAGAGCAACACGCTCCGCAAAAACTACACGAGGAGTACAACTTAGTATGAAAAACAATCTTTCTAAAACCGTAAAATCGGCTCTTACATCAAAACATTTTATTGCCTGTGCGCTCATCTTTGCAGCGTGCATCGTACCGACTTTTGCCGCAGGTTCCGGAGAATCAATCGCTGAACTCGATACCTGGGCAGACAAAATTCTTGAGCTTTTCCAGTCTAGCTGGGTAAAGGCAATCCTTCTTGTCGCCCTTATCGTTGAGGCAATCGGTATGGTCCTCGCCGGTCAGCAGGGAGGCGGCGGTCAGATGATTAAGAAATTCGCTCCGTGGATTATCGGAACAATCATCCTTCTTTCGGCCTCAAGCATCTGCTCTTACTTCCTTGACGGACTTTCTTTTGAAATCGCAATGGCGGATACACCGCATACAGAAGCAGTTTCCTCTCTTCCGTCACAGGCTCTGCCCTCCCCTGCCTTATTGCCGTTTGCTGCAGTTTGACAAAAAGGAGTTGAATGACAATGGAAGAAATCTCCGTATTCGATTATTCAACTCCCGTCCACAAAGTATTGCTTGAGCCGAACCTGCTTCTTGGGATCGGGCTGACTCCGGCAATGCTCATCATGGTACTCACCATCGTGCTTATGAACATCGTAAGCATCTGGTGCGTAATTATCGGAATCTTTCTATATGTAATAGCCAGAATGGTCTGCAATAACGACCCTTACGCACTCACCGTACTTTTTGACAGGCTTCTGGCTCCTGATGTCTGGAGGGCAGATTGAAAATACCATCATTAGATTTACTCAAATTCAAAGAACCGCAGAACCAGCTCAAATATGTGATTCCGTGGTCTTTTATCATTAGCCCGGGCATTTGCCTTCTTAAAAACGGTGCGCTTATGACGACCTATCAGGTTGAATATCCTGATTTGGAAGCCTCGTCCGCTCCAGAGATTGCAAGCATGGCTTCCCTTTTCAACCAGAGCGCAATGGCACTTGCCCAGAACGAAGGCTGGGCTTTGTTCTTCGATGTAAAGCGGTACAAAACAAAAGCCTATCCTGCCGGGGACTTCTCGAACCTTGCGGGCTGGCTCATCGACCAGAGACGGGCAGAAAACTATCACAAGTTCGGCGAGCATTTCACGACCAAATATTACATCACTTTCGTCTATCAGCTTCCAAGCGACATTGATTCAAAAACCACGGGCTTTTTCTTCAAGAATAAGACAAAGAATCAAAAAGGCAAAAACAAAGAAGTGAAAGGTAACAATCTTCCTAAGATGCAGAAGGAAGCGGAGGACTTTCTTGATGAATGTGAGAAAGTCATGGGAACGCTTGCGGTAAAGCTCTGGATTCACCGCCTCTCCGACTCGGAACTTTTCTCGTACATCAAAAGCACAGTTTCTCTGAACAGACAGAACCTTGTTTATCCAGAAGACACATTCTTCTTTCTTGATAACTATCTCTGTGACATGGATATTCAGAACTCACAGCCTCTCAAAATCGGAGATTACTACGCTCCTGTCATGGGAATCATGGATTTTCCGAACAAGACTTATCCCGCAATCTTTGACGCTCTGAACCGTACGATGACTGAATTCCGCTGGACCACAAGGTTCATTCCGCTCTCAAAGGAAAAATCCACGAAGGAAGCGGAAAAATATCAGAACCGTTTTTACTCTGCCCGCAAGTCAGGAATGACGCTCTTCACTGAAATGGCGATGAATGTCGAAATCGACAAGGAGAACAAGGGCGCACTTGAAATGGAAGCCCAGGCTTCTGACATTCAGGGCGACATCGCTCTTGGCGAATATGTTCTCGGCTATTACACATCAAACCTAATGGTTTGGGATAAGAAGCTTGAAAGCGCAAAGCTGAAAGCACGGAAACTTCAGCAAGTTGTACGCTCATGCGGATTTTCCGTAAAGGAAGAGACTTTCAACAATACTCAGGCATGGCTTGGAATGATGCCGGGAAATGTGTACGCAAACATACGCCGTCCGCTTATCTCGACAAAGAATTTTTCGAATATTATTCCTCTCAGTTCCGCCTGGCAGGGACTTCTTCACAATGACTTCACAGAAGAAACCTGCGGCTCTTCAATTCCACTCTGTACCTGCTCCACAAGCTACGGAACGCCATTCTTTCTGAACCTTAATGTCCGTGATGTCGGCCACACTTTTGTCTTTGGTCCAACCGGAGCCGGAAAATCTACCCTGCTCGCTCTCCTCATGGCATCTGCAACAAAATACAAGGACGCGAATATCGTCTGTATCGACAAGCAGCTTTCAAGCCGTGCCCTTATGGTCGGTGGAGGCGGAATCTACATAGAGCCAGGAAAAGATGAAGTCGCCTTCCAGCCGCTTTCAGAGCTTAAATCTCCCGATAAGTGTACGCCGTCTGAATACACAGAAAGCCTTATGTGGTGCCAGCAGTTCATCGAAGGATTGCTCGCCCAACAGAATATAGAAATCACGCCCGAAATGAGCAAAGTGATTTCAGAGACACTCCGCCTCATCTCTCAGAAAGACAAAAGCCGCAGAACACTCACGACTTTCCAGCAGTACGCGACTTATTCTGACCCGGAAAATGGCTCGAACACCATCAGAATCGGTCTTGATCCTTATTGCCCCGGCGGTCAGTTCGGATCGATTTTTGACGCAGAGGAAACAACTCTTCCTCTATCAAAGCTGATTACAATCGAAATGGGAAGTCTTATGCGTCTTTCAGAAAAAGCCGTTGCCCCTGCCCTCATGTACATCTTCTGCTATCTTGAAAAACTGTGGAACCTGCCGACAAGCTCTAAACAGCCGCTCACATTCCTTTTCCTTGATGAAGCGTGGCTTTACCTTCAGCACCCGATTTTCGCGGGCTTCCTACAGGAATGGCTCAGAACGCTCAGAAAGAAAAAGGTCTTCTGCATTTTCGCAACACAGGAAGTAGCTGCTGCCGCAAAAAGCTCGCTCTCTGACACAATCGCTCAACAGTGTCTTACAAAGATTTACCTTGCAGACGAATCTGCTACTACACCTGGACTTGTTGAGAGCTACCGTTATTTCGGTCTTACGGATTCAGAAATTCTCGCACTGTCAAACGCAACTATGAAGCGCGATTACTATTTCAAAAATCCGAATGGATGCCGTATGTTCACGCTCGACCTTGACCCATTCCAGCTTGCCCTGATTTCCCCAGACCATGAGATGCTCGACAGGATTGAAGCGGAGCATGGCCGGAACACTACAGAGCCGCTTGCCTTTGAGATTCTTGAAGAGACAAAAAAGAAGTTTTCGGACTTGGGAAAAGACACAAAGCAGGTGAACTACGAAAAATACAAGAAAATGCTTGCAGCTTGTTAAACACTACATCAGGAGGAACACATCATGAGATTAAAACAAAAAATCACTATCGCAATTATAAGCCTTGCTTTCGCCACACCGAATCTTTTTGCTTCCGGCTATCCGGTCTTCGATGTTTCAGGTTGGCTTACAGCTCTCGACCAACTTTATCAGCAGTATGACATGGTTATTAACTCAATCACGACCATTGAAAACCAGTACATGCAGATTCAGCACGCTGTTGAGCGGGCAAAATCAATCGACTGGGATAATATCAGATTTGACGGAGACTTTGACCTCAGAAATGACATCAAGGACGCAAACCGCCGTGTGAACAAACTTTTAAACCAGGCTCGTATCATAAAGAACACAATCACAACGCCATCGATTGATTGCGGATATGGCCGCTATTCTCTCGCTGACCTTTGCGGGATGAACGGTTCCGATCACAACTTCTTTTCCGCAGTCGGAACGATGGAACGCTATATGAGTGATTCTATGAGCAATACAATCAAGAACATCGAAAATGGTCTCACCGAAAAACAGCGGATTTCAATCTGGCGGAAATACGGAATTTCCCCGAAAAATTACCTTTTCGTCCAACAGTCCGTAGCACAGGTAAAAAACGCAGCATCTAAAGTTCTCGCTAAGGCAACCGATGAAGCCATCGAATTGAACCGTGAGGAGAAAGTCGCCAGAAGCAATGCCGTAATTGAAGCTGCATATTCACAGACAGACTCAGACGGAAATATGACCGATTCTGCTGCGAACGAGGCAAACCTGTATCTTTCCCAGCAGACCGTAGACGGACTTCTTTCGATTGAAGAATCAGTGAACGACCTTGCAAGCCTAGAAGCAAGCCGACTTATCGCACAGGAAAACGAGAAACAGGCTGAGGCTGACCAGATGGCAGCAGAACAGCAGAGGCAGGAATCTTTTGACAGCAAGGTTCCTGATTCTTTCAGAAAATAAGAGGTAGTCCGTGACACACACAATAACTGGCTGGATTGATATTCCTGTCATTCAGGCAATCGAATATTTTTCCGGCGTTCTTTCAACTTTTTACAAATGGGGAAACCACTATGCTCTCGCAATCGGAACAATCGGACTTTGCTGGTCAGCTTTCAAGCTGATTAACAGCCGATTTAGCGTCCGTGATTTCTGGTGGGACACATTTTATAAATGGCTTTTGTTCATTCTCTTTATGTCGATTTACCCGCTTCTCACAATAGGAATATCCGTAGTCGGAAACCGTGTGGGCATTCAAGCGGGAAAAGGTAAACAGGCAATTATCGACTCCCTCACTTCGATGAAGCAGAGCATTGAGCAGGATTTAGCCATACAGGAAAAATGGGCTGAAGAACTTGAGGTTGAGCTGAACTCGAATTTTGAGAACTTTACATTTGAGACCAGCTTCGGAAACTCGGATAACTATAATTCCTACATCGACTCTCTGACAGAAGAAATCGGGGCAGCGAAATTCAATTCAAAAAGAGATAAGAAAAAGGCTTTGGAACTTGTAAACGAATACCGCGAGAAAAATAAATTCCACAGTCTTTTCGGAGCAAGAACTTTACAGGCAATCAAGGACATTCTTGTCGAAAAGCGGCCTGATGGAACGAACGGAGATGTTCTGACGAATTCTTACATTGACCTCGACATCTGGCTCAAAAATGCAGATGGGGGTGATTCTTATTATCTATCCCCTTCCGCAATTTTGCGTGTCTCAATTTTGGGATGCCAGATTATGTGGGAAAAAAATCAGATTGCTTACGCCCTCGACATTGATGAGATTGATGAGGAAAATGTCAATTTCATGAAAAAAGGCTTCAATAAAATGACTGCGACAATAGCTCATGTTCCGACTATGATTATGACAATGCTCTGCTGCATTGTTCTCATAGCCTGCTGTATTTTTGCTCTCATTCAGTACGTCATGACGATTTTGGAATATACGATTGTTATGGGAATAGGAGCTTTCTTCATACCGTTCATTCTGTTTGATGGAACTAAAGATTTGCCTAAAAAACTCGTCCCTGTTTTCACAGGATTCTTCATCAAGATGATTGTGATGACAATATGCCTCTTCTTTGTGTTCTACCTTTTCATTCAGGAAACCGTAGATATTATGGCTGAAAACGGTGGAATGAACTGGGTATCTTTTTCTACAATCTGCTTCACTAGTCTGATTGCACTCGTTCTTTGCCAGAACGCACCGAAAATTGCAATGACACTTCTGACAGGACAGCCACAGCTTTCAATGGGTGAGTTCGTACAGGCGGTAGGTTCTGCCGTAGTAGGCGGAAAACTCATGGCAAAGGGCGCAACTACAGCCGCACATGCAGCAAAAGAAGGAGCAAGAACTCTCGCACAAGGATATGTCGATACCCGTGGAGGACTTTCAAAAGTTCATGCCGCAGGAAAATCCGCAAGCCAGAGTGCAAAAGAACTTGGTGGAACAGATTCCCAGGCAAGGAGCGCAGCAGTAAAAGGAATGTTCGCAACCGTAGGAGGTGACTTAAAAGACAAGTTCAAAAATGCCGGAAACAACTTCCTTCACGGAGGCAATGGCGGAAACCACGGAATGGCAGGTTCAGGCGGTGGCATAAGCGGAAATCAGGCTCATCAGCGCAACGGACAGAACACTTCCCGCGAGCTTGGCAAGGACGATTCAAGGACACTCAACCAAACTTCAAATCCGCACTTCCAAAATGCTACAAAATTTGATTCTGCCACCCAGAGCAGCGTAAATATGACCCGAAAAGAGTTCTATGATGAAAAACGCCAGCAGGGAGCAAACATCGGAAATTCAGCCGCTCTCAAAGTGATGGAAAAAGCCGAGAAAAAACAACAGCAGCAGAAAAAAGCCTCTGCTCTCCCGGAAAACCTCACCGGCAATGAGCGTGAATACGAAGGGGAATAATCTGCCTCTCCAAAAAAAATTAACCGAGTTTACCGGATTTCATATTCGGTAATACTCGGTTAAACATTATGGGTCTAAAATCACCGAGGTCTACTCACGGGCAATTTTAACGGCATCCCCTGCCCTCGGCTCTGTTCCCGCACGGCGCATAGAGGAAACTGTCGTTTCGGAAACGCCCATTCCATTATAGCGGCAAGCTGGCGGTATGTTGTGTGACATTGTTTTCGTAAGATTTCAACTCTGTTCCAAAAATCCATCACTTGCATTATAGCACAGTTTACCGCTTTTGTTTCAATCGGCTTCAAATGAACATCTGAATTACCTGCACAACCATTCCAGTGATGCACAAGGCAGACATCGCATAAATCACGGCATCCTTCCAGCTGAACTTTCTTTTCTGTTCCGGAATTTTACTGATAAGCGTGTTGTTCTGTTTCTCGCAGCTTTTTAGAAAGGCAATTATGCTTTTCTTGACCGAATCGAATTCAGAGTTCGCCACGGTAAGACTTTCCTTACAGCGTGTCTGGACGATTTTGTATTCGTTCTCAGAAGCCTTTGCCATGTCCTTCCTGAACTGCTCAAGAGTTTCTGTGAGTTTGGAATCTATATCCGCAAATTTCTTAATCTGCTTTACGATGTCCTGTACAAGAGCCATCTGCTTTTCCTGCACAGACTTTGATTCCGCTTCAAGATGCCGCATTTTTTCATCAAAAGCAGACTTGATTTCATCGAACTTCACACCCATAAGCGCACGTTCTTCAACCAATGCCTTTTTGAGCATAAGGCATTCTTTTTCAATGCTCTTCGAGCTGATTTGAGTCTCAATGTAGCGGGTATAAGAAACTTCCTTGTCGAGTTTATCTGTCAGTTCCCTGGTCTTTGCTCCGAAGGAATTATAGAAGCTGACCATATCCTCATACATCGCCCTTGTGTCTTCGCTGTCGGCGGTGCGTTCAAGAAGCTCATTCACAGAACGGCACAGGCGGTCAAGTTTCTCGTCCGACGTATCTTCCGGGCTTTCCATCGGAACGGTCTGAAAGCTGAATCCAGTTTCTTCTATATTTTTATCTTCGTCAGAAGATTCTGAGTCCGATTCATCTGCATACACAAGCATCTCGACCTCATCATTTTCAGGCATATCTTCTGTTACAGTTTCATTTTCTGAAAATTCTGATTCCGTCATGACTTCACCGCCTCGACCTGTTTTCCGTCAAGCCACCATTCTTCAACGCCGTCACGAACATCAATCACAGCAGGACCGTCCTCATAATGAAGAACTCCGTTTTTCCAGTGCTCCACATGATTTCCGTCATGAGTCTCAAGAGCCGGAAGATTATTTCCTTCCTCGTCTTTCGTATCATTGAGATAGCCTTTCCTTGTCCTGATTGTAATTCCGTCAAGAATATAATCGCCTTCTGCGATATTCATATCCCTGTCGATAATACGCATATTCTGGTATCTTCTGAAACTCTGCATTTCCGTCCTCCCCTACCCTATCAGTGAAGTTTTTTCCATACAGTAAGGATTGAACGAATCAACCGCTTCCAAAACCGTCTTTATTTCCGCTGATGAATTCCGCGCACTGATTAAAAAACGCTCGGAAAAGAGCTTTAAGAAGCTGCCCTCAGATTCCATCTCCATGATGTGAGAAAAAGCGTCAACATCCTCGGCTGTCACATTTATTGTCACAGGTATTTCTTTCATGCCGTAACCTCCCGTCTTTCGTTTTTTCCAACAAACTCAATGTAATCCGCAATCATATAAATCTTCGTTCTGAATTCGTTGGAACTCGTAACATAGTTTTTCTGAACCATGCTTCCAAAAAGATTAACTTCCTTTCCATGAACAAGTTCCGGCATAAGAAGCGGCGCAATTTCACGCTTGAAATGAACCTGCAAAGTCAAAGGCTCGTCATTGAAAGCCCCAGGTTTTCCGTAATCCTTAACGACAAATGACACTAGAGGCACATCGTCGCCATAAACATTGAACAATTCCGCATCCTTACAGATTGTTCCGTGCAAAGTAATTCTGTTCACTTATACCCTCGCAAAAGTAATCTAGCCACACTCAAAGTGATCCAAAACATCACGATTCTGATTCCTGCCCTCTTCTTCCAGTTCCACGGATCATAATGATTCCAGCGAAAACAACTGCAGAAGATTAAAATCAAAACCGTGCCGACAAAGCCAAGCACTATCACAGAAACCCATGTATAATGCCAGGAAAGATAACAAAGTATGCCTTTCATGCGGACAGAGACCTTCCAAAGTTCCCTCCGGAAAATACGCCCAGCCTCATTCATAAAAGACGAAGAAAATAATTTCAGAAAATCAGCACCTCCTGTTTTTATTGCTAATACAGAACTGTTACTTACCTACCACAATTCCATATTTCTTGTAGACACAATCAAACATTTCTTTCTGGCGAATCCGTTCAGTTGGGTTCATCAGCTTTCTGAAATCAAAACTTGAAATCACTTCTTTCACTTCACTCTCGAACTGAGATTTCTTCTCAGGCGGAAGCTCATAAATCTGCTTTGCCTGTAAGACTTTCAAGGAATCAGCCCTATCCGCAAATGTAAAATCACATTTTTTGCAGTTAAAAGCCTTCGCCTTGTTTTTCTCCCCACAACACGGACATTCGACATAACTGTTAGATTCCTGATTCTCGTCTTTTTTTGACTCATAAGTTTTCATGATGAAATCAGCTACTACATCCTCTGCAAATACAAGGCTTCGGAAAAGGGCTGGAATGCTCTCTGGATTTTTCGCCCTCGTCTTATCAGCAACAAACTGAATGAACTCCCCTGCCATCTCGTCATCAAAACCTTTTGATTCCAAAAGCAGATTCAATTTCTGCCGGAATTTCTTTGAGTACGGGTCACAGCCAAGAGACTTTTGTAATTTTTGTGAAATAAAATTAAGGCGAGCCGCAAGCAAGCTGTCAGCTTCTTCCCCTGCTGCATTTTTTAAATCATGTAATGCTATATTATTGGGTCCAGATTCTGGACTGCTTTCGTCCGATTTCTGGACTATTTCAGTCTGATTTCCGGACTCAAGTCCATTTTTTGGACTGACTGAACCGGTCTTTACTTTCCTATTCCGCTCCGCATTTTCCTGATATAATCTGCGGCTTCTTACCGTGTAATAAACCGGGTATAGCTTACCGTTCACAGACAAAATCTGTTTGACAATGAGTTTTCTTTCCACGAGTTTTTTCAAAGCAGAAAATACGGTGGAACGCCCGGAATTGCTCCAGACTTGCAGGTATTCAACAGAACCTTTGAAGAAAGATTCTCCATCCTGACAAAATCCATGAATACAAGCCAGAATCGCAATTTCACTCAGATTCAAGTCCAGCTTGTACATCCAGCGTTCAATGTGAATATAATTTGAGTCAGGAATGTTACCGGCATTCATATTTTTTCCCCTTCAATACGCTTTGTTTTTTATCTTCATCAACTTTTCTAAAAATCGTGCTATAACAGCCTTGAGCAAACGGACTGTTCCCCGGATACTCACGGCACTTCATATAAAAACAGCAGCCGAAACAGCAGTCGCTGTCCTTTATCTGCCTGACCGCCACAACAAGAAATGATTTTGAATTATTCTTCTCGCGGAGAGTAAACTTGTCGCCAGGCGTAAACACATACATTCCATGAAGCGTTTCCATTATGCGCTCCTCTCGGCATTGTCAGAATCCACAATGCCATGCTTCAGAAACATAATGTAATCCATGCAGGTTTTCAGATTATCCGGGGTAATTTTTTCCTTCACACCGTTTGAGAACTTGAAATAAACAGTTTTCATATCCTCGCCCAGAAACAAATCAGGCAGATTTCCCCTTGCGTCCGTTCCAAGAAACATAATCATCTCAAGAAGCTCTTTACGCTCATACCCGGTCACCTGCCTTTCAATCAGAACCGCAAAATCGGAAAGCATATCCGAAACATCTGACTTAAATCCCATTTTCATTAACCTCGTTTAACTTTTTTATTTTTTCTATTATTTCAGCTTCCGAAAGTCCTTCATTCGCTTTTTCAATCGCAATATGAATGATTTTCAGAAGCTCTGTTTCCGTATATTTGTAAGACCTCTCATTTTTAGTCTCTTTTTTTGAAAGCAATGATTTCTTCACTGTCCGTTTGTCAGATTCCGTCCGCTCACCCTGCATTTTGTTGTATGCCTGATTCACTGAAAGCTCACCTTTCTCAACGGATTCAAGAAGAGCATCATCAGCATTCTTTTCAAGAGAAATTGCCCTCTGTGCCGTCCTTTTTGAAACTCCAAGAGTCTCTGCAATCATCTTGGCTCTATCGCCATCAAAGTTCCTCACTTCATCAGAACCAAGCATAATGGCGACATTCTTCATAAGTTCATCGCTGGTTAGGTTCCGTCTGTTCACCTGCAGCGAAAGCACATATTTGTAGGCCGCATTAAAATCAGCAAAATCTTCATGCACAGTTACAGGAATCCGTGTTATGCCCGCTTTTTTGCAAGCCGTAAACCGAGTGTAGCCGTCAATCAGATACCAATGCTCCGTTCCATCTTTGTCAGCCGTATGCCAGATATGAAGCGGCTGAGAGTTGTCAAAGCCGTTTTTCCTCATGGAAGCCACTATCCGTTCCAGAACGCCATCATCAATCTTGAAAAGCCGCTCGAAGAAATCGTGTTTTTCGATTTTTTCTGCAAGCATACTTCTTGAGAACTGAAGCCCACCGTCTGCCAGAGGCGCATTGTCTCCTGATGAAAGAAAATTCAGTGTTTTCATCAGAACGACTCCACGAACTGTTCTTTTCCGGTAATCATATCCACAAGAGAATTAACGGCTTTCACCATTCGCCCGGCATTAGCGTTTCTGTCGTCAAGACGGAGCTTTTCATCAAAATGAGTGTATTTGTTAAATGAACCGGACTGTGGGATTTTTACAGACAAAATGTTCGCGAAATTCTTTCTGAACATCCGTTCAACCTGACTTTGCAGGTTGTTCTCCCATTTTTCATAATGCTCAATCCAGCGGTTGAAGAGTATGTATGTCTTTTTGATTTTTTCAGAATGCTCTTCCCTGATTTTTGTCATAAGGTAAAGTGTCATGTTGCAGTTGTATTCCGTAGCTTCCGCAGGACTGATGATTACATCCGCCGCATGAATTGCAGACTTCACAAGATTATCAAAAGTCGGAGAGGTATCAATCACGATGTAGTCATATTCTTTGAACAAAGGCTGAATGACTTTCAGAAGATTGTGATAGTCCATGCTTCTCATGTCACAAAGATTCAACGAAGACGGAATCACATCAACATTTTTGATTCTTGAATGAACGGTGTTTTCAGAAGCTTTATTCTGAACAAGAGAAATCACAATATTTTTCCGTTCCCAAAGCTCCTGCACATTCGGAAGACCGATTGTGTAATAAATCGTCACTGTGTTGTTCAGATCCATGTCGATTACAAGAACTTTGTAGCCGCGAGCCGCAAGATTGTTCACCAGCAGAATCACCGTTGATGATTTTCCCACGCCGCCTTTAATGCTGGAAATCGTGATAACCAATTTGTTTTCTCCACTTCAAAAAATACACAGGACGGAAAGACAGAAGTTCGCAAATAAAGACTGCCGATACTGATGACCTGCCCAGATGAAAAACTGACCGACAGCCTTTACCAACCGTCGTTTCCGCCCCGTGCATATAAAAGGTTAGTAAGTAGAGAAAAAAGATAATATCCAGTTTTAAAAAACTTTTACCGATTTCAAAACCAAAAATACCGAAAATTTTGGGAAAATACCGATTTTTAAAATTTCACAAAAAAGCCCCAGAATCGCTTCAAAACGCCTCGGACATATAATTAGTCAAAATTTTAAAACGAATGCGTCTACGGCAATCCTCGTGCGTGTTTTAATTGTTTAGAAAATATCTAATCTTTCTAAACAATAATATTAGAATGTTTATAATTCTTCCAATCTTATATACAATAATATTGTTTAGACTATTTCTAAACAATATAAAATATTTTTTTAGAAACTTTAGAAAACTT
>OQVO01000480.1_pt1 | contig 12637 bp, 9 predicted proteins | sample 1691511 | NCBI WGS metagenome assembly OQVO01 (sample SAMN03418254, study PRJEB22391) | human gut metagenome | biome: human-gut; feature: organic feature; material: feces | host: Homo sapiens | place: Tanzania | collected 2013-01 | reverse complement strand
ACGTTTCCCGCGATATGAAAGTCAATTACGACGGCGTTTCCGCGAAAGACATCGAAACCTGGCTCACCGACACCGTGAAACTTAATGAACACGCATACTTCCTGAATTCTTCCGCACAGGATCCGACAAACAGCAAAAAACTCGTTTACAAGGAAAGCACGATTTCCGACTTCGCGACAAACCTTTATTTCGACGCGATTATGCAACCCGCAAACGCCGCGACCTATTACTACGGCTACATTCAGGTTACCGACGTCATAAACGGGCTGACGAAAAAAGGATACTCCTTATACGACGCGCACAAAGCGTTTCTCGACGCGCCCTATACTTTTACGCAGATAAAGGAAAAGTACGGCCTGTAAATAATTGACAAAAAAAGTCATAAATGCTAAAATTCCTTACGAAAAAGTTAATTTGAAATAATTTTTTGTTGCGAGTTAATTTAAACACGTTATAATGTATTCGCTTTTCAAATGCGTCTGTAGCTCAGCTGGTTAGAGCATCACCTTGACATGGTGGGGGTCGTTGATTCGAATTCAATCAGACGCACCATTTACCCCTTTTTCTTAATTTCTCTTTTTAGTTAGCTTTTATTTCCCTTTTCTCTCCAATCTCTATTCATTATTTTTACTTTTTACTCGCCCATTTCACCATTCCCGTTCTCCATTTCAAGTTTTTAACCATTATTTGCCAGTTTTCCGGTTACAAGCTCAAAGACTCCAGCTAATACAGGCCATATCGCTTAAGTCTTACCCGACAAAAGAAAAGGATTTGGCTTATAATATCCACTTTTAGTAGTAGTACTTTGTTTTACCACAAACATTAGTACTAATAAAACCTAATTTCTAAATTTTGGCACCGTCTTTGTACTACATTGTCCGATAGCTGGACTGCACTGCTTTATATCTTCCTTCATCTGATAATGATGCCAAGCAGGTAATCAAATATTCCTTGCCATCTTTTTTATAAAGAACAACAATATTATAGGAAGATGCCATAGTTCCTGTTTTTATTCCTTTTACATTTTCATTATAGTACGGTGACTTTTTATCTAAAAACTTATTGGTATTTTTCCAAGTAAATTCACCTTGTGGAGTTTGAATTGAGAAAGTGCTTTTCCCTACACATTCTTTAACAAAATCATAATTATAAAGCTTCAAGGCTACACGATTAATATCATCCAAATGTGTATCGGCTGACATAGATGCCCCGCTCGGATCATTATACAAATTTGTTTTAGAATAGCCTTCTTCAATTAAATACTCACTTAGCTCTGTCGTAAAATAATTTATATATTCCGTTGCTGTATAGCCCTCTCCTAATTCATTTTTAGCAATATAATATGCCAACGAATAGGCAGCATCGTTTCCCGAAGGAACAAGCATAGCTTCCATTATTTCTTTTACTGTGTACTTCCCAACTTTTAGATTTGCTAAAGATGACCCAGCCGGCACAAGATCCAATACCTCTTGATTTACTTCAATAACATCTTCCAAGTTAACTTTTGTCAAAGCATAGTCAATGACAAATAGTTTTGCCAAACTTGCTACTGTGGGCAATTGGCTATCTCCCTCGTAAAATAAATATTCACCCTGTTCAATATCATAAACAGAAAACGAAAGAGCGTCCTGAGGAATGTTAAGCTCATTTGTACTCAGTTGAAAATCGATTTTTTTATACACATCCTTAAAAAAATCAAAACGATAAATCCCTGTTTTATATAATCCAACTACTGCTACAAACGCTATAAGCAAGACTGTTGTAAAAACCATTATTATCTTTATCTTTTTGTATTTTCTATTCTTCTTCATACTCTCACCTACAAATTCATTTCGTTATTTCTAATAAAATATAACCTTCCATTAAACATTATAACAAAAGTCATCATTTTTTTCAATACTTCAAACTACTTCGACTATACTCACAACTTTATGACTTCTTGAATACTTGCCGAAAAAAGAAAACTGCCATCAATTAAGACAGCAGTTCCTTTTCGGCTGGTATGCTATTAGGAATACACAATATCGTTCAATACAATCTCATCTGCACAGGCTCGGATATTATTCATCAATCCGACCCATCTCATCATATCCTCCGCTTTCAGTTGTTCCGTTACACCTTGCTTTCTTGCCATTTCCTTTATCAGATACTCCGCCATATCACACGCCGAAGTATCAATATCGGCAAGGTGTTCATATAACTTTCCGCTTGTAAGCAGATTATAATATAAGACTTTCTTGTACTCTCTTAAATATCTTTCCCTCATTCTTCCGTATTTTGTGAGAGCAGGGGGTTCTTCGTTTTCTATCGTCAAGCAGGGATAGTAATAATCTCCGATGAGTTCGTACTGGATACCAGTTCTTTCGTCTGTAATAAATCTTTGCATTCTGATTTCTCCTTTTGCTTCTTGTGGTAAAATTCCAAAGATTTCTCGTTATGATTTTGCTTTTGACATTCCTCGGAACAGAATTTCTGCTGACTGTGTGTAGGCCAGTAGGTACTGCCACACACAGCACAGACACGCTGACGATAATAATGATTTCCTTTTTCTGCTTCTCTGTCGGCTTTTGTCTTATCCTGCCTTGCCTGATAGCAACAATCCTTTGAACAGAATATCTGTCGGTTACTTGTAGGCACAAACTCTTTTTGACAGTGAGGACATATCTTTGTTTTGACGATTTCTCCACCGTTTTCAGCGAGTTTTTTCGCCTTTCGCTTCTCTCGGTAGGCTTTTTCACGCTCACGCTGTTTCTCCAATCGCTTCTTTTCCTCTTGTTCTTCCTGTGCCTTTATTTCAGCAAGTTCTTCTTCTGTATAGGCAATATCGACCTGCCCGACATAGTTGAAGTAAATATCAACCTTTTGTGTCCTTGCTTTTCCCACACCCTCTGCTTCATAAACCACAATCTTGTCAATGAGTTCAGCAAACATCAAATCGGAAATTTCTGTCGGCTCTTTGCACTTGCGAATTAAAGAAATGAAATGCTTAATATCAACCGTATTTGTCTTTTCTTCGGTCAGTTCCTTTTCCATTTCCTCAATCTTCGTTTCCAGTTCAGCCTGTTCATCATCGTACTGCTTCATCAGTTGCTTATACTGTCTTTCGGGCAGTAATCCCGAAACAAGATTTTCATACAGACCACGAATAAGTTTGGAAAGTTCATCGTATCGCTTCTGAAAACGGTGCAATTCCGATTTATTGTGCTTTGGCTTTTCTGTCTGCTTCTCATTCCATAACGCTTGAAGCTCCTTTGCAAAGGCTTCTTCGTCATTCAGGACAAATCTTGATAATCGTTTGACAGCCGATAATATCAAGGCTTCAACATTATCAGCACTAATTGAATGGGCAGTACAAGAGTTTACTTTGCTTGCATACCCACCGCAACGGTAAGAATACTGCACCGAACGGTCTTTTTTGCTGTAATGCGTTTGCAGGGTCATTCTTCTGCCACAATCCGCACAGTACAGATAACCGCTTAAACGGTTGCTATGCGTACCTTTTGCCGCTGTCCTGTTCGCTCGTTTCTTTCGCTTCTGAACGCTGTCCCAAAGTTCCTGCGAGATGATAGGCTCGTGCGTATTATAAAATACATACTGTTCATCTTCATCGGTATTCTTTCTTTTGTGCAATTTGAAATTGGTGCTGACCGACTTACGCAAAACGGTATGACCGAGATATTCCTGTCTGCTCAAAATTGCTCTTATAGTTGACATTCCCCAAAGATACGGGTCTGTAAACTTTATTCCATTATACTGTTCGGGGTGATATTCCTTTGCGTGTGCCGCCGGAATTAAAACCTTTTCTTCGGTAAGCAATTCAGCGATTGCTCTCGGACTTTTGCCCTCGTTGGCAAGCAGAAAGATACGCTTTACCACCTCAGAAGCCACAGGGTCAACGACAAGCGTTTGTTTGTCGGTTGCTAATCGGTTATATCCATAAGGAATTGAACCGCTGCAACGCTTTCCGTCTTTCATACGGGCATCAAACACAGCCTTGATTTTATTGCTTGTGTCTTTGGCGTACCACTCGTTCATAATATTCAAAAACGGGGCAAAGTCATTATCAGAAGCATTGTTGCTGTCGATACTGTTGTTTATTGCAAGAAAACGGACATCTTTCTGTGGAAACAGAACTTCCGTATAAAAGCCGACTTGCAGATAGTTTCGCCCTAATCGGCTCATATCCTTAACAATAATCGTTGCGACATTTCCTGCTTCTACTTCCTTAATCAACTCCTGAAAACTCGGACGATTGAAATTCACACCCGAAAAACCATCGTCAGTAAAATGACGGATATTTGTAAAACCATTTCTTCGGGCGTAATCTTCCAAGTATTGCTTTTGGTTAGTGATTGAATTTGACTCACCATTAAGGTCATCATCTCTTGATAAACGCTCATAGAGTGCTGTAATCTTTGAAGTCCTTGACATTCTCTTATCCTCCTTTCCTTATGTAATCTGTTTATGTCAGAGTTCCGCACAGTGTAGATGTCGCCATTGATTTTTCGCCCGGAGATTATATCGATGATAACAAGCATCTTGATGAAACAAGTGCAAAAGTTACGGCACTGAAAAGAAAGATTAATCAGCATTTATATTCGATTACGGTTACTCTGCTCATTCTCGGCAAGGATGATTTCACGGGCGCCGATATTCACGGCGCAGAGGACGGTGTAATCACCGACCTTTCTCTTTTCATTTTCCATAGCCGTTACCTCAGAGAATGCCGATGATGATAACCATACTGTCATCGTCAGGGTTGGCGTTGCGGGAGTATTCCGGAAAAAGCGACTGCACACGCTGCCTTGCCCTGCGGATGGTTTCAAAGCACGGCAGTCCGTAGACTTTGTAGTTGAACGCAAGGTCACAGAGGGGCTGTTCACCAGCTCGCAAGAAGTTTGCATAGCGGTTGTAGTAGTGCATAATGAGGATCATATCGTCGAACCTTGCTCTCGGACAGTCCTTCAAGATAGAAAGCACACGGCTTTCCGCCGTTTTCTGTTGATTCATTGAATCCCTCCTTCGGGTAGCAGAAAAGGGGCGGAGTTTTTGCTCCGCCCCTTGGATGGTTTGCTCACTTCTTGTTTTTCGATCTAATCTGCAAGAAGATAAAGCCGCCGATGATAAAGGCTACCAGTACGATAGCCACGATGGTTTTAGGTTCCATTAGTTACGATCCTCCTTTTTCTTGAATCCGATAACGCCGCACACCGCAATGCCCACTGCGGACAGTCCTGCAAGGGCATAGAGCAGCGGCAGATTGGTGGTATCGCCGGTCTTAGGCGTATCACGCAGAACATTGTGCATCTCCACAATGGTAGTGGAGCCGAGCTTGACCGTTGCCTTCTTATCAGCAGGGATAACATACATCGAAGAAGCCGAGTTGCTTACCTCAGAAATGGTGTAGTCCCCGATGCGAAGCCCGTCAATGAAGATCTCACCCTTGTCGTTGGTTTCAAGGATAATGTCATAGCCGTTTGCACCGGTAATGCGGAAAGCGAAGCCCTTGACCTTGCCGTCAGAGGAGGTCTTGACGATTTTCAGGTTGCCTCGCATAGCTTCATTGATGAAGCCGACACCTGCCTTGTTCTCCACCTCGTAGGTCTTGCCGTTGGTGTCGATCATCACCTCATATACGCCGGTATCGAGGGCAAACCCATCCGGTGCTTTGGTTTCCTTGACGAAGTAGCGACCGTAGAACAGGTCATTCATACCGTATTCACCGATTTCCTTTTCGGTCAGTGTGCCGAGCAGTTCATCACCGTCGTCCAGCTTGCCGTTTGCGTTACTGTCCTTATAGACCTCAAAGGTTGCTCCGGTCAGCTTATTGTCAGGATATTCGGAATCCACCTTGGTCAGATGGATGTTTCCACGGACATATTTGTTGACGATCTTGATCTCCACGACCTGACCGTCTGCGCCGATGGTCACGGGATAGATGGTATCGTCCAGCACGAAGCCGGCGGGCTGTTCGATTTCACGGACATACCAAGTGCCGCAAGGAATGTTCTCAAAAGAAAAACTGCCATCCTCGGCAGAAGTGGCAGTCATCAGAGCATTTTCCTTTGTAAACTCGCCGTCATCCGTGCGGAACAGCCCAATCAGCGCACCACCGAGGGCGTTACCGTCCTCATCGACCTTCTTGCCGGAAACAGAACTGTAGATCAGATCATTTTCGATTGCCTTGCCATCATTGGCGGCAATCTTTACAACTGCCGTATCCTGACCGGCATATGCAAAGGTTACGGAATACTTGGTATCGGAGAGTTTGTAGTGACTGTCGGTGGCAAGCTCCTGCACATAATAACTTCCGAGAGGAAGGTCGGTCTTGACCGTTGCCGTTCCGTCCTCGTTCAGAGAGATGATCTCGATCAGACCGTTTGCGGGAATGGAAGTACCACTGGCAGATGCGATCTCCTCGGCGGCAAACAGTCCAAAGGAAATGTTTTTCATTTCACCGTTATTGCCAATGTCGAAGCGTTCATTCTGCTCGATAGACTTCACAAGGCTGATCTCCGCCTTCTGGCGCTCGTTCTCGAAAGAGGTCGCCGTTTCGGTAACAGCAACATTCTGACCGGCGTAGACAAGCTCGACGCAGTGGGGTTCCGGGTTGAGCACCATCCCGTGGGGTGCTGTGATCTCACGCACCTCATATTTGCCAAGGTAGAGTTCACGGCTCACCGCTGCGCTGGTTGCATCGGTTGTAACAGTGTCTACGACCTCACCCTTCTGATTTCGGACAGTGCCGTCCTGTGTGATAATATCCTCTGCGGCGATGATCTCATAGACCGCACCGGGAAGTCCACGCTTTTCATACTGCGGCTGATAGATGGTGGGCAGTTCGTTTCCGCTTTCATCTACGCCGCCGATGACGGAAACGCCGAAGAACACCTCGCCGGTTTTTTCCACGGTGATGGTGCCTTTCTGTGCCATATTGGGTTTTTCCACTTTGATGACTGTAACCCCGCTTTCTTCTGTGGTATTGTCCTCCGTAACATCGAAGTACACAGGTGTTTCATCAAGGACATAGCCATAAGGAGCCTGTATCTCGACGATGGAATAGCCCTCACCGTAGGGCAGCTTCTCCGGCGTCACAAGGAAACCGTCCGTATTGGTGTAGAACACATCAATGGTGGTGGGCGTCGGATAGGTGAAGGTCATCGTTACGGGATTACCGTCCGGGTCATAAATCTTGAATCCCGCACCGGCATAAGGAATGGTCTTACCGGTTTCTGCGTCCTGCTTCACGATTTTGATGAAACTATTGAAGGGGGCGTTATTGATGAGATAGCGATAGGTCGCCCCATTCTGAGAGATGAACACATCAAAGTCTGGCATCAGCTCGCTGCCTTCCCAGCCGGATACCTGATGGACGGTATAGATGCCGTAAGGCATATTCTTTGTCTGTGCAAAGCCGTTTTCGTCACAGGTGAGATAGTCACGCTCGGAAGCCTTTGCGCTATCATAGGAGCCTGCGGATTTCAGATACACGGCAAACTCAGCGCCATTTTCGGGTGTTTCGATTTGTGTAACGCCGTTATCGGTGTGCTTGATGATAGCGACATTGCCCTTAGCGACCTGCTCGGTCACATCATTTGCCGTCTGATTGTGCTCCACGGTATAAAGCTGCGGCTCTGCGCCAACCTTATGGGCGGTGGTATCAAGCAGATAACCTTCTGACGGAGTGATCTCTCGTACCGTCCAGTCATCGTCGCAGATATATTCCTTAGTGATGAACTGCCCGTTCTTGTCGGTAGTGTAGGTATCCACAAGGGTTTCACCCTTATTGATGCCGTAAATCGCACCGGCAAGAGACGCATCGCCCTGAGCCGTACCGGTTTCGGTGTCACTCTTGGTAACAGTCACTGAGAATTTTTTCAGAATGTTCAGGAAGCTACGATTTGTTACCTCATTCCAGCGGATAGGCGCAGACTGCGCTTCGGGAACGACATAGCGAACAGCAGTGTCCACTTCCTCTACGGTATAGGGTGTAGAACCAGAAATGAGGACATCTTCAAAGCTCGCCACGCCGTTTGCATCCGTGACGGCATACTCGTCTACGGCAATGCCGGAGAGTGAAGTGCCGTAAAGGTGGAAGGTCACGCCCTCGTTGAGATTGTCCTCCGAGGACTTCACGATCTGCAAATCTCCACGCTTGAGCTTGTTGTTGAAGGTCACGGTAGAAACCTGTCCGGAAACCACCGTCACACGGCGGGACTCCTGCGGCTCATACTTGTCGTAATCCATCTCGGTCACGGTGTAAACGCCGGGCATCAGGTTGTCGATCTGAATCTCGCCCTTGGAGTTGGTCTTGACGGTCTGATTGATGCCGTTACCGGTGACGGTAAAGGTGAGGTTATCCACCTTGCCGTCCTCAGAGGTTTTGACAATCTTAGCAGAGCCGTAGGACACCTTCAGATTGAGGAACGCCTGCACGGGGTCACTGACCGACTGTGCGTAGGTGATAACATCCTGCTTGCTGCTTCCTTGATTGAATGTTCCGTCCGTCCAGGTGATGACACCACGACGGGACGAGCCAACCTTATTGGCAGTAATTCTTACGCTATCAGAAGGAGCATCCGTTGCTGTGATAATGAGCTGGTTTCCGTTGACGCTGAAAGAAATGCCATCCTCATTAGCGGAAAAGCTGTAATCGGAAAGCACTCGGTTGTGGTCTGTCAGGGTAGCGGTGTAACTGCTACCGTCCCATTCCAGCTCCACGCTCTGCGCTCTGTTCGGGTTTTTGGACATAAAGCTGGGGATGGCAGAGTGACGCTGAACGCTTGCTTCAATGCTGTCATAGTAATCGCAAAACAGGTCATACAGTGGATGGGCGGTGCTGATAACGCCCTTAACAGCATCGTAGCTACCGGGGCTTACATAATCGAAGTCCTCGTCACGCTCACCGACAACGGTTTCCCAAATGAGAACCTGTGTTGCCATAGCTTCCGCCAGCGTTGCGGCATCAGCAGGGTTCTGTGAACGCCACGAGGTGCTGATGGGTCCCGTGTAACCGTACTGCATAATACGCCCGATGAACAGCTTCATATCATAGGGGGAAATAGTGCTGTTGATGTCTGAGGGCAGGTTGTCCCAAAAGGTTTCGTCCTTACTGGTATAAGTGTCGCCGGTATCCTGCTGCACTCCCGGCTCAATGCAGTAACAGATGTTACCGTCATACGAGTGCATTGCTCGAATGGTAGTGTACTTGGACTCACCGGAATGCCAGCCGTTCATATACAGGAGATTGGGATGCCCCCAAGTGCCGCTGTAATCAATATTAGCATCGCCGCTTCTCGGAAAAGAAACAAGGTAGACCTCTGCTCTTTCTCCTGCGGCATAGGCAGTAGTTGTGCCGATCCCCACAAGGGCTGTCAGGCACATCACGAGGGAAAGCAGTCCCGCCATCCCTCGCTTGAAAAGGTTCTTTTTCATTGTGTTTGTTACCTCCTTGAAAACGAAAAACGCACCGTACAATGACGATGCGTTTCGGGTGAAATGTGTTTTGTTGTTATGCGTAGCCGATATAGATTTCATAAGAGCCGCTTCCGGTCTGCTCATACCAAATCCACACATCGGTGATGTCGCCGTCCTTGGCATATCGGTCGAGATAGCCACGAATGTCCCGTTCGGTGTATTTGCATTTTACACCTGCGGCGATGGGGTTATCCCAGCAATACACGGCTCCGCTGTCAAGCGCAAGTCCGATGCTCTCAGCGTAGCTCTTGGCAAAGCTGATCCAGTAGTCAATGTCAAAGACCGGCTCAGTAGGGTCTTCTTTCGGCGGTTCCGGTGGCGTAGATTCCTCAGTTGCCGGAGGTGTGGGCTGTTCTTTTTCTGTCGGGGCAGCGGTTTCCGGTCGGCGTTCGGACTCGTCTATTTTCTTTTCAGGTTCGCTCGGCTGTGGTAGCACTGCCGTGCTGTGGTCAGCCTGTTCGGGAACCTCTGTTGTTTGGGTGTCACTTTCCGATACGCTTGCCGGGAACTCTGCGGCACGGCTATCCGTTTGCGATTCTGTGCTTTGGGGACGGTCAACCTCCGTTTTCTTTTCTGCCTGAGCCGTTTCTGATTCGCTGGGGACGATGTTACTGTCCGAAGAAGAAATGGGGTCAGGCGTTTCTGCAATATGCGAGGCGTTGTTGCATCCCGTAGTCAGACACAGAAACACGGCGAGTAGAATAACTGCGATTTTGGATTTCATACGCTTCACTCCCTTCGACCACATTCTACCCGATGAGAACCGTTCCGACAAAGATGCGTTTTGAAGCGTAACTTTTCATCATACCGCCAAAACGCAGTTTTCCGAATTGTGCGAACTCCGTTTGCTCTTAGATAGATTTAGCTTAGAAAGATAGAGATAAATCAGGAGATAGTTTATTTCGGATAGTCTGGTAGTTCTCAGGGGTTGGAGTGTGAGGAAGGGGACGGCAGGAAACATACTCTGTGTACCTATCGGCTGTCACGCTCTGCCCGCTGACGAAGAAAGCGGCTGTAATGCTCCAGTGCTTTGACCACATACTCCTCCGTTTGGCTTACGGGGATATTCTTCGGGATCAGACTTCGCACCTTGTCCCCACGCAGGACGATCTTCTCCCGCTGATTTGGTTTTTCCTCGCCCATAATGGCGGACACCACCTCTGGCGTGAGTTTTCCATCTATGAAGAACTTCCGCATACGAATGGTCTGATCGTGGGACGGGGTGCATTGGTTCAGGTCGATTTCATCAACCACCGCCCGCTGGCTGTCCTCGTCCAAATAGGAAAGCTCCACCGCAGGGCGCATCTTGATTTTTCCCTCGTCCACAAGGTCGAGCAGTTCAGGCACAAGACTTGTCAGACGGATATAGCGTTTGATTTGCGAGGTGCTGTCACCTGTTTCAGATGACAGCTCAATGTTTGAGCGTTCTCTCGACAACTTCGGTCCCACTGGGTCCGAAGTTAAATCTGTGCGTTTTCCTTGACGGCTCATAGCTTCCAGCCGCATCTTATAGGCAAACGCCTTTTCTGAGGGAAGTATCTGCGACCGTTGGTAGTTGCTCTCCACCATAAGGACGGTGGCGGCGTCACGGTCAAGGTCTACGACCTCGCAGCGAAGTGCTTCAAACCCGGCAAGCTCACACGCCCGTTTTCGCCTGTGACCGGAAATCAGCTCGTATCTGCCATCCTCTTTCTGACGCACGGTAGCCGGAGTAATGACTCCTCGCTCCTTAACGCTCTCCACAAGCTGTATCATATCCTCGTCGTCCCGTACCTTAAATGGGTGGTCGGGAAAATCGTCGATCAGCTCAAGGGGAATATCTCGGATTTTACTGAGCTTAGCATCATCCCGTTCCTCTTGCGTAGAGAACAGCTCATCGAGTGTGTTCGTGGGAAGCGTGAAGTCGCTCTTTCTGCCTGCCATCGGCTAACACCTCCTTCGTAAAATCCGTGTAAGCCTTAGACACGGTGCTGCTCGGCTCATAGGCGTATATGCTTTTCCCTTTAGATGAAACCTCGGCGGCTTTTACGGCAATGGGAATGGTCGTCCGGTATATCCTGATCCGACAACCGAAGTTCTCTCGCAGCGCTTCTACCGTACTTTTAGCAAGATTGGTTCTACCGTCTACAAGCGTGAGCAGGATACCGTCGATTGTCAGGTTCCGATTGGTGTGCTTCTTCACCTTGGCAATCGTCGATAAAAGCTGCGTCATACCTTTTGCGGGGAGATACTGTGCCTGCACGGGAATGATTACGCTGTCTGCCGCAGTCAGAGCATTGAGCGTTATCATACCAAGGGACGGCATACAATCTATCAGTACATAGTCGTATCTGTCCTTCACTTGGCTGAGATAGTTTTTCATCACGCTCTCTCTGCTCATTGCAGTCACAAGGCTCATCTCCAACGCTGAAAGGTCAAGGTTTGACGGAACAAGGTCAACCTTTTCTTCGTGGCTGAGAATGCCGGAGAACGGGTCTTGCTGTTCTTCCCGCATTACCGCAGACAACTTGTTGGAAAGAGTCTGCTGCAAGCTGTCCGTGTCCTGCCAACCGAGGCAGGTAGTAAGGTCGCCCTGCGGGTCAGCGTCCACGAGAAGAACCTTTTTGCCCTGCATAGCCAATCCTACGCCGAGGTTTACTGCTGTGGTGGTTTTCCCCACGCCGCCTTTTTGGTTGCATATCGCTATGGTTTTACAGTTTGGCATTTCGCTTTTCCTCCTTCTTGTTAGATTTGGATCGCTTGATCCACCAAAACACAGGAAGCGGAGTCCTGTGCTTTGGTGGTCGCATTTAACTCGATCTCATCCCCCAAATGCGTAAAAGGAAATCAACAGGCGTTCGGCTGCTGACCGAACTCATAGGAATCTCACCTCTGCCGGGTACTCCGCCAGCCCCATAGGGAAGTATCATTGTCCCTGAATCGTTTCATCGCCTTATCCGTAGCAAGCGGATATTTCAGAATGGTTCGGAATCGCTACCAACCTTGCTTTCCGTGATAACCCTTGTGGGCAGGAAGTTCGTGGCGCACCTTCATCCGGCTGGGGCTTTCACCCCCGATCAGGAATGTACCTGTTGAATGTGTATTCGGTTTTCAAGGTTCACGAGGGTGTTTGTTTTGTCCCTCAATAGGTAGCCAGCGAGAAGGCTCATTTTTTAACCCC
>OQVO01000476.1_pt1 | contig 12691 bp, 7 predicted proteins | sample 1691511 | NCBI WGS metagenome assembly OQVO01 (sample SAMN03418254, study PRJEB22391) | human gut metagenome | biome: human-gut; feature: organic feature; material: feces | host: Homo sapiens | place: Tanzania | collected 2013-01 | reverse complement strand
TCCATCCTCATCTGCCCTATCGTTGAAGGCGTTCCGTTCACGAACAAGTTCAAGATTGACGGCAAGGATGTTGTCCTCAACGTCAAGACCAAGGAAGAGTTCGACCTCGAATGGGGCGGAAGGCTTGAGTTCTACAACTGCGTTGTCGGTGGTGCCATTGACGCGCGCTTCATGCCTGCCATCCTCAAGGGCCTCAACGACAAGATGACCGAGGGTCCTCTTACCGGTTCCTATGCCCGTGACATCAGAGTGTTTGTCTATGACGGTAAGATGCACCCGGTTGACTCCAATGAAATCTCCTTCATCCTCGCCGCGCGCAACGCCTTTAAGGAGGCATTCCGCAACGCCGGTCCGAAGATCATGGAGCCTATCTACAATGTCGAGATCATGACACCTGCCGACTACATGGGAGCCTGCATGTCAGACCTTCAGAACAAGAGGGCGCTCATCGAGGGTATGAGCTCGGACAAAGGATTCTCTATCCTTAAGGCCCGTGTTCCGCTCGCCGAGCTTTACCGCTATTCCACAACCTTGAGCTCGCTGACTTCGGGAGCTGCGACATTCACTATGGAGTTCGCTGACTACCAGCCTGTTCCTGCTGATGTCCAGACCAAGCTTCTTGCCGAGTACGCTGCTCAGGAGAAGGAAGAGGAGTAATCTCTCAGACCTTTATGGTCAATCATTAACGAATATTCAGCCCTCCGCTCCGGCATCATCGTCGGCGGAGGGTTTTTTGTTTAACCGGACAAAAGACATTTATGAAAAGGACAATCTTCTTCCTGATGGCGGCTCTGACGTTGCTGTCTTCCTGTGAGGTCCACCATTTTATGACCGACTCCTCCTATCGGGCCAAGGTTGAGGCCGATCTGCAAAAAAGGCTGGAGCCGGAGCGTTTGAAAGCCCGTTTCGTTGTTGACAAGGACAGTAGGCGTCTGACGGAATCAGATGGTTTTGTCAGCGATCCTTACCTCACGACAGAAGAATTCGAGGCTTTGGAGTTTCTCTATGCCTACATGCCTTTGGCAGACCTTACCGACTACAGCACAGGCTATTATCTCCAGAATGTCAGGGCATCTTTCACCGCCCGGAACGAGATGGGATGGAATGTGCCGGAAAGGGAGTTCAGGCATTTCGTCCTGCCGATCAGGGCCAACAATGAGAACCTTGACACCTCAAGAGTCGTCTTCTACCGTGAGCTGAAGCCGAGGATCGAGGGCATGAGCATGCAGGATGCCATCCTTGAGGTCAATCATTGGTGCCACGAGAAGCTGACCTACAAGCCTTCCGACGCAAGGACACTGTCTCCGTTGTCTTCCGTTGTCAGTTCTCTGGGGCGTTGCGGTGAGGAATCCACGTTCACCGTCGCTGCCTTGAGGGCCGTGGGCATCCCTGCCCGCCAGGTCTACACTCCACGCTGGGCGCACACGGATGACAACCACGCCTGGGTCGAGGCCTGGGCTGACGGCAAATGGTACTTCCTCGGAGCCTGTGAGCCGGAGCCTGTCCTTGATCTTGGATGGTTCAATTCTCCTGCCAGCCGCGGACTATTGATGCACACAAGGGTGTTCGGCAGCTACGACGGCCCGGAGGAGAAAGTGATGATCGGTCCTAACTTCACGGAAATCAATCTGATCGACAACTACGCCAAGACTGCCAGAGTGGATTTCACGGTCGTGGACGAGAACGGCTCTCCTGTGGACAGTGCTTTGGTGGACTTCAAGATCTACAACTATGCGGAGTTCTATCCGGCCCTGTCGAAGTACACCGACGCCAAGGGGCGCACCTTCCTGACCGCCGGAATGGGAGACATGATGGCTTGGGCCTCGAAGAATGGCAGGTATGGCTATTCGAAGGTCTCTTTCGGCAAGGACACCGAGGTAACGATCACGATTTCCGACCAGCATACATTTGATCCTCAGTCAATGATGATTGTTCCTCCGCCGGAGACCGCCAACATTCCTGACGTGACTCCGGAGCAGAGGGCTGAGAACGACAGACGTTTCGCCCGTGAGGACAGCATCAGGAAGGCCTATATGGCCACTTTTGTGCAACCGGACGGTACGGAGAAAGGGCGTTTGCTCGCGCTTTCGGCGGGAAATCACAGGGTTATCGCCAAGTTCTTGGAGGATCATCCTGACGAGCGGGCTTTGGCATTATTGAAGTCTTTGAGCAACAAGGATTTGATAGATGTGACAAGGGAGATTCTTGACGATAGTTACAACGCCCCGGAGGCGATTCTCTGTCCGAGGGTGGAGAACGAGTTCCTCAGCGCCTACAAGTCCTTCTTCGCCAGGAGTTTCGGAACCGGACTGCAAAAGGAGGAACTGCTCCGTCCTGCCAATCTGATCAAGTGGGTGAATGACAGCATCACGATGCTGCGCGACCCTAAGGCCTGGAGCATTCCGATGTCTCCTGCCGGAGTCTATCAGGCGAGAATGGCGGACGCCCGTTCCAGGAATATCTTCTTTGTCGCCCTTGCGAGGACTCTCGGACTTGATGCCCGCAAGGATCCTGTCACGGGAAAGATCCAGTACAAGGATGCCGGGCAGTGGGTGGATGTTGATTTCGAGGCTTCGTCTCAGGTTGTGGCTCCGACCGGAACGCTGGTGCTGAACTATGAGCCGACGGCCATCCTTGCCAATCCTTACTACTATTCCCACTTCACAATCAGTAAGATAGAGAACGGTCGCACAAGGCTTCTGACCTTTGACGAGGGTCAGGTGGACATGGGAGGCGGCGTCAGCTGGGCTAACATATTCAAGAAAGGGACTCCGCTTGATGTCGGCGACTATGTGCTTGTGAGCGGCAACCGCCTGTCCGACGGCAGCGTGCCTGTCACGATGCGCCAGTTCTCCGTCAGGGAAGGCGAGACCACGACGCTTGACCTCCGCATCACCATTCCGGAGGACAGGCTTTCCGTGATCGGTTCGTTCGATGCCGAGACAAGGTACTGCATGGAGCCTGACGCTGAGCCAGTTTCGGTCCTTTCGACCACCGGCCGCGGCTTCTATGTGATAGGTTTCCTCACCCCTCGCCAGGAGCCGTCCGTCCATGCGATCAACGACCTCATCGCCGCGAAGTCCGGTCTGGAGGCCTGGGGCCGCCCGATCCTGCTTCTGACCACAGCGGAAGGCTTAGGCTGGCTCAAGGAATATTCCGCATCCCTCCCGTCGAACATCCATCTCGGAATCATCCCTGACGGACTCGACCTGAAAGGCCGCCGTATGCCGTACTTCCTTCTGGCCGACACCTTCAACCGTGTCTTCTTCACCACCGAAGGCTACACCATCGGTCTCGGTGACCAGCTCGTAACCGCGATCGCCAAGCTGTAGGTGGTATTGCTAATAGTGCCGTTTCGGTGCTTCGACAGGCTCAGCAACTATTTTATACGGTCGCTGAGCCTGTCGAAGCGACCATAAATGTCAGTATTGTTTTTGCTATAGTTAATTGCTAATTTTGCTAGGTTTAATCGCGGAATCATGAAAAGAATAATTATCGCTCTGATAAGCCTGGCGTTATCTGTCAGCATCTATGCACAAGAGATCACCGGAAAATGGAATCAGACCCATCAAGGTTCCGAGAATGGCTCGGAGATGATGACATCCGAAACGCTATCTTTTATGAAAAACAGCACCTTTGAGGATGTGGTGACTCTGGAAATGAAGTATGTCGATGACAAGAACGCCCAGGCTCCGCTTATACTTAAAGTCAAGATCTCGTGCGGTGGCACATGGTCTCTTACCGATAAAACCCTGTCTCAGACCTATGACGCGAAATCCGTCAAGACAGAGATTCTGGAGCAGCCGGACGGCTTCCCGAAATTCTTCCTGAATGTATTCAGCAAAAGTGTTGTCTCGGAATTCAAGAAACACTCAAAGAGACCGATACGCAGCAATGTGGTCTCATTGACATCGGATAAGCTCCAGCTTCTGGAGGTCGGAGCCAAAGACTCCGAGACAGAGACGTACACCCGCGTTGAGTAGGAATATTCCTGGCCTATACCCCGATAAGCCATTTGCTTCCAGGAAGGCGTGAGATGAGTTCTGAGGTCAGGGCGCAGCAGACGAATGTGCAGACCGCGATGAACGGAATCGCCGCCGCTGTGTGCAGCTGGAGAGTCTGGATGGACACCACTGACCATAGGTGCAGCCAGAAGATATGCATCAGGTACATCCCGTAGCTCAGTTTTGAAAGACGGGTGATGATCCTCGGTGCTTCCGAACGCTTTATGCAGGAGAACATCAGGAACGTTCCGGCTGTGAGGCAGGCCACGTTGATCGTGCAGAAATTCCAGCCGATTTCGAGCACCGGAGTGCTTATGACAATTCCCGGAGTGGCTTGTACATAGAACGAAAGGATTGTGACGATCGCCCCGATGGTCATAAGCACAGCTCCGACAATCATCTTTTTACGTGTGCTCCAGTCAAGGTGTACACGGATGTAATGCGCCATCACGAGGTAACCGAGGAAGCCGGAGAAGTACCAGAGCAGGTGATACTGGTTCCAGAAACATTGCCCCCAAACCTCTCCGAACCAGCGGTTTAGGTACGGGATGCAAGAAGAAATGGCGAACAATATGATGAAGAACCGCTCCTCACGCTTGCCGACCTTTTCAAGCCACGGGGATATTACCGGAATGAAAAGATACAGGCTCAGCAGAGGGAATATGAACCACAGATGCCCTGCAAGTGACGGAAAGTTCAAAGGAATATGTGTCAGATCGTGGATGCTTGTCTGAAGGTCGATCTGTCCCCAAAGCAGAGGAAGCGTGGAGTATAGAACCGCGAAGATGAGAAATGGCGGTACAATCTTGGTGAATCGCCTCTTGTAGAACTCCTTTGTGGACATCCCTTTCTTCATCGGAGCCAGCAGAAACGCTGACACGATCATAAAGAGCGGCACCGCCATCCTTGAGAATCCATCGTAAAGGGACACGAACAACCGGTCAGTCTCATTGGCCAGAAACGACTGTGGCCCAGCCATATCGGTCGCTCCCGGTCCCGGATAGAAATTCTCGCTCGCGTGCACCAGCATAACAAGGAAGCATGCGAACACCCGCACTTAATCCAGGAATACGATCCTTTTGCTTTCGTTCATCTATCTTCTTTTTTAGAAATATTCAATGTCATCATGTGATTCTCCAACCGGAGTCCCGCAAAGATAGAAAAAAACGTGTTTCGTGCGCAATATCAGTTCTTACATGCACAAGGGGATTGAGATTTGGTATCCAAAGCCGTAATTTATGAGAATAAAAATGAGTAATATGCTATTAAACTGAAATTTAGTATTAGAAAATAAAGGATTTCTCTTCTTTCTGCAAGAAAAGCATTAACTTTATACGCATAAATATTAACAACGTGTCTTTCATCAAAAGATAAGTTATTATGTCGTACTCTAAAATTGAAGAAATAAAAACTGTCCTCTGGGGTAAACACAATATATACTTCAAGGCTAATGATGATGTAAATATCATTGTAGGTATCAATGGTAGCGGGAAAACCACATTGCTCAATGAAATCCACAAGAATATTCTTGATAACATTGATGATAAGAACCGAGTGGTATTTGTTCCGTCCATTGATAATATAGCTATGCGCGACAAGCGCAAGGTTGCCAATGCCCTGACTCAGGATTTGGAGTTTTATATGTTCGATATGAAGACTGGCCCATCTATGATGTACCATCGTATGTCTATGATTGATGCTTCTCCTGAAAAACAAGCAGAGATAAAGAAAGGCATAGATGATTTCTGTGCCATTGTCAATGGCTTGTTTAAAGACACTGGAAAGCGCATAGAGATTGAAGGCAACAAATTCAATATCATTGCGGACAATCAGATATTGCCTATTGATGCTCTTTCTTCGGGCGAGAAACAGATTCTTTTGATCCTGCTGCGGGTTTTCTTGTTGGACGGAAAGAGTGGTTATGTCTTGATCGACGAACCGGAGAACTCTCTTGACATCAGCTGGCAGTTTGAATTAATCGATATTCTTGTAAATCTCAATCCAAACGCACAGTATTTCATCACCACTCATTCTCCGAGCATATTTGGCCAAGGATGGGGTGACAATATTATCTATATGGAGGATATCACAACACCTGTCAAACAGAATAAAGAAATAATCAATGGAGAATAAAATTAAAGTCGTTCTCGTAGATAAGAAGAGAACAAACAAGTGGCTCGCGGAGCAGATGGGCTGTTCACCAACAACCGTGAGCAAGTGGTGCACAAATGTCTGCCAACCACCAATGGAGACCTTCATTAAGATTGCGGAACTTCTTGAAGTTGACATTAATGAACTCTTGAGGATAGAGAAGAAGCCATCATAGATTTATTCAATAGATTGGCAGTGACTTATCCTAATAAACCATGCTGCTTATGCGGTGAAATTTCTAAAAATATGATTGAACAGATAAAACATAAGATACACAATCTTGTTCAGAAGTACGAGCAGAATAGGGAGCATTATCGCACATCACAATTTAACGAGACTCAGGTTCGTAATGAATTCCTTGACCCTCTGTTTGAGATTTTGGGCTGGGATATCAGAAATACTTCTTGCAAGAGTACCAGTGAATGCGAAGTCTTGCTTGAGGAATCGCTTAAAGCCAATGCTTCTACTCATTCAAAGAAGCCCGATTATACTTTTCGGCTCTACGGAGAACGCAAATTTTTCTTGGAGGCGAAGAAGCCTTGTGTTGACATTTGCCAAGAAGACGAACCGGCCAAACAAGTACGTCGTTACGGCTACACTGCTGGTTTGAAGATCTCTGTGCTATCAAACTTTGAAGACCTGTTTATATATGACACCAGCTGCCCGGTTGAGGATGCTGATTCTCTTTTTAAGGCAAGAATCAAGCCCTACCACTATCCAGGCTACGAAGAAGCCGCGGAAGAACTGCTTCGTCTTATTGGCAAGGACTCGGTTTATAACGGACATTTTGATGAGGAATGGCAGGATATTAACCTCAATGTTGAGCATGTTTCTGTAGACAAGCTCTTCCTTGATCAGATTAATGCATGGCGCTTAATGCTTGGCAAGCAGATTCTCTCAGCAAAGCCAGACATTGATATCGACAATCTTGGTGATGTAGTGCAAAGCTACATAAACAAGATCTTGTTCTTGCGTGTATGTGAAGACAGAAATATTGAAACTTATCAGGCTCTTCTGAATATCGCAGATCATAATAGCCATAGAGAGTTAGTATCAAAATTTAGAAAAGCAGATACCAAATATAATTCAGGCCTCTTCAAGGAACTTTTGTCAGAGAGTATCATCAATAACGTTAGTTCTTCTTTCTGGACTATCATCAAGCAACTTTACTTCCCAGAAAGTCCATATTCATTCGCAGTGCTTTCTTCTGATATCCTTGGTCGTATTTATGAGATATTCATTGCTCAAAAGCTGGATGTGGTTGATGATGGGCTTGTCATTGTAGATAAACCGGAGAACGTAGAGCGTGACATTGTTACTACTCCAAACTTTGTTATTCGAGAAATACTTCGACAGACGGCGTCAGAGATTATCATTGGCAAGAATGATGCACAGATTAATTCCCTTAAATGTGCTGATATTGCTTGTGGTTCTGGTGCTTTTCTATTAGAACTCTATCAGTACCTTTATGATGCTTTGGTGGATTATTATCGATACAATGATCTGACAAAGCTTATACAAACAAATGTAAACACCTATAAATTACCTTTCGACATAAAGCGTGATTTGTTATTGAACTGTATTTATGGCGTTGATAAGGACTTCAATGCTGTTGAAGCATGCAAGTTTGGACTTCTGTTGAAATTGTTGGAGGATGAAGATGTGAACAGCCTTTCGGCATTCCATCCGATTCTGCCAAATCTCGACCAGAACATTTTCTTTGGTAACAGTCTGCTTTCATCAGAGAATGTTCCATCTGATTTGATAGAAGAGATTAATCCTTTCGACTTTGGTGAAAGAAAATTCGATTTGATTGTTGGTAATCCGCCTTATATGAAAACCGAGGATATTAAGAAGTTTACACCAAATGAGAAGAAACTGTACGAAAAAGGAAATCTCTATGTAAGTGCTAACAAGCAATACGATAAGTACTTCTTGTTTATCGAGCGTGCCATCGGACTTTTAAAGTCAGATGGCTACCTTGGGTATATTGTGCCAAGTAAGTTTATGAAAGTGGGTGCTGCATCTAATTTGCGTGGAATTATTGCATCCAATAGATACTTAAAGTCTATTATATCATTTGGTGCTCATCAGATTTTTGAAGATAAAACGACATACACTTGTATCGTTATTCTTCAAAAGAAAGAACATAATAATTTTGAGTATGCAGAAGTAAGAAACCTTAATGGCTGGAAGGTGCGTTCTTCTGAAGGAGATTCTTTCGGTATACGTCCTTCTACGGCAATATCTGATGCGACTTGGGTTTTGTACCCAGATGACTATGCAGAATTATTCAAGGCAGTTACGGAAAATACAAAAAATCTAAGTGAAATTGTAGGCCATGAAAACATATTTAATGGTATTCAGACAAGTGCCAATAATGAGTATATATTTACACCAATAAAAGAGGATGAGCACAATTATACTTTTTATTATAAATCGAAAAAATACTTGATAGAAAAATCGGTAACAAAGCCTTATTATAAGACAGAAAGAGGCAAAGAAAAAAATGTCATGAGCGCATACAAAACGTTCAAGCCAAACGCCCGTGTCATTTTTCCTTACGATGAAAAAAACAAAAGCAAACTTGAGTTGATTCCTCTTGAAACAATCGAGTCAAGATTTCCATTGTTGTATAAGTATCTTAGAGATATAAAGCCCATTTTAACAAAACCTACAAGGAATATTCAACCGAAACCGAAAACAGAGAATGAATGGCATCGATATGGAAGACATCAAAATCTTGTCGCTTGCGATAAAAGGGAAAAAATTATTGTTGGCGTCAACTCATTTGGAGAGCAATATGCTATTGATAAATCATCGACGTTTGTTACCTCAGGTGGAACCGCAGGATATTGTCTTATAACCGTACCTGAGAATAGTGGCTATTCTATATATTATATTCAGGCATTATTGTGTTCTAAACAGGTAGAATGGCTGGCTTCCTTATATGGTGAAATCTATCATGGAGGTTCCATTGCTCGTGGAACGAAGGTTCTTGCACAAATGCCTCTTCACACTATTGATTTCGAAAATCAAGAGGAAAAGGCTAAGCATGATGCCATTGTATGTCGTCAAAAGCAGATAATAGATATCGGAGATAAACTTGCGGCTATTAAAGGAAATAAGCGCAAACAAACGCCATTGCTCAGGCAGTTTGATAGCCTAAAGCAGGAACAGCAGAGGTCTATCAACGAACTCTATGGCATGACAGAATCACAAGTATCAAGAATTCCAATAATAAAAGATTTATATGCAGCTAATTGAAGACGCATCAGAACAGAAACTTAGAGGAGCCTACTACACACCACCGGCCATCGCAGATTTCATTTTACAATGGGGTCTAAATGGAGACGATAATGCAGATGTGCTTGAGCCAAGTTGTGGAGATGGTGTGTTTCTTGAGCGCATGGCTGATGGCAGTATGCTTTTCCATAGCGTAACCGCTGTTGAGTTTGAGGTGGCAGAAGCGGAAAAAGCCAGAGCAATAAAACTGCATGATTCAGAGGTCCTCACTTCTGACTTTCATCGTTTCTGTCTTGATACCGATAAACGTTTTGACCTTATTGTGGGCAATCCACCGTTTATTCGTTATCAGTACTACGATGTAGCTCAGCAACAGTTAGCCGATGTTATTTTCAAACGCTCAAAGCTGAAAAGAACAAAGCTGACCAATGCTTGGGTCACTTTCGTTGTGGGTTCATGTCAGCTATTGAAAGAAAACGGCAAGATGGGATTTGTCATTCCGTCAGAGTTGTTGATGGTAAAATATGCACAGCAATTGCGTAAATTCCTTGCTCAAACATTCAACAAGATAAACATCATTTCTTTTGAGAATCTTGTGTTTGAAGAGATTCAACAGGAGGTCGTTCTTCTTCTTTGCGAAAAGAATGGAACGAACGAACACCTTATTGAGCATATTGAGGTACGTGATTCAGACGGGTTGCAGAATCTTGATCCACATAGGCTGGAATTTCCTAGCAAGAAAATTGATTTCCATACAGATAAGTGGACTTACTATTTTCTGGAAAAAGATGAACTCGACTTTTTGGAGAAGATCAGGACTGCTACAATGTCTAAGATTGCAACTTACTCAAATGTCGAGGTCGGTATCACTACGGGATCGAATGACTACTTTACTGTGCCACAGTCTGTAGTTACTTTGTATCAGTTGCAGGAGTATGCTCGTCCAATGGTTGGACGAAGTGTGCAAGTCAACAGCCTTTGCTTCACTCGCGAAGATTGGCAAAAGAATGTAGATACAGGAGCCAAAGCTCATTTGCTCGTATTTCCTCCAACCGCAAAAGAGAAATTTAATAAAGGTACACGCGCTTACATTCAGTATGGTGAAGATAATGAAATCAATAAGGGTTATAAAACTAGTATTCGTGACTACTGGTATGTCATTCCATCCATAAAACTGTCCGATGCTCTATTTCTTCGGCGCAACAATCTGTACCCCAAATTTGTATTGAATGAAGCCGAGGCATATACGACAGACACCATGCATCGTGTATTCATTCACGATGGTGTGAACAAGAAAGCATTTGTGGCGAGTTACTACAACTCACTGTCGTTCGCCTTTGCAGAGATTCTTGGACGAAACTTTGGAGGTGGCTGCTTGGAATTGATGCCAAGCGAAGTAGAAGACATCTATTTGCCCTACGATGAGGAGAATGAGGATTTGTTTGATATAATAGACTCTATGCTTCGCCATAACGCCACAGCAGATGAGATTCTTGACGTCACTGATGAGATTATACTACATCAGCGTATGCATCTATCAAGGGAAGAGGTCGCCTTGGCTCGTTCTATCTGGCATAAGATAATGGGCAGACGCCTAAATCGCGAAACTTTGGAGAAAAAGAAGGAAGAAAAGAACCCTGAGCCAAAAGTAAAGTACCAGCAGCTCAACTTCCTCGACCTTTTTGATCAGTATGAACTTGAAAACATAACTGAAAACCGTGTGGTTCGTGATGCTGAAAGCCCTGAATACGGCAAGCAACCTGTTGTTGACTTGGGCAAGAATGTCCTTGTTTCTTTGGTCAAGAAGGATAATGAAAAGAGATTCCTTGATGGTTCTGCAACTATTTACTACACAGGTAAGAAGTTTCCGACTACAGTGGCACTCAACAAACTCTACTATTTCATGCCTTACATAAAGGGTAAGGGAGTGCGCGACCTCTTCTTTATCAAGATTGCCCGTTTGGGGTATCGCAAGGAGGGTACTGCAGAGGAGGATAAGAATGATCTGCGTTTGGTCTTCGAGATAGAGTTTGTGAAGCAGATGTTTGAGGACTACAAACCTATAAAACTTGATATTTGGAGAACATTTTCAGATACCACTCTTGAAAGATTATGCTCATCCCCAAATCCGTCTCTTTCTGATAAGATGGCAGTAGATGGTGAAATCCATATCAGACAGAAATAGAACCTCTGATATCAATAATGAAGAGATAAACAATGACAGAATTGACTCAAAATACCAACGATATTCCCGAACTTCAATCGCCTTTCGAGCAGCTGCGGGAGGTGGATGCCGATGGGAGAGAATGGTGGAACTCACGTAAGTTGGCACGGGTGATGGGGTATGGCAAGTACTGGAACTTCGAGCGTGTCATTGCCAAGGCGCAGGCTTGGGCTTCGCGGAAGGGTTACCATCTGGGAGAGCATTTCGTGGAGATTACCGAGATGGCGGAACTGGGCAGTGGGGCGGTCAGAGAGGTGACAAGCATTCGGCTTTCTCGTGCCGCTTGTTTGGCTGTGGTGATGAACGCCGACCAGAAGAAGGAGATGGTGAAGGTGGCGCGGCAGTATTTCAGCTCGACGATGACTCCTGATGTGGCGGTGAGGAGTATGGAGTCATCCGTGCTTATGTACAAGGGAGGACGAGGCAAAGTACAAGTGCTGGTCATCTTCGACATAAATACTTTCTGGCTCTCACAGCAGAGGATGGCGGAATTGTTTGGGGTGACTGTTCCAACAATCAACTACCATCTTGACCAGATAAACCAAAGCGGAGAGATCCATTTGTCCGACGCGATTAGAAAAATTCGAATACCTTCGGACAAATGGTCTGGAGAGGTGATGATGTACAACCTTGACGTGGTGATTGCGGTTGGCTATCGGGTGAACAGCTACGAGGCGACACAGTTTCGAATCTGGGCTACGAGTGTGCTGAAAGAATATCTCACGAAGGGCTTTGTACTGGATGATGAACGACTGAAGGGGAAGGATGTCTTTGGAGCGGACTACTTTGATGACTTGCTTGACCGCATACGAGAGATTCGCCTCAGCGAACGTCGTTACTATCAGAAGATAACAGACATCTATAGTGAATGTAGTTCCGATTACGACAGGGATTCTGAAGAGACACGTCTGTTCTTCAAGATGGTGCAGAATATGATGCACTATGCTGTCACTAAGCAGACTGCGGCAGAGATTATCTATGATCGTGCCGATGCGGAACGCCCTCATATGGGCTTGACTACTTGGAAGAATGCTCCCGATGGCAGAGTCGTCAAGTCGGATGTGAC
>OQVO01000472.1_pt1 | contig 12745 bp, 9 predicted proteins | sample 1691511 | NCBI WGS metagenome assembly OQVO01 (sample SAMN03418254, study PRJEB22391) | human gut metagenome | biome: human-gut; feature: organic feature; material: feces | host: Homo sapiens | place: Tanzania | collected 2013-01 | reverse complement strand
AGGAGGTCATTAAGGAACTTTATCAATAAGTCCTTGTTGATTTCCTGACCGAAGATTTTCTTGAATCCCCAGTCGGAGAATGGATTAATGAATCTTGCCATTGGTTGTAGTTGATTTTCTGCAAATATACGAAAAATCCCCCAATGTGGGACGCTTCGTGCAAAAGATAATATCTTTTCGTTTCTGAAACGTCCCGCATTGGGGGATTATATAAAGTATTCTTGTCTGAAAATTCTTTATCCGTAGATGATGTTTCCGTCGGCGTCGCGGTTCTCGTCGATGAACGACTTGTTGTACTGCGTCATGCCGCGGAGCGACATACCCATGCTTGAGAAGCCGCCGTCGTGGAACAGAGTCTGCATCGTCACCTTCTTTGTCAGGTCAGAGAACATCACAACGCAGTAGTCTGCGCACTCGTCAGCGCTCGCATTGCCCAGAGGCGACATACGGTCAGAGAAGTCGTACAGACCGTCGAAGCCCTTGATGCCACTGCCCGCTGTGGTGAACGTAGGCGACTGAGAGATGGTGTTGATGCGCACGTGCTTCTCACGACCATAAATGTAACCGAAGCTGCGGGCGATACTTTCGAGCATGCTCTTAGCATCAGCCATATCGTTGTAACCGAAGAATGTACGCTGAGAAGCTACGTATGTGAGGGCTACTACAGAACCCCACTCGTTGATAGCATCCAACTTCTTGGCTACCTGCAACATCTTATGGAAAGAGATAGCAGAGATGTCCAATGTCTTGTTCAGGAAGTTGTAGTCGAGGTCATCGTATGTACGATGCTTGCGAACGTTAGGGCTCATAGCTACAGAGTGGAGCACGAAGTCGATTTTGCCACCGAGTTTCTCCTGAGCCTCTGTGAATACCTTTTCCAAGTCTTCTACGCTAGTCGCATCAGCTGCGATGATAGGAGCGTTGATCTGTTCAGCGAGCTTATCCAGCGTACCCATACGCAAAGCCATAGCTGTATTACTAAGTGCGATAGTAGCACCCTCTTCAGCAGCCTTTACAGCTACTTTCCAAGCGATTGATTCCTCATTGAGTGCACCGAAGATGATGCCACGCTTGCCTTTTAACAAATTGTGAGTCATTGTTATCTTAATACTTTTGTTTATACTAACGACAATCCCCTACATATATCATTCTCTATATATATAATAAGGTGTAAAACCACTTTGTTTTGTTCTAGTCGTTGAAATCGTGCGCAAAATTACGAAAAATGTGCAATATACCCAAATTTTTTAACTAAAAAGTGCCGTAAACGTTTTCTTTTTTGTGGTATGTCAAGTATTCCGCTCCCTGCAGTCAGTATGATATTCTATTTATTCTTAGCAGATAATAAGCCTGAAACAGATATATCTTATGCTTATAGATAACGTATCTGTTGGTCTGAGGAATTAGATTTGTAGGGCTCCTGACATATGCCAGCAGAGTTGTCGACATATGCCAACAAGGTTCCTGACATATGCCACTAATGTTCCTGACATATGCCAACAGAGTTATCGACATATGTCAGCAAGCTTGTTGGCAACTGCCGGCAACCGTACGGAACCAGTTGTTAGAACCGATGAATCGTAGAACTGTGATTATTTAATCTATTTGTTCTACGTATTTAAGCAATACGTCTAACCCGGCAGATGCCTGTATAGATAACTTAAGAACCTTCTTATTTCTGTTCTTACAAATTATAGCCTTATTGCAGCAAAAATATCCTTTTTGTTGCAATATGACAAGGTAGAAGTGTTAAAAACAGACTTTTTTATGTACGTTATTAAATTTTTCTTTCAAAATATTTGCAAATATCCGAAAAAAAATCTAATTTTGCAGCCGATTATTATAAATTTATTAATTATTATCTAATAAAGAGAGAGATTATGTTTAAAAGAATCGCTTTATTTGTGGGGGGGGCAATTCTCAGTTGTGGAGTAGCCTTTGCCCAAACATCCGTTACCGGTAAGGTAGTAGCTTCTGAGGATGGTGAGCCTGTTATTGGCGCATCAATCAAAGTAGCTGGTACTAATACGGGTACTGTTACGGATGTCGATGGAAACTTCAGTTTGAATGTTCCAGCCGGCTCCAAGTTGGAGATTACCTATATAGGTATGAATCCACAAACTGTTAAAGCAAGTTCTAACATGAAGATTGCTTTGACTTCTGATAACAAATCCTTGGATGAGGTGATTGTTACAGGTTATGGTAACTTCAAGAAATCCTCATTTACAGGTGCTGCTGCTTCCATGTCAACAGCTAAGTTGAGTGATGTTCCTTCACTTTCTGTTGAAGATAAGCTTTCTGGTAATATCCCAGGAGTTTCTATTTCTTCTTTCTCTGGCCAGCCAGGTGCAATGAACTATATCCGTATTCGTGGTATGGGTTCTATCAATGCAGGTAACGATCCATTGATTGTGATTGATGGTACTCCTGTAAACTCTGGTAACTTGAGTGGTTTCAATGATGGTTCCAAACAAGCTGGTTACAATGGTTCTGGTACCAATGCACTTTCTACATTGAACAGCAACGATATCGAATCTATCACTGTTATCAAGGATGCTGCCGCAGCCTCTCTTTATGGTTCACGAGCAGCTAATGGTGTGCTTGTAATTACCACCAAGAGCGGTAGTCAAGGCAAAACTCAAGTAGATTTCCGTAGTGACTGGGGCTTCTCAAATATGGCAGTTAACTATCGCCCAACTTTGAGCGGTGACGATCGTCGTGCTTTGATTTATCAGGGCTTGAAGAATTTTGTATATGAAGGGAATCTTGAAGCTGGAACTGATGAAGCTACAGCGAAAGCTTTTGCAGATAGCGAAATTGACGGCATTGCAGGAAAACCATCTAATGGTTGGGCAAATTGGCGTGACGTTCTCTTCAGAAATGGATCTAACCAGAATTACCAGGCCAGCGTAACAGGCGGTAACGAAAAGACTAGATTCTACAGTTCTTTGTCTTATGCAAAACAAGAAGGTATTGTTGAAGGTTCTGGTTTGGAGCGTATGACAGGAAATGCAAATGTAAGTCACACTTTCGGAAAATTCAAGCTCGATGTAACAACCATGTTGTCGTCTATGCATCAGCAATCTGCCGTTGATGGCGGTGCCTCTTTTGCTGGAGCTATTGCTAATGCTGTTTGGTTCTCAGGTCCATCAAATCCAATCTATAATGAAGATGGATCTTTAACAACATCTACAGGTGGTGCATATAATAAAGGTATAAATGTGCTTTACGAGAACCAACACACTTCAGATATAACAAATACAACACGTTCTTATAGTACACTTGCTCTTCAGTGGAATATCTGGGACAACTTAAAGTTACGTGAGAAGATTGCCTATGACTATATAAATTCTACTGAAAGTGTACTCTGGGATAAATATAGTAACGATGGAAAGAAATCTAATGGTGTAATGCAGCGAACATTGAATGAGTGGACCACAATGAATACTCAGACTCAGTTGAGCTACATTAAATCATTCGGAGCGCATAACGTTGATGCATTGCTTGGTTTCGAAACAGAAGCATGGCACAATAATAGTTCATACGCATCTGGTACAGATTTCCCAGGAGAGTTGTATGAATTTTCAAACTCTGGTGATACATCAATGGAGAGTTTCAAATATGACTCCAAAATGACATCATTCTTAGGCCGTGTAAACTACAATTACAATGATCTCTATTATGCAAGCGTTAGTTATCGCCGTGATGGTAGCTCTCGCATGGCACGTGAAAATCGTTGGGGTTCTTTCTGGTCTGTATCTGGAGCTTGGCGTTTTGGCGCAGAGAAGTTTATGGAATCCATCAAAAACGTTTTGAATGATGGCAAGCTTCGTGTGTCTTATGGTGTTAATGGTACTCTTCCTTCTGATTTGTATAGCTATATGAATCTTTATAAGTATGGTGAGTATTATAATGGTAGCAATGGTATGGGTATTGTTGGAGTTGCCAATAAAGATTTGAAGTGGGAGCAGAATAAGGCTTGGAACTTTGGTCTCGACTTGACATTCTTCAATCGCATTTCAGTAACATTGGATTACTACGTTCGTAATACATCCAACCTGATTATGAATCGACCAATCTCATTTGTACCAGGATATTACGATGCATCTTCTTTTGGTGCTTCTATGGCTCAGAATATCGGTTCTATGCGCAATCAGGGTATCGAAGTTTCTATCTCTTCTACAAATATTCAGAAGAAGGACTTTACATGGACTACGTCTTTGAACTTCGGTCATAACTCAAACAAGGTTACAGCATTGACTGGTGACGATGATAAAATCATCAGCGGTCTTATGATTCATCAAGTAGGTAAGCCATACTATTCTTACTATACATATGAATATGCTGGTGTAGACCCTGAGACTGGTCTGGAAAGTTTCTATATCAATGATGGTACTGAGAATGCTCGCAAGACAACTACCGATATTGCTAAGGCAAACAAGGTAATCGTTGGTAAACATGACCCAGCTATTGAAGGCGGTCTTTCAAACTTCATTAAATGGAAGTTTATCGACTTTAACTTCACTATGACCTATAAGTTGGGAGGTGACTCTTTCGACTACGCAACATGGTTGCACGATAATGGAGGTACCTATGCTCTCTATGGCGCTATCCCTTCTTATTACAAATTGGAAGACATGTGGCAGAAACCTGGTGACAATGCGAAATTACCAAAGTTCCAGACATATTCTGGAGTAGGTCATGTTTCTTCTCGCTGGTTGATGCCAAACGATTATTTGCGTCTCAAGAACCTCACTGTTGGATTCTCAGCACCAAAGGAATGGCTCCACAACTTTGGCTTGAGTAAGGCTCGTGTATACTTCTCTGCAAACAACTTGTTGACCTGGAAGTCTAAGGATCTTTATGTTGATCCAGAGACACCAGCGGATGGCTTGTGTACATTCGAAATGCCAGCTTTGAGAACTTATACATTTGGTATCGAACTTAGTTTCTAATTTATAAAAGAACGAAATACAATGAAAGTATTAAAATCAATATATAAGGTAATGGGCTGCGCTATTTTGGCAGCCAGCCTGTCATCTTGCGTCAATGATTGGTTGGACGTAGCTCCTTCTGATGGTACAGATGCAGGTGCAGCCTTGACCAGCAGTTCAGACTTGGATGCTGCGAGAACGGGTATGTACAAGGCTTTGAAGGGAAACAGCAGCTTGATAGATTACTATGGTCAGCAATTCTTCGTTTATGGTGATGTTCATGCAGGTGATGATTATCAGTATAACTATATTGGTGGTTCTAACCGCGCTAATTTTTACTATGACATGAACTACCAAACAGCATCAGAATTCAACACAAGTACTGTATCATGGCAGTCTCCATATGTTGTAATTGGACGTGCAAACAGAATCATTGCAGCTGCAGAAGGTGGAAAATTAAGTGATGCTGTTGAAGCAAAAGCAAAAATTGAACAGTACGCAGCAGAGTCTAAAGTTCTACGTGCTCTTGCCTACTTCGATCTTGTGAGAATTTACGGAAAGCCATATACAGAGGATCAGGGTGCATCTCTTGGTGTACCATTGGTAACAGGAGTGCTGGAGCCTAATGCAAAACCTGCTCGTAGCACTGTTGCTGAGGTTTACACCCAAGTAGTGAAGGATTTGACTGAGGCTATCAGCTCTAATGCTCTTGCTACAGAGACAAAACCAGGTTATGTAAGCGTTTGGGGAGCAAAGGCAATCCTTTCTCGTGTTTATTTGAATATGGGTGATTATGCTAATGCCTTGTCTGTTGCTGAGGATATTATCAAGAATTCTGGCGCAGCGTTGTGGACTCGTGACCAATACTTCAAGGCATGGGATGCTTCAACTCCTAATGAGAGTGAGTTCTTGTTCCGTCTCAATGTGGCAGGTTCTAAAGACAACAATGACTTGAATGGTATCGGTAACCTTCAGCAGCGTGATGGCTACAAGGAAATGGTTGCTACTAAGAAGTTTGTTGACATGCTTACTTCAGACCCAAAAGATGTTCGTAACGATATGTTCTTGCCAGCAAAAGCAGAAAAAGAAGTTGCTGTTTATGGAACCAATAAAGTCTTCCTTAACAAACTTCGTGGTCAAGGTGGTAATCTTCGTAATGTTACTATCGTTCCAATTATCCGTCTTTCTGAGGTTTACTTGACAGCTGCAGAGTGTGCATTTAGAAATAATGACAAGACTCAGGCTGTAGAGTATCTGAATGATTTGGTAAAGAACCGTACCACAACAGAGGCTTCTTTGGCTACAGTGGATAACATCACACTTGAGCGTATCTTGATTGAGCGTCGTAAGGAGTTGATTGGCGAGGGACAGCGTTACTTTGATGCTTTGCGTAATAACGAGACTATCACCCGTTATACAAGTGAAGCTGATAAGGGTTGGCACAAGACATTGAGCAAGGATGCTCAGTCTTTCAACCGTGATTACTTCAAGGCTATTGCTGCCATTCCGCAGGCAGAGATCAACGCCAACCCTAACATCAAGCAGAATACGGGTTACGGTGAGTAATCGCTGTTAATGGAATATTTTAATAAGATAATATTTTTAATCAAGATATAGGAATGCCATGAGTGGCATTTTCTATAAATCTCTCGGGAGAGGCTGGCTGTGAAGCTCGCCTCTCTTTTTTTTGTCTTTTTATTTGCGTATCTGATATTTTATTCGTAACTTCGCACCGTCTAAAGTAATATGGCTATGGAAGAGATAAGAAAATACCCAGTAGGAATGCAAACTTTCTCTGATATACGAGAGGGTAATTATGTGTACGTAGATAAGACAAGGTATATTGTCGATTTCTTGCGTAATGGTTCTAAATATGTGTTTCTGAGTCGTCCAAGACGATTCGGTAAGTCGCTTTTTGTCTCTACGCTCCAGGCATATTATGAGGGCAGGAAGGAACTGTTTGAAGGTTTGGCACTTGGCGAATATGAGAAAGAATGGGTGAAACATCCTGTTCTTCACTTCGACATGAGTACTGCCAAAAATCAGACACCTGAAGGGTTAGAAGAGATGCTGGGTTACATGCTTTCAGAATACGAGCAGCTCTATGGACGTGACGAATTGGCGGTGCAGCCAAGCCAGCGTTTGCAGTCTTTGGTAAAGCGTGCCTATAAGAAGACGGGTCAAAAGGTGGTCGTTTTGATAGACGAATATGATGCTCCTCTCTTGGATGTCGTGCATGAGAAGGAAAGTTTGATGCCATTGCGCTTGGTTATGAGGAAGTTCTATAGTCCATTGAAATATCTCGACCCTTGGCTGGAATTTACCTTTATCACGGGTATCACCAAGTTCTCTCAGTTGAGTATCTTTAGCGAGATCAACAATTTGGATAATATCAGCATGTTCGATCAGTATTCTGCTATCTGTGGTATCAGCAAGACAGAACTACTGACGGTGATGAAGCCTGATGTTGAGTTGCTAGCCAAGTCTTTGGGAAAAACTTTTGATGAAACGGTTGCCGAGTTGAGTTCATATTATGATGGTTATCATTTCAGTAAAAAATCAGAAGATGTGTTTAATCCGTTTAGTCTGGTAAAAGCGTTGAGAAGTAAGGAAATAGCAGCTTATTGGTTTAGTTCAGGTACTCCTGCATACATTATCAACACTTTACGCAAACATCATGTAGGTGTGATGGATATCGAACAGAAATCCGTAGGGGTGGATGATTTCGATGTCTCTCCTGAGCAGATGACTTCTGCTTTACCATTGCTTTATCAGAGTGGGTATCTCACCATCAAGAAGTATAACCCTATCTTGCAGAGCTATCAGCTGGATTATCCAAACAAGGAAGTGCGTGTAGGGATGGTTCATTTTTAATTTGATGGGTGCTTACATCTTGGTGGAGGAGGATAGTGCAATAGGCAGAGCAGATGCCGTTCTTCACATGCCGGATACAATCTATGTGATGGAATTGAAGTTTGATAAGACGGCTGAGGAAGCTTTGAAACAGATTGATGACAAAGGCTATCTCATTCCTTATTCAGCTGACGGCAAACGAATGGTAAAAGTTGGAATCAACTACGACAGCCAGAAGCGAACCATTGGTGAATGGAAGATAGTAGAAGGGTAAATATTGCTTTTTGTTACTGTTTAAATGAGTGACATTGTATAACGTTTTATCTCCATGTTATTCGATTTTTTTGTGATAAATCACACTTTTGACGAATACAGGGGTAAGAATGTTGGCTGTAAAGCTCGCTTCTTTCCAAGAAAAAAAAACACGGACAAATTGAATTTGTCCGTGTTATATTTTATTTATAGCAAGGGTGTCATATATATTGGCACCAATAAGGTCTGTCCATCTTTTTTGAAATCTTTCGTATATAATAGGTATCTTTTGTCGATTCTATCAGAGAACTTTTGGCAAAATTCATCTAGCGACTTGTGACTGTTATATCCTGATGATTTCACTTCTATCGGATAAATCTTCTTGCCACGAGATAGCAAGAAATCTATCTCATAGTTCTTGTGACTTGTTGCATGGGGAAATGTGTAATAGAACAGTTTGTTTCCTGATGCGGTAAGCATTTGGGCAACGAGATTCTCATAGGCATACCCCATATCGCTACTCAGTTTGTCGCTCAACAACTTTTCGTAAATGGTGTTCTCTGTGTAGTCTTTATCCCAAAAAGCAAGTGTGACGAATAGCCCTGTGTCTCCAACAAACATTTTATAGTAGTCTTCGTCACTATGTAATGAAAAACCAACATTGGGATCATTTGCGTGATAGGCGAAATTGACCACCATGCTGTCTTTCATGTCTGCCAAGACTCCCATGAGATTCTTTCTGCCTGCATCATCCAATACGCTTGCTACCTGGTATCTGGCTGAATTTTTGTTTAATTCGGAAGGAATACTCTCGAATAACTTGGCAGCTCTTCCTGTTTTGTCAATCTTTCTGAAGTCGTCAAGATAAAGTTCTATGATTTCTCGCTTTACGGCATCTGTTTTGCTCAGATTGTTGGTATCTAAGTACTCGTTTACGGCTTGTGGCATTCCACCTACAAGCATATATAGACGAAGGTTGCGCATAGCTTCTCGATGCGCTGCTCCCAATGGAACTTTTGCATCGAGAAACTGCTTGAGAAGGGGAAATGTAGCAGTATCGCCCATTGCCCATCGAAATTCCTCGTAATCCATCGGATAGAGATCCAAACGCGTTTCTTCGCTTGGAATCAAAATGTTTTCTACATTCTTTTTGATACTGATAAGAGAGCCTGTCTCTATGTAGTCGTATCTTCCGTCTGCTACTAGGTATTTGATGGCTTGCCGGGCTTGTGGGCACATTTGTACTTCATCGAAAATGATGGCTGATTTGCGTGGCTCCAAGATTACTTGGTAGATTGATTGGAGGCGTAAAAATATGTAGTTCAAGTCCATGAGGTTGTCAAACAGCTGTTTCACTTCCTTAGATGCTTGTGCGAAATCTATAAGGATATAGCTTTTGTATTCATTTTCTGCGAAAGCTTTGGCTACTGTTGACTTTCCTACACGGCGTGCTCCTTTGAGCAAGAGGGCTGTGCTACCATTTCTCTCTCGCTTCCATTCGAGCATTTTGTCGTACACTTTTCTTTTAAATGTTCTTTTTCTCATAACTTGCTGATTTTGAGCGCAAAGATACATATAAGTTCCAAATCCCCCAAATGTTTTTTGTTAAAATGTTCCAAATCCCCCAAATGTTTTTGCTTGAAATGTTCCAAATCCCCCAAATGTTTATGTTTTAATCGGGATGAGGAAAACTTTTCAAAGAAAAAAAACACGGACAAATTGAATTTGTCCGGACAAATTTGTCCGGCATAAGGTAACCCGTTGACTATAAGAAGATTATAAAGCTGTCGGACAGACAGCCGGACAAATTCAATTTGTCCGTGTTATATTTTTGGGTCATAAACACAGCTTTGTTATGGAACAAACTATGACTTATGCTCCAGAAAACGGTGAGTTGGAGGGAAGAAAACTATGAGTTGTATTTGTTAACACTTTGCGAGAACAGGTCTTTCATGGAGAAAAATGGCAGTAGGATGCAATATTATCCCTTGTTTCTTGTTATTATGATATACAAACTGTTGTGGAAATGAAAAAGAAAATTGTTATAATGATGGTGCTGCTGCTTGCTGTTGTGGGAGCCAAGGCACAAGAAGTGGAGAATCCGGTAGGCAGATTCTCGGTAATTCCTCGTATCGGTGTAACTCTGGCTAACTGGAGCGGGTTGACTCTGGAAACTTTGGAGGGAACCTCGCTAGAGTCTAAGTATCAGGCAGGATTCATGGGTGGCGTAGATGTGGAATATCGCATAGATAAGAGCCTGGGTATTACGCTGGGTGCTTATTATGCCCGACAGGGTATGCGCTTCCCTGACTGTGAGTTGACTGAGAATGCTGAAAAAGGGGAATATACAGGTATTAAGAATCAGCATGTGATTCTCGATTATATCCAGGTACCGCTCATGCTGAAAGCCTATCTTGTAGAGGGCTTGTCGGTGAATGCAGGTGTTCAGGTGGGATTTCTTTGTGGCGACGGCAAGGTGAAAAGAGAGGAAACCGAACTTCAGAAAGACAAGAATGGGTCGATTACATACAAGGAAATGCGGGAAACCGAAGCTCTTTGGCCTGCCAAGAAGGTGGATGTAGCCATTCCTCTGGGCTTGAGCTATGAATATATGAACGTGATTCTGGATGCCCGTTACAACGTGAGCCTGACGAAGGCTAGCAAGGGCGATTGGGATAACTGTAAGAACAAGGCTCTGACCTTTACCGTGGGTTATCGTTTTACATTATAAAAGAATATTTGGATAGAAATAAGAAAAGCCTCAAATCCGCAAAGGATTTGAGGCTTTTACCTTATCTGATAATCAGATGATTCTATGATTCTTTATCCTACCTGGCTTCCTGGCTTAACCTTGCCAAGGAGAGAAGTTACGTTCAATGAGCCGTCGAAGTTGACAGCACTCAGAATCATACCCTGACTCTCGATGCCCATCATCTTGCGAGGAGCAAAGTTGGCTACGAACAATACGTCCTTGCCGATCAGCTGCTCTGGCTCGTAGTAGGCTGCGATACCTGAGCAGATGGTGCGCTCTACGCCAGAACCATCGTCGATGGTGAACTTCAGGAGTTTCTTAGACTTCTTTACCTTCTCGCAGTTCAGAATGTGACCTACGCGGATATCGAGTTTCTCGAAATCATCGAAGCTAACCTCTGGCTTGATAGGAGCAGCCTGATAAGAAGCCTCCTCGTTAGCCTTCTTGGTATCAGCGAGCTTCTGGAGCTGTCTTTCGATAACCTCATCCTCAATCTTCTCGAAGAGCAATTCTGGCTTGCCGAGCTGGGTACCAGCCTTGAGCAAATCTGTGCTGCCGAGCTGAGTCCACTCGAAGTTAGGCATATTGATCATCTTGCGGAGCTTCTCAGAAGAGAATGGCAAGAATGGCTCGAAGGCGATAGCGAGGTTGGCAACCAACTGCAGGGAGATGTTCAGGATGGTCTCCACACGCTTAGGATCGGTCTTCCAAACCTTCCAAGGCTCACACTCTGTGATGTATCGGTTACCGATACGTGCCAGGTTCATAGCCTCTTTCTGAGCCTCACGGAACTTGAATACGTTGAGATACTGCTCTACCTTCTCCTTCACGTCCTTGAACTCAGCGATAGCCTTCTCATCTACCTCCTGCAATTCACCACAGGCAGGAACTACGCCGCCCCAATACTTCTTGGTGAGCTGGAGGGCACGGTTTACGAAGTTACCGTAAACGGCAACCAACTCAGAGTTGTTGCGCTCCTGGAAATCCTTCCAGGTAAAGTTGTTGTCCTTGGTCTCAGGCGCATTGGCTGTCAATACATAGCGCAATACATCCTGCTTGCCTGGCAAATCTACGAGATACTCGTGCAACCATACAGCCCAGTTGCGGGATGTAGAAATCTTATCATCCTCCAGGTTCAGGAACTCGTTGGCTGGTACGTTGTCTGGCAAGATATAGTCGCCGTGAGCCTTCAGCATAGTAGGGAAGATGATGCAGTGGAACACGATATTGTCCTTACCGATAAAGTGAACGAGACGAGTTTCAGGATCCTGCCACCACTTCTGCCATGTTCCCCACTTTTCTGGATGAGCATCGCAGAGTTCCTTGGTATTAGAAATGTAGCCGATAGGTGCATCGAACCAAACGTAGAGCACCTTTCCATCTGCACCCTCTACTGGAACAGGAATACCCCAATCCAAGTCGCGTGTCATCGCACGTGGCTGAAGATCCATATCCAACCAGCTCTTGCATTGGCCGTAAACATTGGTACGCCACTCTTTGTGGCCTTCCAGGATCCACTTCTTCAGCCAATCCTGATACTTGTTCAATGGAAGATACCAGTTCTTGGTAGGCTTCTTTACGAGACCATGACCAGGGTTGTTCTTGTTGGTAGGGTTGATGAGCTCCTCAGGAGAGAGGGTTGCACCACATTTCTCGCATTGGTCGCCATAAGCACCTTCAGCACCACAGCGAGGGCAAGTACCTACGATATTACGGTCGGTAAGGAATTCGCCTGTTACCTCGTCGCAGAACTGCTCCTCTACCTTTTCTTCCAATACGCCCTTGTCATAGAGTGTGCGGAAGAAGTCTGAAGCAAACTTATTGTGAGTTGGCGAAGTGGTACGGCTGTAAATATCAAAAGAGATACCGAAGTCCTCGAAACTCTTCTTGATGAGGTTATGATAGCGGTCAACCACCTCCTGTACGGTAATTCCTTCTTTCTTGGCACGGATAG
>OQVO01000471.1_pt1 | contig 12750 bp, 10 predicted proteins | sample 1691511 | NCBI WGS metagenome assembly OQVO01 (sample SAMN03418254, study PRJEB22391) | human gut metagenome | biome: human-gut; feature: organic feature; material: feces | host: Homo sapiens | place: Tanzania | collected 2013-01 | reverse complement strand
GGGGAAGGTGCCCTGAAGGGGCGGATAGGGCACAGGCGGTATGAAAGACAGATGAGGAAAGCGGAACAGCGCGGCACATGTGGGGGAAGCGCGAGTCCCTGACTGCGAATGACAACGATGTAATCAGTGTTTCCTAAAAAATCATTCGCGCCCCTTCCTCTGGAAGGGGCAGACGAGCGAAGCGAGGCGGGGTTGGCTTCCCCGAATGTGAGAGTACCGTTTCAAGCGGCTAACCTCCGCCCCTTCGGGGCACCTCCTTCCAAAGAAAGGAGGGAGAAAAAAGGGGCTGCGTGTATCGATATAGGTATATTTGCGGTGAAGCCGACGCCTTCTCTGCTATATCCGCTGCCATAAACCCGCCCCTACCATTTCCTCTTCAAAGGGCGTATAATATAATTACTGACCAATGGTCAAAAATATATTTCAAAGAAAGGGAAACGCTATGAACGAAGTCAAAATGCCGAAACGGCCTATACTGGCGTATTACATTTTAATCTTCCTTGCGATCTTCCTGTTCAATTCGATTTTCATGCCGATGCTCCGCGAGAATCAGGTGAAGGAAGTGGACTACTCGTCCTTCATGACGATGACGGAGAACAAGGAAATCGACAAGGTCCAGGTGGAGCAGGACAAGATCCTCTTTACGAAGAAGGACGACAAGCAGGCATACAAGACAGCTCTCATGAATGACCCCGAGCTGGTGGAGCGTCTGCACAAGTCGGGCGCAGATTTCACCGGAGAGATCGTCGAAGCGATGAATCCGCTCTTATCGGCGCTGCTCTCCTGGGTACTGCCGATCCTCATCTTCTTCGGCATCGGCCACTACATGAATAAGCGGCTGATGAAGAACATGGGAGGCCCCGGCGCGATGCAGTTCGGCATGGGGAAATCGAATGCGAAGATCTTCGTCAAGCCGACGAACGGGATCAAATTCTCCGATGTCGCCGGTGAAGATGAAGCGAAGGACAGCCTGCAGGAGGTCGTCGAGTACCTGCACGATCCGACGAAGTACAGAGACATCGGTGCCAAGATGCCGAAGGGCATCCTTCTCGTGGGCCCGCCAGGCACCGGCAAGACCATGCTGGCGAAGGCCGTCGCCGGCGAGTCCGAAGTGCCATTCTTCTCCATTTCCGGCTCGGAATTTGTAGAAATGTTCGTCGGCATGGGGGCGGCGAAGGTCCGCGACCTCTTCAAACAGGCGAAGGAAAAAGCGCCGTGTATCGTTTTCATCGATGAGATTGATGCCATCGGCAAGAAGCGCGGCGGCGCTGCCTTGGGCGGCAATGATGAGCGCGAGCAGACGCTGAACCAGCTCCTGACAGAGATGGATGGTTTCGAAGACAATGCGGGCGTCATCATCCTGGCAGCGACGAACCGTCCGGAGTCGCTTGACCCGGCGCTCACGCGTCCGGGACGCTTTGACCGTCAGGTGCCGGTCACACTGCCGGACCTGCAGGGACGCGTCGCGATCCTCAAGGTCCATGCGGCGAAGATCAAGACCGCGCCTTCCATCGACTACGACAAGGTGGCGCGCATGGCCTCCGGCGCATCAGGGGCAGAGCTCGCAAACATCGTGAATGAAGCCGCTCTCCGCGCTGTCCGCGACCATCGTCCCTATGCGACACAGGAAGACATGGAGGAGTCCATCGAGGTCGTCATCGCCGGCTACCAGAAGAAGCATGCGATCTTGACGGACAAGGAGAAATGCATCGTTTCCTACCATGAGATCGGCCATGCCCTTGTCGCAGCACTTGCGTCCCATAGCGCACCGGTACAGAAGATCACCATCATCCCAAGGACCAGCGGGGCGCTGGGCTACACTATGCAGGTGGAGCAGGGCAATCATTACCTCATGAATAAAGAGGAAATGCTTGACCAGATCGCCACCCTGACCGGCGGCCGCGCGGCGGAGGAGGTCGTCTTCGGCACGTCCACCAATGGGGCATCGAACGATATCGAGAAAGCCACCCGCCTTGCCCGCGCGATGATCACGCAGTACGGGATGAGTGATGAATTCGGCATGGTCGCTATGGAAAATGTGACGAACCAGTATCTGGGCGGCGATACCACCCTCGCCTGCTCGCCGGAGACACAGGCACGCATCGACAAGGCCGTCTCCGATCTCATCAAGGCGCAGCACGAGAAAGCAAGGAAGATCCTTGTGGAACATCGCAGCAAGCTCGATGAACTCGCAAAGTACCTCTATGAAAAGGAAACCATCACGGGAGAACAGTTCATGGGGATTCTGGAAGAGAAAGCGGAATAAAGGCAAGCAAAAAGGAAGCTCGAGAGAGCTTCCTTTTTTGCTTGGTTGAATCAGCGTTTCCTTAACCTATGAGGATTCGCATAAAGGGTAGATGTTCGTTCTGCTTTAACTTCAGGGGTATAGTGGCGGCTTCGCCGCCTTTTTAGAAGAGGGTATTCTCGTATCGCAGCCTTCCCCATTGGGGAAGGTGCCCGAAGGGCGGATAGGGTGCTATCGTATGAAAGACAGATGGGAAAAGTGGAGAGGTGGCGGCACATAGGGGGAAACCGTGAGTCCCTCGCCGCGAATGACAAAGATTTCTCGCTTCGCTCGAAATGACGATGCGGGAGTCTCCTAGTCTCTTAGTCTCCTAGTCACTCAAGGTTCCTAATCCCCAGCTACTCATCTTGCGCCCGTAGAACCAGTTGCCCCTCAAGTCGCCCCCGACCCCTTCGTATTTTCTCCAACCACATTCCCCTATTTCCTTCCCCCATGTGATATAATAGGAAAAGCGACTATGAACGGCTTTTATTTTTGACATATCATGCAAAAATATTTTTTTAAGAGCCAGCGACTGCCGGCTCCGACAACTGAATAGGAGGTTCTATCCATTTTGGCAAAAGCAAGATTACAAATCATTCCATTAGGAGGCCTTGGAGAAATCGGGAAGAACATGACTGTATTCCGTTACGGCGACGAAATTATCGTAATCGATGCAGGCATGGCCTTCCCGGAAGAAGACATGCTCGGGATCGACATCGTCATCCCGGACTTTTCCTACCTCATCGAACACAAAGACGAGATCAAAGCCATCCTCATCACCCACGGACACGAAGACCACATCGGGTCCCTTTCCTACCTGCTTCGCGAAGTGAACGCCCCGGTCTACGCCACACGCCTCACCTGCGGCCTCATCGAAGGCAAACTCAAAGAAGCACACATCACAAACTACGACCTGCACACCGTCAAACCCGGTGACGAATTCAAAACAGGTCTTTTCAAATTCGGATTCTTCCACGTCTGCCACTCCATACCGGACTCCTGCGGCATCTACCTGCGCACCCCGGTCGGCACCATCGTCCATACCGGCGACTTCAAATTCGACCACTCTCCGGTCGACGGCGAACTCACCGACATGTACAAGCTCGCCGAGCTCGGCCACAGAGGCGTCCTCTGCCTTCTCGCCGACTCCACGAACGCACAGAATCCCGGCTACACCCCTTCCGAAGCCATCGTATCCAAGTCCCTCATGAGCGCTTACGCCGATGCCAAAGGCCGCATCATCCTTGCCACCTTCGCATCGAACGTCTCCCGCATCCAGATGGCCGTCGACGCAGCAGTCGCTAACAAAAGAAAAGTCTGCGTCTTCGGCCGCTCCATGGTGAACGTCGTCGGCATCGCCCAAGAACTCGGCTACCTCAAAGCCCCGGAAGGCACCTTCATCGAGCCGGAAGAACTTGGCCACTACAGAGACGACCGCCTCTGCATCCTGACCACCGGCAGCCAAGGCGAACCGATGGCCGGCCTCTCCCGCATGGCCGACGGCTCCCACCGCCAGGTCCAGATCCACGCAGGCGACACCGTCATCATCTCCGCCTCCCCGATCCCGGGCAATGAGACCAGCGTCGGCCGCACCATCGACAGCCTGATGCGCCTCGGCGCCCACGTCGTCACCAGCACCACCACCCGCGTCCACGTATCCGGCCACGGCTCTCAGGAAGACCTGAAGACCATGCTCTCCCTCGTCAAGCCGAAATACTTCATCCCCGTCCACGGCGAACACCGCATGCTCGTCAGCCACGCAGAACTCGCAGAAAGCCTCGGCGTCGAAAAGAAAAACATCCTGATCGGCGAAAACGGCACCCTCTTCGAATTCACCAGCCGCGGCGGCAAGATCAATCCGCAGCGCGTCCAGGCCGGCCCCGTCTTCGTCGACGGCCTCGGCGTAGGCGACGTAGGAAACATCGTCATCCGCGACCGCCAGCAGCTCGCCCAGGACGGCGTCGTCATCGTCGTCATCGCCCTCGAAAAAGGCAGCAACCAAGTCTTAGCCGGCCCCGACATCGTCTCCCGCGGCTTCGTCTACGTGAGAGACAGCGAAGCCCTCCTGACCGAAGCCAGAGAACGCATCGAGTCCGTCCTTGACCGCTGCGAAGCCGGCAACGTCTCCGAATGGAACGCCATCAAGACCCAGGTGAGAGACGCCCTCGGCAAATACTTCTTCGACCGCACCAAGCGCCGCCCGATGATTTTGACCATCATCCAGGAAGTGAAATAAATAGCAATAAAAAATCCTTCAGCTCTATGCTGAAGGATTTTTTTATTGACCTATCATCAAGAGAACAAGAAATAGAGCCCTCACTATTTCCCCTCTCCCTTCACAGCACAATTCCCATTCATTCTGTATAATCCATACCCGTTACCCGAAATAATCAGACCTGTTTGCTTTAACTTGCGAAGAAATTTCCCCACTGAAGACGGCGCCAATTCAAACTGCTTCACCAAATCCTTTCGCCTGAAATCTGCCTCAAACCCATATGTTTCCAAAATCTGAAAAACGCGACCTCTTTCTCGGACGGAATAACCATGAACTATCATACATTCCTCAAGCGCTACTTTTCCATCCCCATGCGCTACTTTTTTATTAGAAATCAACGAATCTCCATCCCCTTTATCATCCAGCGCATTGATCACACCGCTTGCTTTATCCAGTCCATTCCACCGAGTACAGAATAACCTTGATCAGCGAACAGGGCAGTCATCCGCAAATAGCGTACACCCAGATCATCCGATTCCAATGCCCGTGCCTTCTCCAGATACTTCAGCGCCTGTTTTTCGACTGCGCCACCCCTGCAGGCTCCAGAAAATCATACACATCACCGTTCTTAAGAAATCCAGATGTTTTTCAATAAACCGCTTCTGCTCTTCCTCTATATACGCCTTACGGAGCAGGCGACCTCCGTCACGAATAAAATGAAACAGCTCTCTTGCCAGTTTCCGATTCAACAGCTTGATGAAATAAAGATCCTTCATCCCCTTCTCCCGGATCAGATCCCCCTCGATCTTTCTGTGCAGACGCAGATATCCAAGCGCCTTTTATTTCCACCGCGTTCTACGCTCCCGGGATTGTACCGATAATAATAAAATGCCTGATTGGTTAGCATCAGGCGCTGGCATCTGTATAAGTATCTCCCAGCCACGTAATTATCTTCCGAGTGACATCCTTCCGGCGAAATGATTTCCTCTACAATGTTGCTTCTATATACGGCGTTGCAGACACTCTTGACAAGGAACTCCGTGAAATAGAGTCTGAATACGCTTTGCCCTGTGATGATGCCCAGCGTCCCCCCCCCCAGTTTAGAACACGCTCTTCGCTTTTGCTATTGATTTTGGTAATCCCACAGCGCGCCATGTCCAAATCATTTCTCTCAATCATCCGAACCAGAGTTTCATACATTGTTGACGCAATCCAGTCATCACTATCTACGAAAGCCACATAATCTCCCACCGCATACCAGAGGCCTTTATTACGTGCAGCCCCCCATTTTTCTGATGCACTGCGATGATCCTTGCATCCATTTCTGCATATTCATCGCATATCTCGCCGCAGCGATCTGAGAAACCATCGTCCACCAAAATGATCTGCAGATGCTTATAGGTCTGGTTTCGGATAGAATCGATGCAGCGATGCAGGTAGGGTTCTACTTTGTAAACCGGTACAATGACCGATAACAGTTTCTCTTCATTCATAGTAGTTCGACAATGCACAAACTATCCTCGAATACCTTTGCTCCATACGGATAATTTTGCTCCCGCCCTATGAATAAAATCCATCCGATCAAAGCAGGCCAAGTATACCTTGTACTTTCCATTCAGCAGACCGCCATCATACGGAAGTCTCCGCTGCTCGCGCAACAGATTCACAGCAGCTTCATAGTCTGCATCCTGTGCTGCATCCGTACCATAAAACGCAGTCAAATAGGATAAAACCGCTTTGATTACATTCGCTCTTACCTGCGGCACACACATATCTTTCCGCATCGCATACTTCAATCGATCTTCACAAGCCAAGATATAGTCATACCGCGTCCGTGGTTTTACCAGCGAAGTCTGGCATATTCCTGTAGGCGTCTTGCGGTAGTAGTAATACTGTTTATCAATAAAGCCTTCGCGTTGGATTCGATCAATGATATAGTGAGCCACCGCGCTGTCTTCATGTACATGTCCAACAGGATAACGTACACCCTCCCAGAGAGCACTTTTATAGACCGATCCCCAATTGATTGCGCGTTCATGGATAAAACAGTCTCGTAACCGATCAGTGTGCTCATTTTCCAAACTCAGTGAAATCTTCCCACTGCCCGCTCCGCCCTTTCCTCCACGAAAAGAGCCAAATCCGCAACGATCCAGATCATTTTCTTCCATAATCCGTATCGCATGAGCAAAGGCATCCGGCAATACATAATCATCTCCATCTACGATGGTCATGTAGTCGCCTTGCATCACATCGAGTGCTGCATTGCGCGCTCCGCTTAGACCTTTATTCTTCTGATGAATAACATGGATTCGCTGATCTTTCGCTGCATATTCCTCACAAATATCCCCGCTACCATCTGTAGAACCATCATCAACCAAAATGATTTCCATTAGGGAATAGGTCTGTTTGCAAATGGAATCGATGCATTGCGAAATATAGGGCTTCACATTGTAAACTGCGACAATGACTGATAATAGTTTTTTCATGTTTATTGACCACAAGCTTTCTCAAGGAATTTAAGAAAACGCTAATTCAATCGCAGAGTCAGATTTCATATGGACCTTTAAGCATAGCTTTGTCATCATCTTCCTTAAATAGTTCGCCATTCGCGTCAGATGATCCCTCTCTCTATAAAACCCCAAGAATGAAATCCAGCAACACTTTAATTGGCATTTCCTGACATATTTATAAAAGTCTTCATATATAGCAACTCACCACTCATGTCTCAGAATTGCTCCATATATTTTTATCAAATGTTCAACACAAGAATGAATTGAAAATGTATGCTCAATATATTGCCTATTATCTAAAGTGCTCTCTTTAACCAATACGGCTTTCCCCATTGCATCATATAGCTGCTCTTTACTTCCTGAATGAATAATCCATCCATATTTATCGCTTTTTATTATTTCCTTCTGTGCACCACTGTCTGTAGTAATTACCGGCACACCACAATAAACAGCCTCACATAAAACTAAGCCAAATGACTCTCGCGCCTTGGATGGTAAAACGAACAAATCTATACTCTTATAGAATTTTTCCATATCATTTACTTGCCCGAGAAATTTAACCCGATTTTGCAAATGTAATTGATTAATTAAATTTTTTATGTGTTGTGCATAGCCTTTCTCATCTGCACCAGCAATATATAAATAGGCCTGAGTATATTTGGCAGCTACTCCAGCAAAAGCTTCTACCAACAGATCTATCCCCTTATCCCATGCAATTCTACCTGCATACCCAATGATATATTTATTCTTCTCTCTAAAATTTATATCAGAATACTTTTGAAATCTTTCTGTATCAATCCCATTGTACACCAAATGATACTTGGAAATTTCTTTTCTATGCAACCCCGAAGTCTGCAAATCGTAGACTAATTGAGAAACGCAAATAAATGCATCTACCATTTTGCGTTGCCAAGCATGATAAACATCCTGTTTTGATGGTAAAGCATTATGTTTGAACATGACCAGCTTTGCCTTAGTCCAACGCTTAGCTAAAATGCAAACGAGCAATGCATGTCCACTGTGACAGTTAATAATTTTAATTTGATGCGCATGTATAAATTCGACAATATCTTTTAATCCACACAATCCAGCTGCTGTATATAAATTAGTCGTCAAAATTTCTGCGACCTCACTATATTTTTCTCGCAAAAATTCATTTCTTTCATCTACAACAACATAGCATTTGATTCCCTGCCTTTTCATTTCAGCACACACGTCGAAAACATACTGCTCTCCGCCACCCCATGTTTTTGCAATAACTACATGCATAACTGAAATATCCATACATTCCCTCCAAATACTCAAATGCTATCGCAGATTTCCTTATAACGCCAGCTTCTTTCTCCTATACTACATCAATATAACCCACATCATTTCTTTCCTGTTCCCTGTAATTCATACAACTTCAAATATTTCATCATTGTATAAAAGAAATGACAACAGCACATAAATACACCCATCCAGCCATCCAAAAATCCAGCTCGCAAAATCAGCATTTTGAAAAATCCGCCCAGACTATGGCCAAAAGCCTTCCCCAAAGAAGTCCTTTTCCCATGGCGATATGCATCCTCTGCCCAAATCGTTGTGTACTGGCAGAATTTACTTTCCCAATGATGCCAATTTTTATAGGTATAATGCTCAATATGTCCTGGTAGCGCTTTAATTGACAGACCACACTCGGGGTGTTCATGCACTTTATTCACCCACTTAACCTGATCTCTTGGAAACATACGAAGAACATGGTCTGGTTTTAATACGCCATGATTGAATTTCGTCCCGAACGCAACAGACTTTCTTTCAAAAGAATACTGCTGATCCCTACCTTTACCCGATATAATCTTCTTAACTTCTGCAATAACTTCGTCATTCAGCCTCTCATCCGCATCGAGATACAGCACCCAGTCCGCATCCGTCTGTTCCAGCGCGAAGTTTCTCTGGGCAGAAAAATCATTCGTCCAGGCGCGGAAGGCCACCTTCGCGCCATGCTCTTTGGCAAGCTCTACCGTGCGATCCGTACTACCCGAGTCGATGACCACGACTTCGTCCGTGCATTTTTTCGCATTTTCTACCACAGAAATGATATTGTCTTCTTCATTACAAGTCAGAATCAGAATAGCGAGTGAACTCATACTTTCCCTCATTTATTTCAGTAACAATTTAATCTTCTCTGCCACGGACGCATCGACTTCATCGAGCAGGGCATAGCGCTTACGGTAGTAGTTTCTCTTTCTCGTCGGGATCTCTTCCATGGTCTTTCTGGCTTCTGTCATCGGGAGCTCATAGAAGCGTTCGTCCTCGCAGGGATGGCCACCGGACTCTTCCCAGAAATCGCTGAAACTGGTCTTCAGCTTCTTCTCCATGCGTATATGGGTATTCGCATAGTACCCGTAGTTCGTTACGGCGTAGATATGTTTCATCCCGAGGGCTTTTGCCACCTCCTGCGTCACATGAAGAATGAAATTTTTCGTACGATAGGAGTGGCAACGGCGAGTGACTTTTCTAATCACATCTTTCGCATTAGCCATATTCGGTCCTTGCATAGCCCCGATCCAAAGCGACCACTCACCATCTTTATTCGGTGCAATCCAGATCATCATCTGATAAAGATAATATTCATCCAGTCGAAGAACGATGGAGAGAATCCCCTCCTTACGCTGCCCAGGATTGTACCAAAGTTCAAAGCAGAGGTGTCCACTCTCATCCTTACTTTCCCACAGCGGGTACGCCTGCCTATTGTACAAGCCCAAGAAGACCTCTTTCTTGAAACGCATCTGTATAAAACGCATGTGCTGTTCCAAAAGCTCCACGCGTTCATCAAAGGTAGAGTTTCTATAGAAAAAGGCGCGCGTCGGTTGTTCGTAGACGAAGGGATACTCTTCGGCGATCTTTGCCAGCAGTTCATTCTGGTGGAAAAACTGATGAATCTTCTTCATGCGGCCATTATTCAAAAGGCAGCGCGCGACGAAGACGACGCAGCGCTTCACTTCGCGCGGATTTTCCATATTGTAAATCTTTTTTCCTAATTCGATATAGTCCAACTTGTCATCATCCTTTGGTATTCTCTGCCTGTAGGCAGACTATTGCTATTTTATCTTTCTAAATTCTACTCTATCCTATCTAGAATGGCAAATAAAAAAGCCCCGCTTTCGTGGGGCTTTTTTATTTTTCCAACTATTTTCCAGCAAGTATCTCCGGATGTCTGACAATCCATGATGTGATTGCATCTACGCCTGCGATTTCATCCGCATACCGGACTTTCCCTGATGTTTCTTCTTCCACTGGCAGTTCCTGACGGGTAATACCAAGGGGTTGATAAATCGATTTATCCGCCGCGCCCACGCACTCTTTTGTGAGCCAATGGTACGGTGTCACAACATGGTCTATCGGTTCTGTCAGCGATGACATCAGTGAATAATATTGGAATCCCTTCGGCGCAATCAGTTCAAAGAGTGTCGGCATGATATTCATATGACCGCCAATCGTATTCCCTGCGAAAATATCCTGCGTAATCTCCGGATGATGCATCGCAAAGGAGGTGCAATATTGCTCACGAAGTGTAATTTCCTGCCGTTCCATCGTATCTCCGGGATGAATCGGCAGGTATGAATGATCCCCAGTCACGAAGAACAGGGAATCCGGATATGCTTTTTTCATTTCTATGATGAAATCTGAAATGGCTTTATCACTGTACCAATACGTTCCAAGCACCTTGCGTTTCTTATTATTCTTTCTGACTGACTCAGGCAGGTCTTTCAAGACGGAGTCTGCATCAAATCCAAGGCTTTCTAACGGCAGCTTGTACGGACCATGGTTGGACGTAGTATAGACATAATGGAAGGTGGGTGTGCCATCATCCATTTTCTGTATAAGTCTGGCTGCATTCTGCAGAAAAATGTGGTCATAGATTCCTACCCAGGTCCTAGGCGAATCCGGCGGGCAAAAGTCAGTGGCTCCCATGACCCGATCGAAGCCAACCGCCGGGCCATATTTATCAAAATTTCCATAGGTCGGATTACCGCCATACCAGTAAATCGACCGATATCCAAGTTTCCTCAGCTGGTTCGGCAAGGTGGTCGCCAGCGTGCCATGCCAGAAATCTTCGCGCTCATTCAGCTCAAGCTTCGCATCAAAAATCCCCGTCATCAGACTAACGATGGCCGGACGGGAAATCATGCCGGCCGGTAAGAAGTTGTCCAAAACAGCAGTATGCGGGTCTTTTCGAAAGGCTTTTGCTCCATCCATGATGTGATAGTCACTGTAAATATCATCCAGTGGCATCTGCGAATAGCTTTCACCAACAATTAAAAAGATATGTTTAGGCTTCTTTATACGGGCGCCTTTCGCAGTATGAACAAATGCTTCCACTGGATTCTTCAACGATTTCCACTTTTCCTCCTTCATGTTTTCTGGCATGATAGCATCCATCGCTGCAGCATCTTCTTCATCTGAATGTTGCAGCCCTTCCTGCAACGGATGCTTGAGCACCACTTTCAGCTGCACAAGATCATCCACTGTAGCACGAGCCATGAAGATGTCTTTTTTCACAATGCTGGGAATGGTATCCCATTCCGGTTTGTCATCATGCATAAATGTCCCACCATACCGAAAATAGTAATAAATGGCGGCTACAGCTAAAACAACACAGCCATTAAGCGCAAACTGCAGAAGATCCGATGATACATGATAATATGGGAGCTGCGGAATCAGCATAAATACCTTCCCCGCCCACCAGCAAAGCAACGTATATGGAATATAGCTGAGGAGTAACAAAGCTCCGTGATCCTGATGGAAGAAAATATCCAGCAAATTGTGTTTCTCGGCTTTCTTGCCCAGCCATAATGTACTGTTGAAAATATCATGATAGTGATAATAGAAAATCATTTTCCCAAGGAATGCCGTATATATGGCAATTGCATACATGGTTACGACCACCTGACGAATCGTATCTCCCACAGAATAGTAGAAAGGCAGAAACGCGCCTGGCAAGCTCACCAACAGAACTAGCAGTAAGAAAAAATACGCATTGAGATCCATTCCCCACCAAAAACCGTAACGGAAGCAATGATACCACTTGCGCCACTCTCCCAAAGGACTTTTCTTCGCACGGTAAATCTCGATAAATAGAAGTCGGAATAATGCACACAATACCGGAGGCAAAATGGCAATTTGCAAATCCTGTTGTATCCCATCAAAGAATAAAGAGAACATAGATTGACCCTTTCCTCATGAAAAACGTAATCCTGGCCAATAAAGAAGGAATCAGCCAACACTCATTTTAAAGCGTGCCGAAAAAATACGCAAGGTGCTTACTTTTATAAAGCAAGCGCCTTGCGTAGAATAACACATATGAAACTTTATTTCTTATACTTGAAATATCCACCCTGGTCGAGGAAGTCTACATATTCTTTGACGGCCTGTTCCATATCGGTGAATCCTTCGTCGTAGCCGGCTGCGAGGAGGTTCGTGAGATCGGCTTCGGTGAAATTCTGGTATTTCCCTTTCAGGACTTCCGGGAAGTCAACGTACTCGATCTCTCCTTTTCCCATGGCTTTGATGATGGCATTCGCCACTTCATTGTAGCTCTGCGCATGACCGGGCCCGCAGTTGTAGATGCCGGAGGGGCCTTTGTGCTGCCAGAACCAGAGGTTCACTTTGACGACGTCTTTGACGTAGACGAAGTCGCGGCGCTGCTCGCCGTCTCCTACGGGCTTGCCCTGAATGTCGGCCCATCCGCGGAA
>OQVO01000470.1_pt1 | contig 12800 bp, 21 predicted proteins | sample 1691511 | NCBI WGS metagenome assembly OQVO01 (sample SAMN03418254, study PRJEB22391) | human gut metagenome | biome: human-gut; feature: organic feature; material: feces | host: Homo sapiens | place: Tanzania | collected 2013-01 | reverse complement strand
GTGTGGCGAAATTGGTAAACGCTTAAGCATAAGGCAATCCACACTTTGGTTAGGAACAAGTTGCCGAATTGAAAACGGCAAAGGAACCTGTATAGGTGTTACCTGTTGTGAAAAGTGATTGCTATGTGTGGTTCAAATCCGCACCACATCAATCATATGTCGGTTTAGTACGAGCTGTTATATCTTGAATAGCGGTTGCGTAACGCTGACATGCTTTTTAAGACAATGAAGTAAGACAGGTCTGTACGTGTTAGCACGATACAGTAAGACGAAGTAAAAAGAAAACACACAAAAACAAGTTGCTAGTAGGTACGCGCGACTGAAAGCAATGGGGTGAGACACTTCAAAATTCTGTAATGTGTTTTGATAAACCTTTTGATGGAGTGTATTTTGCCTTTTCAAAAATTCGGTAAAATCAGTTGCCTAGTGATTGCAACACGAAAAGCGGAACCGTGACCGCCTGACAGCTGCTTTTATATAAATCACGGAGTTATCGGTACGGAGGTAAGAACATGGATTTTAGAGAATTATTTATTGACAAATCAAAGACACTTATTATAAATACTGATTTGGCGCTTGTTTTAGGAGATTTAAACGAAGCAATAGTGTTAAATCAATTAAATTATTGGCTAGGAATTAACAGAAAAGCCGGTAAAAATTTTATTGACGACAGATATTGGGTATATAACTCATACAGCGATTGGAAAGCTAAAGATTTTCCGTATTGGAGTGAAAAAACGATACAGAGAACATTTACAAGGCTTGAAAATAAAGGAGTTGTTGTATCTGCTAATTATAACAAATTGGGTATTGATAAAACAAAGTGGTACACAATAGATACTGAAAAATTACAAGAGCTTGTGGATGAATTTAATTCCGATGAGGACAAAATGACAAATCGACAGGACAATATGACAGACCGACAGGACAAAATGACCTGTCGAGAAGGACAATGTGACAGACCATTACCAGAGATTACTACAGAGAATATAAACAGAGACTATAATTCAGAGATTACTGGAGAGGTACATACATCTGTTTTCGAGAAACAGACGGCAAGAGTCACCCGACAGAATATGCAAGCAAAGAAAGAAGATATGCTCAATAGGCTTTTTGCAATCTGCGACAACAACATTGAAAACAAGACAGTCGGAGAAGCAGTCAAAAATGCATTTCGTAGATACATGAACCTGTACGAAACATATTTTTGCAAAGTTCACCCAATCTTAACCGATAGGTCACTCACTAATGTATGCCTGTCGCTTTCAAATGTGACCGATGCGGAGCATAATCACTTTGAGTGGACAGATGTTTACCTAGCAGACGAAACAGGGTTTACCGGGCTTGATAGAATGGTTAATGAGCATTTCAGACGGACACATAGAGGACAGACTAACTACTCGATAACACATTTTGCTAAAAGCGACTATCTGCTACAGCTCGCACAAGGTCTTATTGAGTACTAAACGGAGGTATAAGCATGGCAAAGGGAGTTAAGACACGGAATGTTGATTTATTCCGAGAAGCATTAATAGAATACGCATCCGGCAGATGTTCACAATCAAAAGCTGCGAAGATGGCCGGCATGAGCCGACCAACATTTAGGAAATACGCAAATATGTATTTCTTGGGTATTCCGTTTCCCGACACGCTGTTTAAGGCAAAGGGAGAATAACCAATGATTGCAAATTGTGTGAATTGTGGCGCACCGATTGATAGAAAACTCGATAAATGTCCTTATTGTGGTACACCTTATGACTACAATGACTTTAATGCAAGTTTTGAAAATAAAAATATACTTGGAACTATCTCTATTGCCGGGCAAGAATATCAAGTGTATTTAGGCGGATGCAAGGTGAATACAATTAATGTCGGGGGTGGCAGAAACATAGATGGAATGCTTCACAGAGACAATATTGTTAAAAAACGAATATTTACTTTGATTGAGGTGTAATATGTGTGAGTTTTGCGAAGAAAAAATCCCCATCATAACACATTATGGCAAATTTAAGATTGATAAGTTGTCAAATAAACCTATAATTACATGCGATTTAAATAAATGTCCGTCTTTTGCGACGTGCAGTAGTAAAGACATAAACGTTGAAATGGTAATGGAAATAGCTTATTGCCCTATCTGTGGCAGAAAGTTGGTAGAAGAATGAAAGAAACTATTTTGTATATTTCCAAATCAGAACAGGACATACAAAGTTTTCTGAAATATCTTCAATCGAAGCTAGAAGCAGAGCAAAAGGAATGTACCCTAGATGAACAACACAATATTTTAAAAGTGCCAAAATATTATGATATTGTCGGAAAGAGCATTTACGGCAACAGACTTGGAGTAGGATATGGATATTGCAAATATTATTGTTTTTCAGAAGCGTATGATAGAAATAAATACAGCAATGCAGAAAATGAAAAACTTAAAGAAATTCTTATGCACACAAGACAAGGCACAGAGAGAATAACAGGGCTTGATGTTATGTATATGCTAGGATTGGTTTGAAAGTTGGTGGAATGATGATTACACAGAAAGATGTCCACAATAATATAGTTGTAAATGCAAGCACTTGGCAGAAAAGCTATTTATCGTTGCAATGTGGCGGAAATGTTGAAAAGATAAAGGAAGTCGAACAGACAATGGCTAATATAATTAACGGCATTAGCAAGGCACTTAAAAATAGTGGAACAGATTATCTGAATAAACTTGATTTGTAAGCGAGGGATTTTATGAAACATCAAAAAGAATGGCGCACTTGCGATAGGTGCGGAAAAGAAATAATACGCTACAATAAAGAACGTGCATATATCAAAACAGAAGAGGTAAAACCTTTTCACGAAAAAACAACCATATACACAGCCGAAGATTTGGCAAAGGAAGTATTGCCAATGGCTATATGGAAAGACAATATGCAATATGATCTATGCCCTAAGTGCAGGAAAGATTTTGAGAGGTTTATAAGAAATGAAGAAATCAAGAAGTAAAATAATCATAAAAACAAGAGCTGGCGGCTATACGAAGATTTACGCTAACGGAAAGTGGCAGAAAAAGGTGTGCAATATTGACTATCACGCAGAATGTAGCAATAAGGGCGGAATAAAGGTTATGTGTGAGTTTGATAAATACAAGGTCGATAAAAATGACGCAGTTATCTATGATGAAGAAAACAAAGAGATTGTAAGAGAGCATATAGTGGCAAGAATTTAAGGAGTGTTTAAGTTATGAGCATGGCAGAAGTAATTAAATCAATAGAGCGTGAAGCACTTAGAGAGGCGCAGTCACACGAAATAGGCGGTAGAAATGGCGAGCCTATAGATTGTTCCACTTTAGGCAATAAGCCTGTTATTAAGGCAGATAATGAAGCAGACAGGCAAGCGTTGAAAGATTGCTTTAAGGAGTGAAATTATGAAAATATCAGAAATGAATAACTGCATTGAGAAAATGCGTGAGTGTTACAAGTTTGATGATGATAAAACGGAAATCTGCATAGGAGATATTAGAAATGGCTCCAGTGGATATGTGACTGTTTGCGCAAAAGATGATAATGGAACTCAAATTGAAATGACAAGGTATGCGGATGAACTGAACAAGGAGTGAGATTATGTTAATAGTCGCATTACAAGACGATATAGACAGCTTATATGCCATATGGGACACAACCACAGACCGATTTTTAGGAGTTAATCTTGGAAAGTATGAAGCTGTCGGAATTATTATGGATTACACAAAAAAATGCAATTTTGCAGACGCTTATAGCAGAGTGCAAAACCCACAGCCATTTAAAGACATTGCTAAATGCTTATGTGAAGAGTTTAATCGTGATGATAATAAAATCGAAACGGCAACTCAATATTTGAAAGAAATGTCATGGAAAATAGGCACTGTTAGTGTTGAATGCCTTTCAGAAAAGGACGGACAAAAAATGAGGGAGTATATAAATGTACTTGAAAACAGGATTGATGAATTAGAACAATGATTGCTGATTATCAGCGGAAAGGGAAACAGATGGACGAAATGAAATTCGGAATGAAAATTGCCTATCAAGGAGTAAAAGAAGAAATGGAAACAATAGTTGCAGAACTCGCAAGAAAAGGAATTGAAAAGCCAAAAGGCTTTAGCACATTGAAACAGTTTATAAAAGATAGACTTTCAGAATGTGAATAAATATATTACTAACTATCAGCAGAAAGGAATTTTTATGAAGAAGAAAATTTTAGCAGTTGTATTAGGATTAACATTATGTTTTGGAATGACTGGATGCGCGTCATGGGAAAGAAGTGTAACTGATTTTAAGAGCGATATTAATGGTGGTATGCAGAGAACAATTACTGTATACACGGCAGATGGCAAAGAACTTGCAACATACGAGGGCAAGATTGACCTTAGCACAAACGATGGCGGATATGTTAAGTTTGACTTTAATGGCAAGAGATATATTTATTACAACTGCTTTGTAGAAAGCATTGCGGATATTGATTAAGTGATATTACCGGCTAACAAATAGAGTTAGTCGCTACCCTAAAACAATTATAGGCAGAGGTCTATAAGCGCCTTTGCTAAAAAGTGGAGGTGCTTTTCTTATGGCTAGTCAGAGCCTAATTTCCACAGTGAACAGTTACGAAAATTACATAGAGAGAAAAGGAATAGACGAACAAGCTATTGACGCATATATACAAGCTGTAGCGGTTGCCTTAAGAACGGAGCATGATATTGACTACGGATTGAAAATATCAGCAAGGTCAAAACAACTTATAGCTCAATTTGTCAAAGCACATACAGGTGGCAGAGTTGCAGATTTAGAAATTTATGCCGGGGAGCATGACACCGAATACAAAGTGCTTAAACAATTTTACGATGCTTTAATGTACGAGTCAGCATATCTGGTTGATAGCTTTTTTTATTACATTGAAATTGACGAAAAAGACCCATATAAGAGGTTTTATTTTCCAAGATACAAAGTGTTACAGCCTGTGGTTGGAGCTTATCAAGAAATCTATGACGGAAAATTGGATTTTTTGTCTGTATCACAACCAAAAAGAACAGGAAAAACAACAGGCGGTCTAAGATTGGCACAGATGATGGGTGGAAGAGACCCAGACGGAAGTATATTCGGTGTCGGAAAGGGCGAAGGACTTGTTAGGCGTTTTTATGGAGGTTTATTACAAGGTTTTGAAACGGAAAGGATATATCAGAGGTTTTTAAGTGTATTTCCAGAAGCTACAAAAATAGGAGAAAAAGACTATAAAAGTGCAGAAAACCTATCCATTGACCTTAAAAGCAAAAATATATTTCCAACATTTACGTGCCGACCTATTGATGGTGCAATCGTAGGATGTACCGAAGCAAATGTGCTTGTATACATTGATGACTGCGTAAAAAATCACGAGGAAGCAAGAAACAGAGAAAGACTAGAGTTCCTTTGTGAAAAGGTTACAGATGATGTACTCGGCAGACGATTAGAGGGTACACCAATTATTATACAGGGAACAAAATACAGCCTTTATGATCCTATTACAGCTTTACAGGATAAAGCAGATGAACTGGGGTGGCGGTGGCGAGAAGTAGCCGTACCGGCACTTGACCCTGTGACGGATGAAAGTAACTGGGAAATATACCGCAAGGATAAAAAAGGCTTGCGAAAAATATTTACAACAGACTATTACCGCAAGGAACGTAAACTGGTGTCGGAAGAAACCTGGGCGGCAGAGTTTCAACAAGAACCATTTGAAGCAAAAGGGCGAATGTTCGCAGAGAAAGAACTTAATTACTTTGAAGAACTACCAATTGACAGAGAACCAGACGCTATCATGGCAGCTTGCGATAGCGCAGATAAGGGAGAAGATAGTTGCTCAATGCCGATTGGCTATGTTTATGGTAATGAGGTTTATATCGTTGATGTAGTATTTGATAATGCAGGAACACAGTTTACAAAGCCGGAATGTGCAAATATGCTTATTAAACATAATGTCAAGACAGTTACATTTGAGAGCAACAGTGCCGGAGAATACTTTGGACGCGATGTAATGGACATTGTAAAAGAACAAGGTGGAAGATGCAGCGCAAGGTTTAAGTTTAATTGCTCAAACAAAATAACCCGAATGGAAAACGCAAGAGACAATATCATTCGAGATTATTATTTTCGCGATTTTAAGAAAATGGACAGACAGAGCCAATATTATAAATTCATGAAAGAACTTACAACCATGACAAGAAGCGGAAAAGTAAAACATGACGATGCGCCGGACAGCGTTGCATTATTTGAAAATGAAATGAGAACCGGAACCGTAGCAAAATGTGAAGCAACACACAATCCATTTAGGGGGTATTATTAGTTATGACAAAAGAAGTTTTGACGCAGTATTGCGATTTACAGGAAGAAATCGAGGAAGTAAGGGATAAAATCAATCGCATAGAAAATGAAATACCCAAAATTCAAAAGCGCATAGATGAAATTGAAGCAGGAGAGCTTGTAAAAGATAAAGTCCGTGGAGGAGCAGGAGGAATACAAAATTTTAACATTGAGGGGGTGCCTGTAAAAGAGTACCAGAAGCGAAAAACAGACCTTTTATCCAAAAAACTCTTACTCAACAATAGAAAATCAACATTGGAATTGCTTGAGTTTAGTTTACTTCAAAAAACAAATGAGGTTGAGGAGTTCATAGCAAGTCTTGACGACAGCAGAATGAGAAGAATTATCAATTTTAGGTTCTTGGAAAACAAATCATGGCTACAGACAGCATATGCCCTTGGCGGTAACACTACAGCCGACAGCGTTAGGATGGAATTTGATAGATTTTTCAAAAAAATGTAGTTTTGTTCGTTTTGTTCGGAAAAAATGTGATAGTGTTTAAAATGTAAAAATTATATATGCGAGCAACCCAGAGACAGCCTTGTGTCAGTTACGACATGGGGCTGTCTCTATATGTATAGAGGAAAAGATATATGTATGAATTTATACCACAAAAACAATCAGTAATGTGCCCTCGTTGCGGAAAACTATTAACGTGGGTAATGCAGGCAGGTGCGGGCTTAGGCGCAAATTCAAGTTTAAATTCAAACTCGAATTCAAAGCAAAATTCAAAGCATTCTAAAAATTCGCCACGCAACGAAAAAGGCGCGAATTTAAACAGCGCAAACAATGCGAATTTAAGCGACTCAAACAGAAAAGCGGTAAAGAGTATAAGAACAGCAGAGCGAGAAAACTTCCGCCGAGGTTATCCCGAAAACTATCGCCGTACAGGATGCCTCCAAGCCGTGAGAAAGAACCGTACTGAGGACGAAAACCGTTACCGTGATTTTGAACAACTGCTCCGCAAGCTGAACGGCAGTATAGCGGACGATCTTCTTTACCGATGTAAAATATCCGTTGAGAGCCGCCGACATTGAAACAAACGGCAGACTGAGACCGAGCACCTTTAAAGACGGTATGCTGCGTGCGTCACCGATCCATTTTACCCCGATCAGGCTTGAAAAGCAGAAAAGCAAAGCGGCAATAAAAGTTCCGCAGACAAAGGAATATATCAGACAGCGGCGCATTAGCTGTCTGTCATTGTGTTTGCCGAGGGCAATGTTATCCGCAACAAGGCGCATTGCGGCAAGGCGGATTCCTGCGACGGAAAAGGTAATTGCCATACCGTAAACGGCGGTTATGAGTTGGAAAAGCCCGATTCCGTCAGCACCTATTTTATTTGTAAGATAAACATTAAAGCCGACGGCGACTGTTTTCATTAAAAATGCCGTTGCCGTCAGCAGCAGAGTATTTGTAAGAAGTTTCTTTGCGTTTGTCATCAGCATCACTCCGTATAAATGATTATGACAAAATCAATAAATTAAGAATTGATATTGAAAAAAAGTTATGATATAATACTAAAAGCAGATTCTAAATTATAGAAATACAGAGGAGGGCTGATATGAAAAAAGCTATTTCGTTTTTTCTTGCATTTTTGCTGATATTTTCCGTCAGCATCGCAGGGCTTTCGGCATATGCTTCGGATGAATGCCGCTGCGGAGTTACCCCGGGGGTCTATGTTACGGGCTTTGCGATGACCGATCTGGTTGCCAATCCCGGAACGGATGAGCAGTACAATGTATTCGTGCCGGAGGCGTCGGCAATCGTAAGCGCCGTTGCAAGTCTTGTTGTGCCTGCCGTTATGCTCACGATTACGGGCGATTATGACAGCTTTGCGCTTTCGCTGAGCAAGGCTTTGAATGAGATGATGAAGGATGCCGCCTGCGACGATAACGGCGATCCGCTCAACGAAACGGTTGACGTTAAATTCAGGGTTGATCCAACTGCCGAGCACGGATATCGTTGTGACAACCGATTTAACTATGACTGGCGCGAGAATGTTTTTGATATTGCCGCTGAACTTAATGATTATGTTGAAAAGACAAAGCAGCTAACTCATCACAATAAAGTCGTCCTCAAGGGCGAGAGTATGGGCGGCGCAGTCATTATGACTTACCTGAAGCAGTACGGCTATGACAGTGTTGACACGGTGATTATGCAGTCATCGGCTTTTAACGGTATCAACCTTATGGGTGGTCTCTTCACGGGAGATATCAATATTAAATCCGATTCGGTTGTAAACTATGTCGGCAATTTTATTGAGGGAAACGATCCCGTTACCGTTCTTTTGAGATGTCTCTATAAAGCGCTTGCGGGCTTTGTTTTCGGCCCTGTATGCGGAGTCCTTGACCGGGTGCTTACCAACGGCAAGGATGTGCTTTATAAGAATTGTCTTGACGATCTTTTCGGTAACATCCCGGGTATATGGACCTTTGTTCCGAACGAGTATTATGAAGAAGCCAAGGCTTATATGCTTGACGAGACCGAGAATGCTCTGCTTATCAAAAAGCTGGATGCGTATCACTACGGAGTTATGGACAGCACGAAAGCGATTCTTGACAACGCGTTGGCGCACGGAATGAAGCTTGCAATTATTTCAAATTACGGCAAGGCAGCGGTTCCGGTGTTGAAAAACGACTCCTATCAGAGCGACTTCCTTATCGACACCTCGAGAACATCACTCGGCGCAACCTGTGCCGATTTCGGCGAGACGCTCGGTGCCGATTACACGCAGAAGATCGGAGACGGTCACAACCATATTTCCTGCGACAATGCCATTGACGCCTCGACCTGTATGTATCCCGAATATACGTGGTTTGTAAAGGATATGATGCACACCTGGTACACGCCGGGCTATTACGATTTTACATGGTGGCTTGCTCAGCATGGCAGTCAGCCGACGGTAAATGAAAGCGATGATTTTCCGCAATTTCTTTATAACGATCAGGTCAACAAAATCATTGTTCCTCTGACGGAGAAAAACTCCGACACGCAGAATAAAGATATCGATATAAAAGCACTACTCGATAAAATCATCAAATAATACGGAGGATAATCATGAACAGAAAACTTACAAAAGCCATTTCAATTTTCATGTCTGCCGCAATTGCAACATCGTGTACGGCTCTTTGCTCGTTTGCGATCGACAAGGACGTTGATTACAAAATCAACAGCACCTATGCCAACGTTGACTGGAGCACCTATAAGCAATACAAGACGGATCTTCACAGTCACACGACAGGTACGGACGGTGCTTTGACAAAGAAAGAAACCGTTGAAAAGCATTATGACCATAATTTCGATATTCTTGCAGTCACCGACCATGGCACAACGGACTACGGCTGGGATGATCCCTCAACGAACAAGGCTGTTAAGATTGCAATGAGCGTCAGAAAAGGCAAACTTCCCATTGAGGTTCTTTCGTCAAAGGGCGAAACCTCAGACGGCAAGGAATATACATACGACGGCAACTATTATACCGAATATGACGATAACGGAAATGCCGAAAATTCAATGCTCAGAGTGCCTTTCGGCAATGAGCAGAACCCGACCTCGTTTAACAATGCTCACGTTTGCTCATGGTTTGTTAATTACGGCAACGACACAATCGGCGGTACAAGTGACTATGAGACCCCGATTAAAAATATCGATAAGCTCGGCGGACTTTGCGTAATCAATCACCCGGGTGAGTACAGCGGCGCAAGAAACGTTGCAAACTACGACGAGGCATATAACACCGATAACGTCAAGTTCAAATATGTAGTTGATAAATTTGCAAACATTCTCGAAAAATACCCGGCTTGCCTTGGTATTGATGTCAACAGCAAGGGCGACAGCAGAACCCGTTACGACAGAAAGCTTTGGGATCTCCTGCTTCAAAAGGTTGTCCCGACGGGCAGAAACGTTTTCGGACTTGCGACATCGGATTCTCATAACGAGGGCATCGTCAATTCGGGATATACCCTTATGTGTATGCCTGAAAAGACCGTTCCCGAGCTTAAAACAGCTATGAAGGACGGAGCGTTCTTTGCCGCAAGCTACTATATGGGCAGCAAGGTTGAGATCCGGTCGTGGTCGGAGGAGCTTAAGGCGGCAGGCGTAGGTCTTGAGCTGGCGGACAGCTTTGCCGAAACTTACAGCAAGATTGTTGAAGAGGAAAATGCAGGCAAGCAGCGCACGATTTTTGCTTTTGATCAGGAAGCGGTTACTCCTAAGGTAAAGTCCGTTTCCGTTGATGATGTTGAGGACACTATCACGATCAGCACTCAGGACGCATATATGGTTCACTGGATTGCCGACGGCAAGGTAATTGCAACGGGCAACACGATTGACCTTGATGATTATTCCGATGAGATCGGCTCATATGTCAGAGCCGAAATCGTAGGCGAGGGCGGAGTTATCTATACTCAGCCGTTTACTCTCGAGTACGACGGCGCACCCGAGGCACAGACAAACCGTTTTGTCGATCTCGGCGGAGCAACGACTCTCCTTGCCGATACAATCGTTAAGTTCCTTGTAAAGGTTCTTAAGGATTTCAGAGTTATTGATATCGTTTGGTATTTCCTTACAAAAAAATTATATGAGTATGCAAGAAAAGGACAACAAGTTGAAATAAAGCCACGAAATATAGAAATATATGATATTGAATTAATAAAAGTAAATAAAGAAGAAAAACAAATGCATTTTAAAGTAAGATGTTCTAAAGGTACATATATAAGAACATTGTGTGAAAATATAGCAGAAGAAATGCAAACAGTAGGATATATGAAAGAATTAAAAAGAACCAAGGTGGGAAAATTTACTATTGAACAAGCAATTACAATAGAACAATTAAAGGAAGGACAAAATATAAAAGTGATAACAATTGAAGAGATGTTTGAAGATAAAGAAAAAATACAGTTAGAAGACGATGATATCAAACTACTGTTAAATGGTGTAAAATTAAAAAAAGAAAAACAAGATGGAATATATAAAATATATTCTAAAACAAATAAATTTATAGGTACAGGCATAATTGAAAATGGAAGACTTAAAGTAGATATAAGAATATAAGAAAACTATAAAAAAGAAGATAAATAAAGATAATAAGATTATACATTATATAAATTAAAAATACAGCAAAAAGACAGATTGAAAACCCCAAAGCAATATGCTAAAATATAAATACAAATTGAAAAATCATTACTTAAATATTCGTCCGATATATTCAAATTATATTTTATATTTAAAGATTTTAGTATTTCTTCTGTCGCTTTTAATATGTCTTCTTTTTTGTAATAATAATATTTGTCTCCATATTTTTCTTTGCCTGAAATATCGAGCAAATTAAAGCAGACTCCTTTTCTTGCAGCCGTTAAAAATAATTTAATAGCGTCTTTCAAAAATTTATCGTTATTTCCCAAATTCAAATTAAAAATCCCCGAAGAATATATATAGTCGAATTCTTTTTTTATATCGTTATTATTGAAAAAATCTAACGACATAAATTGCGGATTTATATTTTTAAAAGTTTTCGCTTTCGCTCTTTCAATCATTTCGGGCATTATGTCGATTCCGATATAATAAAGTTTTATATTTTTATTGTCTAAATATTCCGCCAAATTTCCAAGTCCGCAACCGACATCGAGAAGTATTGAAGATTCCATATTAAAATATTCGATTAAAGTTTTAAATCTCAATTCCTGCGCTTCTTTCGATTCCCAATCCAAAACCTGATATTCTGGTATATTAAAATTTTTTACTCTGTTTATATAATGTTCTATTATTGCCGATTTTTTATTTTTCATTTTTCAACTTTCTAAACATAATTTATATATTGTCTTTTGATTATATTCTTCATTAGCTTTTAATATTATATTAGGAAAATGAATAAAATTCAAAGCGGCTGGCAAAAATTCCGTTTCAAAACAAAAAGCGTTATGTTTATTTAAAATCGCTCCTCTTGTCTTTATGCCGTTAAGCATATTTCCCGAATAAAAATGCATCGCTGGTTTTGTAGTATAAAGTTCCAAACTTATTCCCGTTTTTTCGCTAAACGTTTTCGCTCTCAATTTATTTATATCTTCGCTATCGAATATAAAACAGTTATCATAACCTCCAACTTTTTCAAACAGCTTTTTCCGCTTTTTCTTTGCATTTCCCCAAACAGGCGGTTTCGTCCTCATCTCCTCCGGGTATGTAGGCTTCTATAAAATAGTTATCGTTTTTTTCGTATAGCAGATAGTTTATGTCAAAATTTCTGTCGGTTTCTTCGGATGCTTCAAAACAGGCTGTATACATTTTATGCTCTTCCTTTCGGATTTATATTGTAATTTGATTATAAGCCGAAAACCCGCATAAATCCACAGGAAAAATATTCCCCGGTTTATAGTGTGCGACACAAAAAAATCCCGCCGTTCGGCGGGATTTTTTGCTTATATGCTCTTTATTTGTGCAGGTCCTCTTCGGTAA
>OQVO01000463.1_pt1 | contig 13012 bp, 12 predicted proteins | sample 1691511 | NCBI WGS metagenome assembly OQVO01 (sample SAMN03418254, study PRJEB22391) | human gut metagenome | biome: human-gut; feature: organic feature; material: feces | host: Homo sapiens | place: Tanzania | collected 2013-01 | reverse complement strand
CTGCCGTTTTTTCACTGGTGGCAAGTTCCTGCAAAATTTGTTGGGTAATCCACTCGGCTTGTTGTTCGGTGTAATTCATAATGGGTACGACCTGATTATTGGGTTATCTTATGGGTAATGGGCGTCTAACGATCAGGATAGGGAGTAACGACGCCCGGTTTTTGTTTATCAGCAGGACTTTTTTGACTGCTTCACGGAGGCTGAACAAAGTTATCCAGCTAGCCGGTAATCAGGTCGATCAACCCTTCGACATCATGCGTCGTCACCTGCCGCGGGTTCGACGCGGTACAACCGTCGGCCAGCGTCGAATTCACCAGTGCGCTGCGCAACTCGATGATTTTTGCACGGTCGATGCCCAGTTCGCTGAGAGTGACGGGGATGCAGAAATGGCGATTGATCTGGCGGATCTCCTGAGTCATCAGCGCGATGGCCTGCTCCGGTACCGCATGGTCAATGCCTATGATTTGCGCGCAACGGTGATAGCGATCGCGGGTTTCAGTGCTGGCCCGTTTGCTGTTGAAGTCGATGACAATCGGCAGCAGCATGGCGTTAATTTTGCCATGAGGAATATGCAGCATCCCGCCGATGGCGTGTGCCATGCCGTGTACCAACCCCAGCCCGGCGGAGTTAAATGCCATGCCTGCCATACAGGAGGCATTGTGCATGTGGGTGCGCGCCGCAATGTCTTTTTCGTCGTTAAACACCTGCGGCAGATAGCGCCAGGTCAACGCGATGGCTTTTTCCGCCAGCGCATCGCTAAAGTCATTTGAGCCAGTAGAGACAAAGGCTTCAATGGCATGGGTCAGCACGTCCATGCCGGTATCTACCGCGACATGACGCGGCGCGGTTAACACTAGGTTAGGATCGAGAATAGCGATTTCCGGCACCAGTTGCCCGGAGATCAACGGATATTTGCGGCCATTTTGCGGATCAGAGATGATCGCGTAGGACGTCACTTCAGAGCCGGATCCGCTGGTTGTGGGAATAGCAATGAGATCGATTTGATGATCTCCAAAATACTCTTCCAATGTGACTTTAATTCCTTTCGCAGCGTCCAGCGACGAGCCGCCGCCGAGGGCGATAATAACGTCGGGCTTAAAGGCTTTAAACCGCGCCGCGCCGGAAGTCAGAATATCAATATCTGGATCCGGAGTAACCTCGCCGAAAATGCATACCGATGCCTCAGGCATATGGCTTATTAAATAACGAGTTTTACCTGATGACATCATAAAATCATCGGTGACAATACCGACTCGTTTATTATTAAATTGGCATAGAGAGGTTATTGCCTCTTCACCAAAATAAATTTTGGGGCACGAAAAATAATAGCGGGCCATGTGTAACTACCTTAATCATGGTAAACGACCAAATTTGATGTCGTTAACCTAACATGGCGATTTTTTTAATGGACTGAGGATGTTTGTGCAGGTGAAGGATTATTTTGCGGTATTGTTTTGCCTTGAGCAAAAAAGTCCTTTTCTAGGAAATACCTAAAATCTGATACAGTCAAACTCAATATTTATTGTCAGAGAATGAATAAAAGCGGGGTGTTTTTTTGCCACTGCACTGCTTCAGGAATGTATTCACCCCTCATAAAGGCTTCAATGACTCTCCGCCATGGCAAACATGCCATAGGGGGAGATTTTCAGATAATGATAATAATGTTCGCCCACATCCGATTGTAAATGGATCAGAAAAACGGCCGCGTATTGCCCTGCTGAATGTGGATTACGTCACCTGTTTTGAATTGCCTTTCTGCTTACCCGGACACCACAACTGATTGCTGTGCTGCGTGAAGAATGGGACATCAGCCAGAAAAATGTGGTGTTCAACGATAAACGCTTTGGCTGCGTGTACAGCCTGAAGGCCAGTCTTTCCAGTGTGCCGGATACATACCGGTATCATCTGTCTCACCGTATTCGTCGCGTGGTTGGGAATGAAAACACATCATTGCCATATCAGCAGGTTGCCCGGGAAGTGAAAGCGCCCCGTGAACGGCTGAAGTATGCGCTGGAGGCGGGGTTACTGGTGACCGCACTGGACGGCCTGTTCTGGTCTGGCAGTCAGCGTATTGCGGCTGATGTCCTGAGACTAAGACAGAGCGGAATGCCGGTGGTGACAACGACCGTGGAGGTGCACGATAACCTGACGGGAACAACCCGCAAAATACCGGCATACCATCTCTGATACAACCATCAGGGGGAATATTGCTCTGGCAGCAGCAGTACGACATTCTTTATACTTTATCCCCGTGCCTGAAAATATGTGCTAAGGAAACGGGAATGGCAAGGTCCGATTATGATATTATTAATCTGTCTCTGAAACATGAACTGAATGAGTGGCTGACAGAGAGAGGTTATGCCGGACTGGCGGATAACCGGAACCGCCTGGCAGAGGTGGTTACCCGGAAATTGCAGGACAGCTTTTATATCAACGTTTCCTGGGATGCGCTGAACACGGCATACAATGAACACCCGGAGTGGTTTTCAGGGCTTGTCTCCGGGGATGAGAATTAATAAGTGGATTATGCTGCCATCAGGCAGTGTGATTGCCGGCAGGGATTTCGTTTTATTCTGTTTCTTCCCGGGGGTCGGGTTTGAATTTTCCCAGAAAGTTGTACATCGGTCGCATACAGGGATGCGGATAACCCTCCCGCATAAAAACCACTCGGGTTTCTTCGACGCTGGTTACGGTGGCCAGTGCTCCATGATCGTCTTTGTATCGCTGATTGACTTTCGGTAATGGAACATCTTCTGACATAAATTTTAGTACGGTAACAGTTAACTAAATTTTCATGTGGTAGCACTGAATCAGGAGACTGCGTTTCCTGATGTGCGCTGTTAATTTTCTGTTTTTACGAAACATTTTCCCCTTCTTCCTGTGTATTTTATTGCGCTCCTCTTTTCATGTCCTTCCCATATCCTGAAACTCACTTAAATGCTGTTGAATCGTCACGCATTGCAATTTTCAATGACTGAAATCAAAAATTGCTATTTTTTAAGCTAACCAACTGTATTAAAAGCATTCAGTGGAATAATTTTCTGCACTTTTCCATTAATTATGGTTATAAATTTTGTAATGTGCTGTTTTTGCGATATTAGTCAGAATAAAGAACTGTTCATTTGTATTATATCGATCGATAAATCTGCCATATTGCTGTAGTTCAGATCATTATTCTATAATGATCAAAATTAAGTCAGCTAAAAATTGGCAGATTTATTACTCAGCATTCTGGTACCGGTTGATGTGGGTAAATACCGGAAAGGCGGTAGCGTGCCATCGCAAAACATGGTGGGAGGTATCGTCAGGAGGCTGGTGATTGTTGGTATGACATGAATAAAAGGTTTTTCGTTTGACTGGAAAATTATGTTGCAGGAACGAGAGGGCTGAGGAACAAAGCTTATTCCGGCGCTGTCCGTCCTTGCTGTCACTGACACTGATGTCTGTTTTATTATCGCCTTTATCTCTTCAGGCCGCGGATACCAGATCACGCAGAGTATGAGCCGGCGCGGAAACTGCTGGGATAACAGCCCAATGGAACGCTTCTTCAGGAGTCTGAAGAACGAATGGATGCCGGTGGTGGGTTACGTAAGCTTCAGCGAGGCAGCTCACGCCATAACGGACTATATCGTTGGATATTACAGCGCACTAAGACCGCACGAATATAATGGTGGGTTACCACCAAACGAATCAGAAAACCGATACTGGAAAAACTCTAACGCGGAGGCCAGTTTTAGTTGACCACAACAGACTACCTGAAGGGAGCCGCGGTCGCCTAGCAGTTGCAGTAGCAGGAGATCATCCAGCCGCAGTACAGGTCACGATGACTCTGGTTAATGATACCGGCTTTGACCCCGTATTTTCCGGCTCTATCGCTGAATCATGGCGTCAGCAGCCGTGCACACCATCCTATTGTTGTGACTGGGAGGCTGCCACCATGCTTCGCGCTTTCCCTCTGGCGAAAAAGGGAGAAGGACGGGCCCGTCTGCCTTCACTTTATGCCAGCTTCGGTAAGCTGGGTGAGACACCGACTCATGAAGATATCATTGATAACAATCGATCCATCAACTGGCCTGTATAACGTGGCTGCCGGTGATTAAGAAAGCTGCACCTACCTAAGTAGTAGCAAACGCACACTTTTTAGAAAAATCGATGGTCAGAAACTGGATTAGCAATTCCGTTCCAGGGTTGCTTTTGATTTACGTTGGCGTCTGATCATTGATTTATCCTCAAAAGCCCAACCTCATTGGTAATGAACCAGCTCCGTGAATGTCCGCTCTGGCACAGAGCGAAATTTTTTGATCTCCCCCCTGAAATCTAAACTTAGTCATGTCACGTTTTTGGGTTTCTAAAATTTTAACTTCGCGTTTTTCGTTGCCGTAAGGGTTATACAGAAATGTCCGTTAAGCAGAGTTCAAAATTGATTGCCGTGATCACGACTGGTTTGAAAGCCGCGCCCAAGCCTGTACAGCTCTGGTTTGCGTTGATTATGAACCTGTCAGCCTAAAGCAAGCGGATGGACGATGAGTATTGGTAATCTTTCAGAGTCCGGAAAAGTTCAGCCCCAGTCTGAACAGGCTTGCTGGCGCCAGTCCAGTTTCATTCAGTCGTGGTTTGGTTCTTACGGCCTGTGCAATCTACCTCATTAGGCACATCGGCCTGCCAGATACCGGCTCGGGGTGTATTTCCGCTTCCACGCTGAATACTGTTCTCAGCAATCCTGGGGTCATCACCTCTTCTGGTGTGCCTTGCGCCATAACATGTCCGTTTGCCATTACCACCAGTTGATCGCAGTACCGGCTAGCCTGATTAAGGTCGTGCAGCACAGCGACCACCGTTTTCCCCTGAGTCCGGAGTTCGCCCATCAACCGCATCAGGTCCACCTGGTGATTGATATCAAGATAGGTGGTTGGCTCATCAAGTAATACAACGGGCGTATTCTGGGCCAGGACCATCGCCAGAAATGCGCGCTGGCGCTGACCGCCGGAAAGCTCGGTTAACCGACGAACGGCAAGATGATTGATCCGGGTCTGGTTCATGGCGACATTAACTCGTGCATTGTCTTCAGCGGAGAGACGCCCCCAGAGTGACAGCCAGGGATTACGACCATACGAAACCAGCTCCTGGACTGTGATCCCCTCTGGCGTTAAATGGTGCTGAGGCAGCAGCGAAAGCCTGCGGGCCAACTGGCGTGATGAGAGCATATTTATGGGATTATCGCCGAGAAATACGGTGCCAGACTGCGGCATTAAAAGCCGCGAAAAACAGTTTAACAGCGTCGATTTCCCGCAACCGTTAGGACCGATCAGGGCGGTGATCTTCCCCGTTGGCAGTGAGAGTGAAACGTCGTTAAGTACCTTGTCTGTCCCGTAACTGACCGTCAGATTTTCAGTTCGTAAAGTCATTTATCGCATTCTCACAAGCAACCAGACAAACCACGGCGCACCGATAATGGCGGTCAGCACGCCAACCGGGAGCTCCAGTGGGGGATGAATAATTCTCGCCAGCAGATCGGCAACCACCAACAGCAACGCACCTGTCAGGGCCGAAACAGGCAGCAGCCTGCGGTGACGTCCACCGGTGATGCTACGCATCATATGCGGCACCACGAGACCAATAAAGCTAATCGGGCCGCAGGCGGCCACGCCGGTAGATGTCATGGCGACAGCTAGTAACAAAGCCCAGAATCGGGTATGGGGCACCGACACACCGAGCGTGGTGGCGCGCGCATCGCCGAGTGCAAGGAGGTCGAGATCGCGGCAAAAACTCAGGCTCAGCGGCAGAAATAAAATCATCAGCGGGATGGCAATCTTCACAAAGCTCCAGTCACGGCCCCATAAGCTGCCGGTCAGCCACAGCAGGGCGTTGTTCACATCCTGCGGGCGCGAGAGCATCAGATAATCCGTCAGGCTGGCCCAGCATGCAGAAAGCGCCACGCCGGTGAGCGCCAGCTTCATCGGCTGGTGGGTCTTTGCCAGCATCTTCAGCAATATCAACCCCGCCATGCCGCCCGCAAAGGCCAGCAGCGGCAGCACCATCACGGGCAGTGACGGCATAAGAAGTAGAGCCCCCACAGAGGCCAGGCTGGCGGCATGGTTAACGCCGAGAATATCCGGTGATGCCAGAGGGTTGCGCACAATCCCCTGTATCAGCACGCCCGCCACGGCGAGGGCTGCACCGACAAACAGTGCCAGCAGCAAGCGCGGCAGTCGGTACTCCATCAATACATAATAATGCTCGCGTCCGGCCTGCCAGTCGGTCAGCAGCGCGCGCCACGGCACGGGGATCACTCCCATATGGAGTGATAACAGCGCACAGCCCGCCAGGGCAAGGGTGATGAAAATAACCAGCGCAATTTTCATCCTCGCCTCCTCACAAGCCAGACAAAGCAAGGGCTGCCAATCAGCGCCAGCACTGCGCCTGCGGGCAGATCTCCGGGGAAGGCCAGCGCGCGTGCGAGTACATCTGCCAGCAGCATCAGCGTGGCCCCCAGCAGCATGCTCACTGGCAGTACGTTGCGCTGATCGAAGCCTGCCCAGAAGCGCGCCAGATGTGGCACCAGCAGACCGATAAACGCCACCGGACCTGCCACGCGGACGCACGCACCAACCAGAAGCAGCACTAACATATTGATGACCAAACGTAGCCTCGTCAGGTTCACTCCCAGCGTATGGGCGGTGCTGTCGCTGAGGTTGAGCAGGTTCAGTTGATTCGCCAGCAGCAACACGACAGGGACTGCAGTGACCACCACCGGCAAGAGCTGCCAGACATCCTGCCAGCGGGCGTGGGACACTCCGCCTGCCAGCCAGTAAAAGATGCCGTAAGCATGATCTTCGGCCAGCAGCAGGGTGATGCGGGTAAGGCCCATACAAAAGGCCGACAGCGCGATACCCGCGAGGATCAGTTTGTTTCTGTCATGGGTATGACGAAATCCGCCTCCTGCGGTCATGACCAGCAGCCAGCTCACGCCGCCCCCGCATGCCGCGATGAACGACAGAGAATAGCCTGCAATCGGCGTCGGACTCAGCGCGCTGGTAAGCGCCATAGCCAGCGCCGCGCCGCTGTTAATGCCGAGCAGTGAAGGAGAGGCCATTGGGTTGTGGGTCAGGGTTTGCAGCAGCGTGCCCGCGAGCGCCAGGCTTGCGCCGATCAGAACGGCGACCAGGCTTCGTGGCAAACGAAGGTTTTGCACCAGCGCTTCTGGTAGCGTTGGCGTGTGTCCAGGCAGCAGGGCGCGGGTTGCATCTGCTCCGGAAACAGGAATGGCCGAGTAGCAAAACAGACTCAGCCAGAAAATAATAATAAGTGCTGCAACGGGAAGCCCCCACAGCAGCACCGGGTGTTTTATCGCGGTCATTTCACAACGGTAAGCGGCTGATGGTGGAAGATTTTTACCGTGTCAGCGGCAATACGCTCTGCAGCAAAAATACCGCGCATCCGCGCCCAGGTGTTACTGTCGACCGAAGCAACCTGCTGCTTCTGCGCGGCGGTTAACATCTGCCAGAGCGGATCTTGTTGCCAGCGTTTAACAATGCTCTCTTCGCGATAGTGGGCAACCAGCAGCCAGGCAGGATTGACCGCCAGCAGTTGCTCCAGGCCGATGGACGGCATGGACGCACCCGCCATCGCAGCGGGAACGTTCAGCCCCAGAGAGGCCAGCACGCTGCCGGTCCAGGTCTCCTGAGTATGCAGGTTGAATTGCTGTTCGCGTGATGTGCCAAAGGCCACGCGTGTCCCTTTGGGAAGCTGGCTGGCCCACTGCGCCATCCTCTCTTTATGTTGTTCCAGACGTGCCTGCATCTCTCGCTTTTTACCCACCATTTCGCCGATGATAGCCGCAGATTGCAAATTTTCAGCGTAGGTTTCGTTGCGGGACTTAAGCAGCAGTACCGGCGCGATTTGCTGCAAGGCGATGTAAACCCCCGCATGGCGACTGCTGTCGGCAATGATCAGGTCTGGTTTCAGAGCGGCAATGGCTTCCAGGCTCGGCTGCGCGCGCGTTCCGACGGACTGCCACGGTTTCAGGTGCGCACGCACTTCGGGCAGGATGCGTTTTGCATCGTTATCGTCGGCAATACCGATCGGGCTGACGTCCACGGCGGCCAGCGCATCGGCGAACGAGAGTTCCAGCACCACAATCCGTTGTGGCGTTTTTTCGAGTGTAAACGTGCCGTGTTCGTCCTGAACCATGGCGGCAAAGGCGTGGCTGATCACCAGCAGCAGGCCTGCAAAAAGAAAACGGATAAATGCCAACATAATCACATTCCAGCTAAAAGCCCGGCAAGCCGGGCGTTAACACATCAGAACTTCAACGACCCCTGCATATACAGCGTGCGCGGCTGGCCTGCATAGATGCCTTTGTTGTTGTCGTCATAAGAGCGGATGAAGTAGTCCTGGTCGAAGATGTTTTTCACACCGAATGCCAGGTTCAGATCTGCCATCTGCGGGCCAAAGTCATACGCCACGCGTGCGCCCCAGAGCATGAAGCCGGGAATGCGGCCGGTACTGCCGTCGGCGCTCTCTTTCACCGTATTGGCGTTATCCGCAAACTGGCTGGACTGGAAATCGCTGTTCAGATTGAACGTCCAGTTTCCTGGCTTGTAGTCCACGCCCAGCGTGCCTTTATGTTTCGGGGAGAATGGTACCAGATTGCCGTAGGTGTCGCCTTTCTCGCGGATTTCCGCGTTCACATACGCATAGCTGGCGTAGATGGAAACGTTATCAAGCGTTGGCGTTAGCGTACCCAGATCGTAACGTGCCTGCGTTTCCAGCCCGGTATGGCGCGTTTTGCCACGTGCAGTGACGGTGTCGTTGGTCTGGTTGGAGTCGTACTGATTGTTAAAGTTAATCAGGAACAGCCCCATTTCCGCCGTCAGCGCGCCGTCGTCGTAGCGGGTACCGAGTTCCCAGGTTCGCGCTTTTTCCGGTTCCACATTGCCGCTTTGCACAGCCTTGCCAATCTGGCTGTACTGTACGGTGCCGAACGAGCCTTCAGTGTTTGCATAAAGATTCCAGCTGTCAGTCAGGTGATAGAGCACGTTCAACGCCGGAAGCGGTGCGTTATAGCTCACTTCTTCGTGCGTGCCTGTGATGGCGTTGTTCTGGTATGACTCGATATGTTCGAAACGCATACCCGGCGTGATGGTCCAGTTGCCGATGTCGATTTTGTCATCCAGATACCAGGCGTGCGCCTCGGTGCCGGAACGCGTATCGCGGTCGTAAGGGCTTGAGCCGGACGGCAACTGCCCGCTGCTGGTGGCGGTGTAGTAACGCATTTCATGCGTTGATTCATTCAAATAGCGATAGCCCACGCCCACTTCGTGCGCGGAAGGGCCGATCATAAAGATCTGGCTGTAGCGTGGCTCAATACCGCGCACCCAGTAGTTACGCGGCGAGAGGGTGATGCGTTTGCCTTGCTCCAGGTAGCCGCTGCGCAGGGTTTGGGTGTAGAACCCCTGAATGTTGAATTTATGCTGGCTGTCTGGCTGGAACTGGTAGCCCAGGCTCGCCAGCTTGCGACGACCCCAGAAGCGGTCATACGGGCGGGTGGATTGCCAGCGATCGGCGTCGTAATCCGCGCGAGACAGGCCACCGGGCATGTCGGCTTCACCGTCGTAATATTGCAGCAGGCTGTTGAAGGTGTGCACCTCATCCGGCGCATATTTGCTTTTCAGCATCAGGTCGTCGATGCGGGTGGCGCTGTGCTCGCGCCAGTCACTGCCGCGCGTGCCGGAGTAGAGCAGCGCGGTGCCAAAACCGTTGTCCGCTGTGCCGCCCACCATCAGGTTGTGCGTCTCTTTCGGGTTGTTTTGTGAAGAGGTTGGGCTGAGCTGACCTTCCACGCCCGCCTCGATACCAAAGTCCTGCGGAATGGCACGGGTAACAAAGTTCACCACGCCGCCCACGCTCTGCGGTCCGTAACGCACCGCACCACCACCGCGTACCACGTCAATGGCATCCATGTTGCCGAGCGAAACGGGAGCCAGTGAAAGCTGCGGCTGACCGTAAGGGGCGAAGGGGACGGGGATGCCGTCCATCAGGACGGTCGAGCGGCTGGCGAGGCGCGGGGTCAGGCCCCGGATGCCAAAGTTCATCGCCAGGTCGTGGCTGCCGGTGCCGTTGTTTTCCGGCGCGCTGACGCCAGGGATGCGGTTAAGTACCTCACGCATGGTGGTTGCGCCGGTTTTGGCGAAATCCTCACGGCGGATCACGTCACGCGCGCCAGCATGTTCAAATACGTCGTTTTCACGCGCATCACCCAGCCAGTCGCCGACCACGGTCAGGGCATCTTCTTTTGGTGCGGGCGCGGGCTCCAGCGTCCAGCTGTTATTTCCCAGCGGTTTTACCTGCAGTCCGCTGCCGTCCAGCAGTTGTTGCAGGCCGCTCTCGACGTCGTAATCGCCGTGCAGGCCGTTGCTCTGCTTGCCGCGCGTCAGGCTGGCGTCAACCGAGAGGGTAAATCCGCTGTGTGCGGCATACTGATTGAGCGCTTTATCGAGCGATCCCGGTGCGATATTAACCTGTGCAGCAAAAGCGGAAAACGAGAGACCGGCCAGCGGCAGCAGGCTCAGGCGAATGGTGTTAACCAAAGGTGTTGTTTTACGAAAAACGCGTAACGGCGTCATACCTTCCCCATCATCATTTTTGTTGTGTTCAGCTATGAGTCGAACGAGAAGGGTAAAAAGGACAATCGAAATAAGAATTATTTTCCTTACAGTGGTGAAATGTTTATCCAGTACCGCGTAATAGACTGAATTTTAACGGGAAGCGTTTGCGCGATAACGTTCAGGATCGCATCGGTATTTTTCAGCGGGAACGTCCCGCTCAGGCGCAGCCCGGCAACGGCGGGATCGCAGCGCAGCACGCCGTTGCGGTAACGGGTTAGCGTGGCTATCACCTCACCCAGCGGTTTATCGCTGAAGCTCAGGATGTCCTTCGTCCAGCTTGTACTCTCGTCATCCAGCGGTTTCACTGCGCCAAACTCAGAGGCGCTGAACTGCAGGCTTTCACCAGCGTTCACGATGCGTTTTTGCGCGGGGGCACTGGCGAGAAGCACTTCCACAGCGTGCTGCTGCACGTCAAGCTGCGTGAAATTATCCTGCTGGCGGACGGTAAATTCTGTCCCTAAAGCAGTGAGCTGGCCCTGACGGGTCAGGACACGGAAGGGGCGTTGCAGGGCATCTTTCGCGGTAGTAATGGCGATTTCACCGTACCAGAGCCGGACGGTGCGCTGATGCGCATCAAAACGCACATCCGCCGCGCTTTGGGTATTCAGCGTGAGCAGGGAGCCATCTTCCAGTTGCTGACGGCTGACTGTGCCTTTGGCGGTGCGGTAATCTGCCCGCAGACCTTCGCCGGTTTCCGACTGCCAGAGCTGCCAGCCTCCGCCAGCGCCGAGCAACAGCAGTAATCCTTTCATCACGTGACGGCGGGTGAGGCGGGTATCGTGCAACGCCCGGCTGGCAACGTCGCCAGGCACACCGCCAAGCTGGTTGCGCAGGTTTTCAACCTGCTGCCAGGCCCACTGGTTATCCTGATCCTGTTCATACCACTGTTGCCAGCGCGCTTCCTGTTGTGGGCTGACGCGCTCGCCGCTTAGCACGGCATACCAGTGGGAAGCTGAACGCAGCGCCTGACGGCGGGAATCGGTTAACAAAGGATTCATAACCCATACTCCAGACGGAACAGCAGGCAGTGCTCGACGGCTTTCGCCACGTATTTTTTCACGGAGCTGATGGAAACACCGAGTTTGTGCGCAATCTCGCTGTATGTCAGACCATCCAGTTGCGAAAGCAGAAACGCTTCACGTGTTTTGCCGTTTAGCCCGTCCAGCATGCTGTCGAGGAGTTGTAGGGTCTCGAGTTGGCTTTCGCGTTCCTCAGGTGAAGGCGCTCCCCCCTCCGGCATAAGCGCCAGCATCTCCAGATACGCTTTTTCCAGTGCGTTTCGGCGAAACAGGTCCACCATCACGCGTTTGGCGATAGTGCAGAGGAAGGAGCGAGGATCGCGGATCGTCGAGAGCGTTTCGCTGACCATTACCCGCAAAAAAGTGTCCTGGGCAATGTCATCTGCATCAAAAGCAGACTGGAGTTTGCGCGTCAGCCAGCTTTTCAACCAGCCGTGATGTGTGCCATAAAGCGACTCGAACGTTAAGGAAGCTGTGGTAGTGGCGCGGTCAGACATGCGGAGTGCATCAAAAGTTAATTATCACGTAGTCATATTAATATGAGAATGGTTATCATTACAATTGGAAATAAAATTGTTTCCAATAGACATTTTTAACATGTTGTTTTTCTAAGTGTTATAAGGTAGGTATAAAATGGGATGGAGCCTCTGCTTCTGGCATGTGTCGGTCAGAATGACTCATGATGTGGTCTGCTATTATTGACATCCTCACTGCCCTAAAGGATGGGGATTTCGGTAATGCTGCCAACTTACTGATTTAGTGTATGATGGTGATTTTAAGGTGCTTGCGTGGCTTCCATTTCCATCAGATGTCCTTCCTGCTCCGCTACTGAAGGCGTGGTGCGTAACGGCAAAAGCACTGCCGGACATCAGCGCTATCTCTGCTCTCATTGCCGTAAAACATGGCAACTACAGTTCACTTACACCGCCTCTCAGCCCGGTAAGCACCAGAAAATCATTGATATGGCCATGAATGGCGTCGGATGTCGCGCCAGTGCACGCATTATGGGCGTTGGCCTCAACACGGTTTTACGTCACTTAAAAAACTCAGGCCGCAGTCGGTAACCTCGCGCATACAACCGGGCAGTGATGTGATTGTCTGCGCTGAAATGGACGAACAGTGGGGCTACGTCGGTGCTAAATCACGTCAGCGCTGGCTGTTTTACGCGTATGACAGGATACGGAGGACGGTTGTGGCGCACGTCTTCGGTGAACGCACTCTGGCCACACTGGAGCGTCTTCTGAGCCTGCTGTCGGCCTTTGAGGTCGTGGTATGGATGACGGATGGCTGGCCGCTGTATGAATCCCGCCTGAAGGGAAAGCTGCA
>OQVO01000460.1_pt1 | contig 13086 bp, 15 predicted proteins | sample 1691511 | NCBI WGS metagenome assembly OQVO01 (sample SAMN03418254, study PRJEB22391) | human gut metagenome | biome: human-gut; feature: organic feature; material: feces | host: Homo sapiens | place: Tanzania | collected 2013-01 | reverse complement strand
TGTTTCAACGATTACCAGATGACCATGCTTGCTGATATATAGGTTATCAATTCGTCCAGAATTATTATCGTCGGTTTTTACGTGAACTTCGCGTGCGATGCAAATCAATGGTGAAAATATCGGGGCTATTTCCGCAGTCGGCAAAATAGACGGTGTTTCTTCTAATATTTTTTGTACCCATTCTTCTTTGAATGTGCCACTTGTTAATGAAATGCGTTTTAATTTCTTTGCACCATTTTCACCAATGATAACTGGCTGCTTGCTGATTCTGTCCGACATACTGATTTATCCCTCACTTTAATAAAAAGACCGCCAGGAATTTTGACGGTCGGGGAGTTCACAAATCAGACTATTATTGATTCTGCAGTTTTCGGGCAAGCCCTGTTGTATAACATACAGCCCCCCGACCAATATGGTCAGGGAAAAATAACGATGCAAAACTTTGGAAAAATCGGATTTACGATGTCCCATTTTATTTCGCACCGAATAGTCTGGGGGTCTGTGACAACCCCGAACCCAATTCCCATTGGATTCATAACGAATTTTAACGTGAAAAACGAGTTAAATCAAGTGAATTTGAATATAAAAATTTTTAGATCGTAATATAACATTATGTTCGTTTTATTTTATAGCAAAAATTTTAATGTATCTTTGACAAGTCAAGCTTTAGGTTTAGGAGTATTGTTATATAGTTGATACGTACGGGCAATTCTATAAATGTTTATAATAGTAGCTAGGCTTAAAAGTAATGCATATGCAAAAATGAAAGTAGAGAAAAATGAAAATAATATTTTTCCATATATACACGGTATGATTACTAGAACTGTTTTACCAACAAGAGCCAAAAATAAAGCAAGTAGTTGAACTATTATAAAATGTACAAAAGCAGCGTTAGCCTGCATGTACAATGTTTCTGATTTGCTCTTTTTATCTTTTTGTGAGATAAATTTTCTAAAATCATTTTCCCCAAAAGTTGATAATAAAGTATAAGCCGCTAATGAAAAACCTAGTATTGACGGTATGATGTTTTTTATGTTATCAATCCATTCACAGCTATTTATCCACTCATCACACATCAAAATTGCTAAAACAATTGCAAGTACGAAATAAAAAGAAGAAAATATTTTAGAAAAACCACCATAACCGCTTGTATAGATGTTTTTTAAAATATCAAAAATATTTTCTGTGTTTTTTTTATGTTGATAAAAAAAATGTCTCATTATTGAGCCCTTCTTTTTTGCAAGAAGTTTTTGAGAATGGTTTCAATACCTAATTCTGGATCGGCATCAAAAAATTCCATACAAGGATAGTCTCTTGTAGAATCTCTTGTTAATTGCCCTTCTTTATTTATTGCTCTAATAGAGACAATTCCATTTGTACTTGCAATTCTTGCAATCATTTTGGTATTGTCATCTATAGATAATCCGTTTTCATTAGCGGCGGTATAATTAATTTCTTCTGTTTTTGCATTCAGTTTGTTGAGCCTTTCCATTACTTCTCTTTCGGCATCAGCTAAGTCATCCGGATTAGGTGGTGTAATTCTTATTTCTAGTTTTTTTATAATAGGATTATCTAGTAGATTATCTACTACATTCGATTTTGGGACTAATGTTACATCTACTTGACCATACTCTTGAAATAACATATTGTTATTAAGAATATTATTAAATAATTTTTCTATATTTTTGGGTCCGAATGTTTCGTCTTTTTTGTTTCTTGTTTCAAAATATAATTTGTGATTAATGGCATCAAATATAAAATGACATATGTTCAAGTTAGGGCGCAAGTAATCTGGTATTTATATTTCATTTTTTTCAAAGTCTTCTGCTTCATTGAGTTTTTCGCGATTAAGCCAAGGCTTGTTTTTGTCTATTGTAGTAAATATATATAAAGCACCAATCAAAGCGTTTGGTATGTTATTTAATGTTATTAGTTTGCCAATAATTCCACGTTTTTCGCCATAGTATTTTTCATCTACCCCATTTTTACCATTTTGAAAAGCGGCATAAAATAGGTTTATATATTTTTCTGGAGAATGTGGTTGGGTAGTTATATTTAAAATCCCAAATACATTTTTTCGCAAATTCACAGCTTTTCCCCTTGTTATATTTAATTAATGATGTTGTAACATACTTTAGCATTGTTTTCATATAAGTCAACTTTATGAAGCGAGTATCTGTTTGATTTTATTTGATTCCCTGCATGGTAAGCTTTATTTCCCTGTTTTTATTTTAGGGAATTTGGGTGGAAATAGTTGGTTTTCTGCGGTGTACGGATGAAGCAAAATTCAGAAAATCGCAAAATATCCCTGTTCTGTCGCTGATATGGCGTGATTCCTATAAGCCGCGCATTCCAACTTATCACTACACCGCCAGGAATAACTTATGAAATTACGTAAAGTTTTAATGTAAAAACCGCTACCCAACAGCGGTTTTCTTTTTCTGTCTTATAGGGTATTTATGGGCGACAAACTGGCGAAATTTTGGCTTTTGTGGGGCTAAAAATATCGTAGCAAAACACTTTATATAAAAAGAAGGAACTCACCACATAACCAAAATTTTCCGCCTTTCGAATATCTTTTGATCCGCCAGCATGTTCCCCTAAGGTTTTAGGAGATTTTTTCATTTTATCTTTACTTTGACCAGGGCATTTTATTAACATAAATAAAAAAGGATAAACTATGGAATACCTGGATATTTATGATGAATATATGAATAAAACAGGGACTGAAAGTCGCGAAACAGTTCATAAAAATGGCATATGGCATAAAACTGTGCATTGTTGGATGTATGATGATGATGGAAATGTATATTTTCAAATCAGGGCTGATTCTGGGAAATTATATACAACTGCGTCTGGACATATTTTGGCTGGTGAGAGTGTACGCGATGCTTTTCAACGCGAAATCAAAGAAGAAATTGGAGTCGATACAGATGTGACAAATGCTGTTCCAATCGAAATTGTATTTTGGCGACAAGACAAGCCAGAAAAACAATGGCATGACCGGGCTTTTGCTCATGTTTATGCGAACAAACTGCCGATTGGGTTTACTAATTTTCATTTGCAGCCCGAAGAAGTTAGTGGGGTCGTGCGCGTAAATGCAAAAAATTGTCTGGATTTATTAATGGATAAAAAAACATCTGTGCACGCAACAAAAATCACAGCAGACAAGATGATTGAAACAGATATTGTAAAAAACGATTTTCTGGTTGCGCCTGACGAAACCCCCATCATCAAATACGGTTTTGTATTACAAAGAATTATTCAGCACTTGCACATTTAAGTATGGGAAATTTGCAACAGAACACTAGCCCGCCAGGAATCTGATATGTTTTTGTAATATAGACATATCGTTCGCAGGGCCCCGATAAACCGGGGCTTTTTTGATGCAACACACCTACGTTATAGTGATATTTTTCAAAAATCTGCAATTAAACATGGCTTTCTATACTTTGGCCTTTTTCGGCCTAGCAGTGGTTTTGGGGTTAAATCTGAATTTTCGGTGCAATGGCAAACAGTTCGTCCATACTATATGACTCTTTGTCAGACAGAATATTGTTCACTTTTTCTGGGTGCATATAGTAGATTGCAGAGCTGTCGTTGGCTTTTCGTATGCAGAACCATTACATTTGGAAAATTATGCGTGTAATATTAACGTATTTACCAAATTTTCGTCATGCAAAAAATGTGGATTAAATGAAGCGTTCCCGTATCTTGTACAATGTAAAGATGATTTTTCATGTATCAAAGATATAGATTATGTCGATTTATGTAATGCAATTGAAGAACAATTAAATAAAAAAACAAAAGCCGTGGAAACCGATGGAGTTATGCCAAAACCAACCCCAGCAAACGGTATAGACGATTATTTAAAACGATTTGGTCGAATACCAGATAAAGAAATTTGTTGAAAATAAAAAATAATACGATTATCATTTCACAGACGCCTGGCTTTAATATAACCATGCAGGGTTTGATATGAACGTTTACAAATTAATTTCTGAAAAAATAAAAGACAAATTACAAACTGTACCTGAATTACAAACTGTTTTAGGGTCAAACAGTTGGAATAATATTGTTGTAGAAGTTCCTAAAAATCGTGATTTTGGCGATTTTTCCACAAATGTTGCCATGGTTTTATCTAGAGATTTAAAGAAAAATCCGCGTGAAATCGCAGATTTGCTTTGTTCATATATCAAAGAAATCCCAGAAATAACGGAAGTTTCTGTTGCTGGCCCAGGTTTTATAAATATTAATGTTTCTGGCAAATTGTGGGAAAACTTATTAAAAACTATCTTAACAAATCCGCAAGAATATGGGAATTCTGACATAGGCAACAACGAAAAAATTAATGTTGAATTTTTGTCTGCTAATCCGACTGGACCGGTGCATATCGGTCATGCCAGGGGTGCAATTTTAGGTGATGTTTTGGCGAGATTGTTGAAGAAAAATGGGTTTGATGTTACCAAAGAATACTATATAAATGATTACGGACATCAGGTTGATGTTTTGGCGCATTCTGTATTTTGGCGCTATCAAGAACTGTTTGGGTTACACGATGGTGAATCTTTGCCCGAAGGCGCATATCCTGGGGATTACTTAATTCCTGTTGCCAAAGATATAAAAGACAAAGATGGCGATAAATGGTTATCTGCAACCGAAGATGAATATGTCCCGTATTTCAAAAAGATTGCTTCCGCTGCGATGATGGTTTTAATCAAAGACAGTTTACGCAAGATAGGAATTGAATTTGATGTGTTTACATCTGAACGTGAATTAGTAGAATCTCAGCAGGTCGCAAAAACTTTAGATTATATGCAAAGTCAGGGCCTGTTATACAAAGGAACATTACCAAAGCCTTTAGGTGAAGCCGATGAAGATTGGGTGCCAACAGAACAATTATTATTTAAATCTACACAATTTGGTGACGATTCAGATCGCGTGATTGCTCGTTCAAATGGTGAAACTACTTATTTTGCTTCTGACATTGCATATCATCTAAATAAATTTAATCGTGGTTTCAAAAAACAAATTAATGTGTGGGGTGCGGATCATGGTGGATATGTTAAACGTATTAAAGCCGCATTAGGGGCTGTCACAAACAACAAAGCAACTTTGGATGTTGTGTTGTGTCAAATTGTTAATTTGGAAAAAGATGGCAAACCGTTTAAAATGTCTAAACGTGCTGGCAATTTCGTGATGATAGAAGATGTCCTGGAAGAAATTGATGCGGATGTTTTAAGATTGTTTATGGTTATAAAAAGTCCTGATACTCAAATGACTTTTGATTTAGAAAAAGCAAAAGAACAATCTAAAGACAACCCGGTGTATTATATGCAATATGCTTATGCTCGTGCATGTTCTGTATTGAAAAAGTATGATACGATATTCCCGGGCAGCTTAGATACGTTATTACAAAAGCAATATGATTTTTTGTCAGCCAGTGATATTGAACGCAGACTTATAAAAATGCTAGGGGATTATCCAGCTGTTGTAGAAAGTGCTTGCAAAAACAATGCCCCTAATTTGTTAACAAAATATTTGGAAGAAGTGTCTGCTGCATTTCATTCTCTGTGGTCTTCTGGTGCCGGTGTTAAACTGATAAACGAAGAGGAAAAAACGTTAACAGATAACCATATGCTGATGGTTAACGCATTAAAGAATGTGATTGCAAACGGTTTGGAAACTCTTGGTTGTACTTTAAAGGAAAGTATGTGACGAATAACAAAATTATTCTGTCACAACTTTGATAATTGTTTCAAAGGCCTCAGTCATTTTTGGCAGTACTTTGCCAAACCAGATATCCTTGTCTGAAAGGCCTTTGTAATCCCCTTCAGAATTGTGTATTTCATCAGATAATAAAGATATTGAAACCACAGATGTTTTTCTATCTATTCCAAAAGCAAACAATGCGCTAGATTCCATATCTGTACCAATTGCTCCGTCACTTATTCTTCTTGCGATAATCAACATTTTTTATCACAGGAAAATCATATCCATAACAAGCATCCATCACAATAGAATCAAATGCAGGAGAACAATCAAAATATTCTTTTTTATCACAATTCGTAAGTTTGCCTATGATTAAACCACGAACGTTATTAAACATCCCGGCAATTCGCATAGATTGCAGTATCATGTTTATCTTGTTCAATTCTGTATCTATTGCTTCCAAAAACAATATAATGTCTCTGTTATAAGGGAAATAAGGTGTCCGATATGTGTTATGTACCGCTTCTAACCAGCCACCAACAGCGACACCAGATGCACAACCTGGACGTAAAATATCAATTTCAGAATACTGTGGTAACAAAATTTCATCATATGGATTCAAAATATTACAAAAATGTTTTATGTTTCGTTCTTTTTGTGCGGAATTTGGTGCACCAAAACAGTTTATTACATCAACACCGTGTATTGTTTTTATACCTGTTTTAGCGATGGGGTGGTTTTGATTGATTTTTTAGGTAAATTATGATATAATTTAGTCTGTTAAATTCCATTAAACGGGCGGTGTTTTTACCGGCCGTTTTTATTTTGTCCCACGGGTGTATCCATAAAATTTTACAATTTTTATGTGGACCAATTTGTGGGATTTTATAAATTTACCAAATTTTTATGCAATCTGTCGCAACCAAATAATTACTGGGGCGAGGGGGGAATTTGGTACAGAAAAGGGTTGGCAATATGAAAATGAGCAATAATGGTATAAATATGTTAAAACGCGTTGAAGGCAGTGTTAAACGTGGCGACAATCATATTATTTATGATGACAAGACGGGCCGTCCTGTAAATACAAAAGGCACATTGCCCATCGGCGCGACGATTGGTTATGGGCATCTGATAAAATCAGGCGAAGATTTTAGAAATGGTATCACAGAAAGCGTAGCCACCGAATTATTGCGTTCTGATATTGCAGTAGCAGAACGCGCCGTGCAAGATAATATAAAAGTATCGCTGTCACAGAATCAGTTTGATGCGCTGGTGTGTTTGGCATATAATATCGGCACAAAAAATTTTGCGAATTCAACAGTTGTAAAATACATCAACGACCCAAAATTTCGCAGTCCAACATACCCTGATTTAGAATCTGCGTGGAAGGCTTGGAATCGTCTGCGGGGGAAAATTTCAAACGGTTTAATTAAACGCAGACAATACGAGTTGGATATGTATAGTCGAGCCATATAGTTATTTTTAGAAAAAACGAATCGGTCAGATGAAAAAAGTATGACAAAAAGCCTAGTTTTTGTTTGATGTATGTCCTATGAAAAAATTTTTTTCTAAGAAAATATTCGCTTTTTATGTCCTAAAAAATCAATTTTTCCTGGATTTCAGCGGGTTCTGCTGGGTGCCCCAAATTATACACGGTTGCATATAAAAAGGGGATAAGCGGAAATATCCCCATATGAATTATATTGTTATTACAGACAAAACAACGAAACAAAGGTGAAAAAAATAATGACTCATAGTGATGTTTGGTATGCCATCGATTGCTTTGCCAGCGCACACAAAATGTCGTGTTCTGGCCTGGCGCGACGCAGCGGCTTGGATCCAACGATATTTAACAAAAGCAAACGGTGGTCCAAATATGGTCAGCCACGGTGGCCGTCCACAGGCAGTATTGCAAAAATTCTGGCGGCGACAGGTGAAACTGTTAGTGATTTCACCAAATATTTTAAGCAAAAAGAAATTTAATGTAGCATGATACCGTGGTCAAAGTATCACGGTATTATTTTTTTATCAAAAATCGAAAAATCTATCTTTTATGCTGTTTTTCAAGTTTTAAATCATGTATAATAAGAATAAACAATTATATTCACGTATTTTTGTTGTAGGTTGATTTTTAATCAAAGAGCATAGATATGGCTACGATAAAAACCAGAGTGACCTTGTTAAAAGAACTGTTGGCCTTAAAGGAAGTAATTGACACGGGGCAGATTCAGGTTGCTGCAAATAAAAACGGCATAAAACATTCCAATATGTCCAAATTAATTTCTGATTTAGAAATGCGTTTGAACGCGACGCTGTTACAGCGCACCCCAACGGGCAGTTTGCCAACAAATGCGACACCAGAAATTTATTCTAATATTGAAACGATATGTAATGCGTTGGATAGTATAATTGATAATGCGGCGCCAGAAGACGATTTGACAGGTTACATTTCAGTGCTGGTGGCCGAAGGGCTGGTAGGCAGTTATATTTTACGCGACCTGTCGCGGTTCTATGCGATGTATCCGAAAATCCGCCTGGATTTATTGACTAATCGCCAGCAAAACCTGTCAAGTGTTGAAGTTGCGATTGTTGACACCAAATCGAATTATCAAATACCGGGGCGGACATTATTTCGTCTGCGTGCCAAAGCGCATTTTTTCACAAGCCAAGAATATTTGGACACGCACGGCGTGCCCCAGAATATGGACGATATGCTGGAAAACTTTGACTTGTGTATGTATCAGTCGTATCTGAATTTGCCCGAGTGTTCATTTATCGCAAAGCGGGCGCGCAAGTTAAACACGACCACGGATTCGGTCGGACTGATATTCCGTCTGATACGCGACGGCGATGGCATTGGATTATTGCCGGCGTGGACCGCGCAACAGCCACCAAAATTGGTGCGGGTGCCGAACATAGATTTTGAATATGAACACCAGATGATTGCCGCGTGCAGTCCGAAACTGATTGATTCACCAAAGGTCAGGGCGTTTATAAGATTCTTGGACGATTTTTGTCGGCGACACGATATCCCAATTGAACGAGTTTGTTAAATGGTGAACAATTTATAGTCTGTTGATGATTTGACGGTTATGAGTGCAGATGATTCCATTGTTGGAATGCGGGTCAAAGACAAATTACAAGGGATAGAGCAGAGATTTATTCACGCCAAATAACAGACGTGAACATTTCGTCAATTGTTCGGCGCAAATTCGCATCGGTAAAGAATTGATTACGTGCATCAGGTGTGGTGCCATGCTCGTTATCTTCGAAATGTGGAATATACTTTTGTATTGCAATGTGTGTAACGCCACGGTCGTGCAGGTCGCGCGTAATTTCCATTAAATCCAGTTTTGTGACAAATCGCGGGTCGCATGTAATGCGCACCTCGTAATCCTTGCCGGTTGCCTGCCATACGTCTAGACTGTGAATCATATGGTCGTGAGCAATGTTTTGACCGACCAGGCTGCCATACTTGTTGCGCGTTGTTTTATAGTCCAGACCAATCCAATCAACAACATCTGCGGCACGTTTCAGATTTTCAGGATAAAAACCATTGGTATGTAATCCGATTTTAAAACCCAAATCGCGTACACGACGCATATAGTCAATGGCGACATCACCTTGCATCAAGGCCTCGCCACCGGAAAAAACGACCGCTTCTAACTTGCCGACGCGGTCGTGCAACCAATCCAAAACCTTGGCCGGGTCGTATTCGCCGTCGCCGACATTTAACAGATGTGGGTTGGAACAATACGCACACCGCAACGGACAGCCACGCAAAAACAGCACAGCCGCCAATTTGCCCGGATAGTCAATCGTTGTGAATGAAACCAACCCACCAATCTGAATTTCACGCATTTTGTTATGCCGCTTTTTTTAACAGTTCGCTGTGACGTGCACCAGTTGTCAGACTATTTGCTTCTGTAAATGTTTTTCTTTCACAGAATTCAGAATACTTGCCAACATTAAAGTTCGAAACTGGTCTGATGAATCCCATAGAACGCGAAAAAACTTCACATTGTGTTCTCTGAGTGTTTGCTGCCTGCATAGTTTTCCTCCCTTATTTTTGTGCAATGCGTGGTTAGCGTTTTTTTGTTTATTGTTCACAATTCTGATTTGCGGCGATTTCCGCGTCGCATTTCGGACAGAATTCATGGCGTCCCGGCAAATATCCATGTTTTGGACATATTGAAAATGTCGGGGTCAGCGTCATATACGGTATCTTGTAGTTTTCAAATATTGTCCGCACGATTTTCTGGGCGGCTTCGCCACTGGATACTGGTTCGCCCATATACAGGTGTAACATTGTGCCACCGGTATATTTACGCTGTAATTCTTCCTGGTGTTCCAGTGCGACGAACGGATCATCAGTAAAGTTCACTGGCAACTGGGTTGAATTGGTATAATATGGTGCGTCATGTGTGCCTGCCGTGATAATATCCGGGTAATTTTTCACATCGGTTTTGGCAAATCGATATGAACAACCCTCGGCAGGTGTCGCTTCTAGATTATACAGGTTTCCGGTTTGTTCCTGGAAATTCGCCAAGTTTTCACGGATAAAGTCCATTACGTCCAGAACCAATTTCTTGCCCATTGGTGTGGCAATATTTTCACGGTCGCCGGTAAAGTTGCGAACCATTTCATTTGCGCCATTGACACCAATTGTCGAAAAGTGGTGTGACCAATCGCCCAAGTAGCGACGGGTAAACGGATACAACCCACGTTCCATATTCTTGGTAATAATCTTGCGCTTGATTTCCAGGGAATCACGTCCCAAATCCAACAGACGCTTTAATTCTGCAAACAGCCCGTCACGGTCACCACGGTGAACATAGCCCAGTCGCGCCAGGTTGATTGTCACAACACCAATAGAACCTGTCTTTTCTGCTGATCCAAACAGGCCGCCACCGCGCTTTAACAATTCGCGCACATCTAAACGCAGACGGCAACACATAGAACGGACGTCGGTCGGATTCAAATCAGAATTCAAAAAATTCTGGAAATTTGGAATGCCGTATTTTGCCGCTAAATCAAATAACGGTTTTACATTTGGGTGATTCCAGGGGAAATCATCTGTGATATTATATGTCGGAATTGGGAATGTAAATGGACGGCCCAACGCGTCACCTTCGGTCATGACCTCTAAGAATGCCTTGTTGATGATATCCATTTCCGCCTGCAGATCGCCATAGGTAAAATCAACCTGTTTTTTGCCGATAAACGGACGCTGGTTACGCAAATCCTTTGGGCAGGTCCAGTCAAATGTAAAATTGATAAACGGCGTCTGGGTGCCCCAGCGGCACGGCACAGCACAGTTAAAAATCAATGTTTGCATTGCATTTTTCACGTCGGCATACGACAGGTTGTCAATCCGGACATATGGTGCTAAATATGTATCCACAGACGAAAATGCCTGAGCACCAGCAAATTCGTTCTGTAACGTGCCTAAAAAGTTTACCATATGTGAAATTGCGGTTGCCATATGACGGGCAGGTTCACATTGCAGGTAACCCGGAACGCCGTTAAATCCCTCGTATAACAACTCGCGCAATGACCAGCCTGCACAATACCCTGTTAACCACCCCAGGTCATGAATATGGATTGCGGCGGTCTTATGCGCCTCGGCAATTTCGCGTGGATACAGATTCAACCAGTATTCTGCTGTAACGCGTTCACTGGTGCGCAGAATCAATCCGCCAATTGAATAGCCAACGTTTGCATTTTCTTTGATACGCCAATTGGAACCACCGACATAACCTTCTATAACCTCGACAGCGTCAACGTATGAATCGCGGATTTCACTGCGCTTCTGGCGATAAATAATATACGCCTCGGCTGTTTTATAGGCACGGGCGTTCATCAATGTCTGAATAACGATTTCCTGGATTTCTTCAACCTTGGGTGTTTTAGATGCAAATTTCTCACCTAATGTATCCAGGGCTGTCTGGGCAATACGGATAATTTCATCGTCTAATACCTCGCGCGTGACAGCAACCGCCTTTTTAATTGCATCGTATATTTTTTTTGCATCAAATGGGACTGTTTCGCCACTGCGCTTTTGGACCGCAGCCAGGCTGGATGTAAGTGTTGGAATAATCTCTATTTTTATTTCGTTCTGTGTCCCAGACATAGTTTTGCCCCTATTATTAAAAAACACAATATATAGTGGTTGTTTTTCTTGTTTGATAACAATATATAGATTCTTAGGTTTTCTATCAATACAGAAAAAGCAGTTTTTTTTTATTTTTTGCTTTACTTTTAAAAAAGTAACTTTTCTGGGCACTGCGTCGTTTTTGTTCGAGACGAATCGTCATACTAAATGCGTTTTTGTATCGTAAAAATCCAGATTATGTATAAATGACTGATTCGTTTTTTATCAAAAATACAAAATATAGATATGTTTTTGTTAAAAAGTATCTATATCTTGACAAAAACAAAGTTTTTTTAGACGGAAACACATTTTGTTGCGTTTTATTAAAATAGGTTGTGTTTCCTGGAATAAAAACAGTATACTGGTCTCAGGCCTGGGTAATGGTTGTCCAGGCTTTTAACAAAAAACATAAAGAGCATAATTATCATGATGAAAAATGTTTATGAAATGCTGCGTGATGTATGTTCTCAGAACAAAGACAGTATTTTCTTTGTCAGACAAAACGAAACATACGCAGATTTGTTAAAAAAGGTAAAGCAGCGTGCGGTGCTGCTGGCCAAACGCTTTGGCATTAAAAAGGGCGATACGGTTGCGATTCTGTCGGGCAATACCCCAGAATTTATCAAATCGTATTTTGCAATTTTGTCCCAGGGTGCACGTGCATTGATGTTGGATACCGGTCTGTCGGCGTCCGAACACCTGAACATGATGCAACGCACAAATTGTAAATTGGCATTGGCGCAAAAATCGCACTTTGTTGATGGCGGACCAGAAATGTTTGATATCGAATCAATTGACGATACCGATGAAAATGAATTCGTCGCTGCCGATGTTGAGCGTAATGATATCGCAATGTTGTCATTTACGTCAGGTTCAACTGGCAACCCAAAGGTTGTTGGTCTGACACATGATAACCTGTTGTCATTGGCCGATGGGGCACTGTTTTACACGCCCGTGATTCACCCGGGATATACGTTCTATGGGTTCTTGCCGCTGTATCATATATATGGTGTGGTTATAAACATTATCGCGCCGATTATATTGCGGGGCAAATTATTGTTGCAACCGGTGTTAAATCCGCGCGAATTTTTGAAAGATTTTAAACAATATCGTCCAGAGGTTATTCCAGCAGTTCCTCGTGTCTGGGAAGGTTTTTATAAAAAGATTGTAGATACTGCCCGTGAAAAGCATATTTATCTGGTAATGCGTATGGTTATGTC
>OQVO01000454.1_pt1 | contig 13190 bp, 11 predicted proteins | sample 1691511 | NCBI WGS metagenome assembly OQVO01 (sample SAMN03418254, study PRJEB22391) | human gut metagenome | biome: human-gut; feature: organic feature; material: feces | host: Homo sapiens | place: Tanzania | collected 2013-01 | reverse complement strand
CTTGCTGTCAAACGGCAAAAGCAAAACGGCGTACTTCCAACGTGACGGCGGAAGAAAGTTTCATTTCCCCGTAATACAAGTGGTTGGCGGGAGCGCTCAACAAAACCGGCTTAAAATCTTCCACCCGGCAATCATAGGCTTGTTGCGGGTTTTGGGTTTTATCCGTCAGCACCGCCACCGCGTGCTGGGCGGCCACTTTTTCAAGCGGCATTTTTTGCGGCAACACAAAGCGCGTGTAAACCACCGCTCCGTTTTTCAAATCCCGGATATTGCTGGGGGCCGCTTCCAAACGCTTGATAAATTCCGGCTCCAAATCCACGCCGCTCATGCGTTTATTTAACTCCGCCGCCCGCGCCGCGTACTGCATAATTTGCACGGTTACAATCCCGCTGATTTCGTCAAAAAACCAACCGCAGCTGGTGTACATCAGCATAGCAAAGCGTTGCATTTCCAGCAGGCAGAGCGCGCCGGAGCGGTCATTCCAGGCTTTCTCTGTGGCGTGGCGCAGGAAAAAGCGGTGTTGGGCATCCAAACTGCGGTCCAAAACCAATTCAATATATTCGTCACGCGCCTGCCACGGGTCCTTAAAATACTGGGCGCCCACCGTGTTAAATGTTTTAACCATTTCGTCGCGGAGCCAGTCCAAGGCTTCGCGCAAAGGCTTACGCCATTTTTGGTGCCAACCGCGGTGCATGCCGGAGTTGCAACCGCAATCGGCCCGCCAACGCTCCACCCCGTGAAAACAACTCCACGACGTATTTTCAAAAATTTGCGCTTCATACTGGGGCGGATTTTTGGCTAAAAACTCCCCGTAAACCGTCACTTGCACATCTGTTTTTTCTTCCACATATTTTAAGCAGTAGGCCAGGGCCATATCGGCAAATTTTTGGTGGTGGCCGTATGTTTCGCCGTCGGTGGCTATGTGCATCAGTTGCGCTTCTTCGCCGGAGTTATAAGTGCTTAACAACCGCCCGGCAAAATTTTCCCCGCTTTTTAGCGTGTCCGAAAAAGCAATCCCCTGGGAAATCGGCCCATCGTAAAAGAACAGGGCAATTTTGCGCCCGCTGGGCAGTTGGCATTGGTACGCCCGCTTGGGGTCCACCCGGCCGCCGGAAACATCCTGCCACTGCGTTTGGCCGATAGGGCGCACGCGCGCGCATTGGCCCGGCGCTAAAATTACAAATTTCATGCCACATTCCGCCAATACTTCCAGCGTTTGCGTATTGCAGGCGGTTTCGGCCAGCCACAAGGCTTCCGGCTCCCGCCCAAAGCGTTTCTTAAAATCGGCAATACCCCAACGCACTTGGGTATATTTGTCCCGCTCGTTGGCTAACGGTAAAATAATGTGGTTATACGCCTGGGCAATCGCGCTGCCGTGGCCGGAAAAATTTTCCCGGCTGAGTTTATCGGCCTCCAAAATGGCCCGGTATACTTCCGGCTCTTTGCGCTCCATCCAGGATAAAAGCGTCGGCCCGAAGTTAAAGCTGATACGGGCGTAGTTATTAATTAAATCGGTTAATTGCTGTTTGCCGTCTAAAACGCGCGCCAACGCGTTGGGCGCGTAGCACTCCGCGCAAATGCGGGAGTTCCAATCGTGGTACGGGGCGGCGCTGTCTTGGATTTCTATTTCGTCCAGCCAGGCGTTCTCCCGCGGGGGTTGGTAAAAATGTCCGTGTATGCAAAGATATTTCATATATATATTTATAGCAATTAATGCTAGAATATGCACAGGAAGTGCTTTCCCGCCGTAGAAACCCTTGATTATTGACGGACGGCGGTTATACTAAAAGTAGGGAGTAGTAATTCCCATTATCGCCGAGGTGCGCTTATGAAAAAAACATTTATTTTGGATACAAACGTCTTGCTGCATGATGTAAACTGCCTGCACGCATTTGAGGATAACGCCATCATTATCCCCATGGCCGTGATTGAAGAACTGGATAATTTCAAAAGCGAAGGAGATACCCGCGGGAAGAACGCCCGCATGGTATCGCGCGCGCTGGACGAAATGCGCAAGCTGGGGCACTTGAACGAAGGCGTCACACTGGGCGGCGGAGGCACCTTAAAAATTGAATTGGATAAACCCAACATTTTGCCGCAGTCTTTGTCCTTCAATAAGGCGGATAATTCTATTTTGAATATTGCCTACACGTTGGCTAAAAAAGAGGGCGCTTATAAAAAAGACCACGCCCCGGTAATTGTGGTGACCAAAGATATTAATATGCGCCTGAAAGCCGAAGCCCTGGGCCTGGACGCGCAAGACTACACCACCGATAAAGTAAATGTGGACGAGCTGTATACCGGCATGGCGGAAATGGAAGTTTCTTCCGAACAAATTGACGAATTTTACCGCCACAAAAAACTGCCCATTCAAGACGGTTTATATTTCCCCAACGAATTTATTATTCTAAAGGCCAACGACGGCAGTAAAAAATCGGCCATGGGGCGCGTGGCCAACAACGGCGAACTTTGCATCCGGCCGCTATCCCAACAAGAGCCGGTGGCCTGGGGCATTAAACCCCTCAATAAAGAACAGCGCTTTGCCATGGAATTACTGCTGGACGACAGCTTGGATATTGTCACCCTGGTAGGCACCGCCGGCACCGGTAAAACCTTAATTACACTGGCCACCGGCTTGCAACGCACTATGGACGAAAACGCCTACCGCCGTTTGGTGGTGTGCCGCTCCATTGTGCCGGTGGGGAAAGACTTGGGTTTCCTGCCCGGTACCAAAGAAGAAAAACTGGAAGCCTGGATGGGCGCCATTTATGACAACCTGGCCTTCCTGGCGGACCGCAAAAACCCGGACGAAGGCGAAGAAAAAGCCCACTATCTGTTGGATAGCGGCAAGATTGAAATTGCCTCCGTCACCCACATGCGCGGGCGCTCGCTCCCCGGGCAATATATGATTGTGGACGACGCCCAGAACCTCACCCCGCACGAAATGAAAACCATTCTTACCCGCGCGGGCGAAGGCACCAAAGTAGTGGTCACGGGGGACCCGTACCAAATTGATACCCCGTATTTGGATGTGGAATCCAACGGGCTGACCTATTTGGTAGACCGCCTGAAAGGCCAAAAAAGCCACGGGCATATTACGTTTACCAAAACGGAACGCAGCCGCCTGGCGGATTTGGCTTCCAAACTGCTGTAAACACGTTGTTTTGCACTTTACGCCAAGGGCCTACTTTCCGGTAGGCCCTTTGGCCTATATAAATTGGGCCCAAACGGCACTGGTTAAAAATCCGTTTTTTTCTATAATATATAGAGAGGGAGTCTATATACAAAGGATTTGATTATGAAAACTTTTATCAGCCGCGTATTAATTGTCGCTTTTACTTGCAATATTTTGTTGCCCAATCCGGCCGTTTTTGCCCAGCCGGTTCCTAAGGGGAACGATGTTTTGGTGGCGCCGTGGAATAAGGCCATTCAAACCCCCACCGCCGGGCAACTGCCGGCCACTACGGATATTTACGGCCAAAAACAAGAAGAATACAACGCCCAGAGCGACCAACGCCGCATTAAACGCGGGTTGGATAAAAGTGACGCCCAAATCAACCAGTTTTTAGCCAATGGCGATAAAAACAGCCTGGTAGATTTTTTAACCAAAAACGAGCTTCCCAAAGACGGTATCCAATTAGGAATGCAGGAATACGTCCCGGGGTTGTTTTTCACCCACCAATCGCAAGAATCGGCCAAAGCGGCGTTAGGCAGCTTAAACAAGCTCTATAATGACGGCCAAGTAGATTTGGCGGATTTGACCGCTTTATTGGGCGCGCCGTCCCCCCAAATTGCCAGTTGGGCCACCGATATTTTACAGGCCGAATTTTCCGTGCAGGATAACACCGACCTGGAAACCTTTTATTTGCTGTTATCCCTCACGCCGGACGTGCAAAAAGCGGCCTTAAAACGCTTAAACGCCCTGGAAAAGCAACCGCTTTCCGAGCGGGACGGCCTGCCCGGGTTTTCCCTGCTTAAAAAAGTAGCCGGCAAGCAAGTGGAATCCCAAGAAAGCGTAGCTTTGCGCGGGAAACTGGAACTTTTACTGGCCGGATTAGCCGCCAATTACCAAACGGTACTCCAACAACAATGGTTCAAACCGCTCCTTCAGTATGAAAACATCCTCAAAGGCGCGGCGGGAGAAGACGGAGCCAACTATACCGTTCTGAACGACTCTTTCCAACCGTCTTTTTATGCCCAACGCAAAGAAGCCCTGCTGAAAAGTATGGACTACTGGCGCACCTTAAAAGAAGTAGTGGATAACGAGCCGAACGCCGCCCGCCTGATGAATGCGGATTACGCCTCCGTAGCGCTGATGAAATACGACGGCGTGGCCGGCTTTAGAAAAGTGATAGACTTTTTGGACAGCCAAAACAAAAACTTAAACGGCACCAAACAACAAAACAATTTAGACCCGGCCAACTTTGCTATCTTAAACACGGTATTTAATAACTTTGCCGCGCTCTATTTGCCTTTGATAGAAAGCCGGGATACGGCCCTGCCCGCCAAGCAAAAAAATGAAATTATCAACGCGCTGGCCCATTACGCCAACCACGGCTCCGCGGCGGTGCAAGTATTGGCGCTTTCCCTGTTATCCAAAATGTACGAAGCGGCCGGCCCTAAATGGACGCGCGGGAAAGGCAACGACAACGGCGCCAAAGGCGGCCCGGCCTTAAACAAAAACCAGGCCAATCAAGTAGCCGATAAATTAAAAGATTTTTACTGCCGCTTAGATATGGCGGCAGACCGCCCGGTGCTGAACCTGAACGCAGATAAAAACCTGGAAATGCGCACCCAGTTGGCGCAAGCGTACAACCGTATCCGCCGGGACGCGCAGGGTAATGTGGTAAACGCCCAGGCCCCCAATGCCGAGCCGTACATCACCCACAACGGGAAGCGCTACTATATGAAATTGATATTGCAAGCCGCCCCCATAGAAGGCGGCAAGCAACACGCCGTCGGCGGATGGTATTGGGCCACCCGCGATAATAAAATTTTACGCAAGCTCAACCCGCAGGAAGCCAAAGCGGCCGCCGATTATAAACGCTGGGGCAAGTGCTATGTCCGCACCGGGGCAGAGCCCCAAAAATTGGGCTTAGCCGCCAGCGAAAACAAAGACGACCTGATGTGGTTTATTTTATCCTGGGTAGCCATTGGCGGCGTGTTTAACGTCATTGGCAAAGGGGTATCGGCCACCGGCAACGCCCTGCGCTTGGCAAACCAGGCCCGCAAAGTACCCTTGGGGCAACGCTTGGCGTACATCCGCAGTTTTACCCAACAAGCCCGCCAGGCCAGCAAATTATCTAAAGAATTATCCCAAATGGGGGTGCGGGTGGAACGGGTCGCCCAACGGGCGGACGGCTCCACGATTGTCACCAACGCGCTGAAAGACGTAAACCCCAAAGGCATTACGCAGGGTTATAAAATTACCCAGCGCTTCCCGGGCGGCAAAACCGTGACCCATAAAATCGCGGGGGAAGTGGTGGTTCGCCCGACCACGGCCGCCGGCAAACTGCCGGTAAAAGCCAACGCCAAAGAAACTATTTCTTCCGTCACGGATTTGGTGGATAAATATGTGACTAAAATTCCGCAAGGGGTATCCAAACAGGCGTACCAGGAAGCCCTGGCCACGGAAAATTTATTCAAAGCCGGGTTGGAAGAACTGACTAAAGGCGCCAAAGAAGCACCTATTTGGATTGATTTTTCCAACACGTCTTATGTGCCCACCAACTACCTGGGGGTGCCGTACACCAAACCGGTGCGCTTGGACGTTTTGGAAGCCATGTCCAATCCGGGCACGGTACTCAACGCGGCGCTTTCCAAACCTGGGGAATATGTGTTAAAGTACGTCAAAAATATCGGTACGGCCATGGGCGGATTTGCCGTGGCAGACGTAGCTTTGCACCCGGTACAGGATATGCTGGACGGTAAATACCAATCCGCGCCGGAAGGCTCCCCGTGGTATTACGGCCCCGCTAATTATTGGAACAATATGGTTTCCCCGCTGCTTACCAAAGGCGGCTATGCCGAAACCATGGGTTCCTCCATCATTTTGCCGTTTTCTTTAATGAATAAAGGGGTACAGGCTTCTTGGGACGCCATTACCCAATCTGCCCCGCTTACGGCAAAGGAAGCGCAACAACAAGTGGAGCAAAACCCGTATATCCAAAAATATAAAAAAGAAGCGGATAAACGCCAAGCCGAATTTGATGAAGATATGAACCGCCTGATTGTGGCCTGGCAAGAAAGCCAACGCAACCCGGACGATATGTCTGCCGCCAACGAATATTTTGCCTTAGTAAGCCAATATGAGGGCAAATACGCCAACAACACCCAAAACAGCTTCAACCAGAAATGGGCGTTCGTCACGCGGTGTTTGGCGGAAGGCATTAACCCGTATGACTACCAAAAACAGGTGGACGAAAACGGCGTAGCGCAAGATGCCTGGTTGCAATTCGGCAATTAATTCATACATACACCTCGCGGGCACTTTTTGAAAAGTGCCCGCCTTTTTTTGGGCTTAAAACCAGGCCGCCGGGCTTTTCCTCCACGCCACACCACACCGCGCCACACCCCGCCGCGCCCGGCCCGCAGGTTCCTTTTTATCCTAAAATCCAGGCGCCGGGGTATCCCGCCCCAGCAACTATCCGGCCTTAAAACAGCGGCCGGCGTATATGCAGGCGCAAAATATAAGTTTTTCCCTGCACCGCCCGGCCTTCAAACTGCCTTGTTTTTTGTTTACAAAGCCACCAAAAAGGAGCCCTCTTACGAATAAGAGGGCTCCTTTCCTAACCGTTTCCAAAGGCTTAATGCAAGCCGCACTTGCAAACGTGGTCTTTTTCGTACAGTTCCAAACTTTCCTTTTCCTGCGGTTTATATTCACCGGTGCGGCGGATAAGTTCGTCAAAATCAATGGTTTTGGAGGGAAACATCGGGCCGTCCACACACGCAAAACGCACCTTGCCGTCCACCGTCACGCGGCAGCAACCGCACATCCCGGTACCGTCCAGCATAATGGGGTTCAAACTGGCGTGCGGCTCAATACCCAGCCGCTCCATTAAGCGGGAAGTAAATTTCATCATGGGAATCGGCCCGATAATAAACCCGGCGTTGATTTTTTCGCCGCCGTCCGCCAACGCTTGCAGGGCGTCCGTCACCATGCCTTTTTGGCCGTGGGAGCCGTCGTCCGTCGCGCATACGGTGACGTCGGACACCGCGCGCATTTCTTCTTCCAAAATCAGCAAACTTTTCGTGCGCGCCCCTAATACGGACACCACCCGGTTCCCCGCCTGCTTAAACGCGCGGGCAATCGGGAACACTTCCGCAATCCCTACGCCGCCGCCCACAACGGCCACCGTGCCGTAATTTTTAATTTCCACCGGCGTACCCAGCGGGCCCGCTACGTTCGCAAAGCGCTCGCCTTGCGCCAGGGAATTAAACATCACGGTAGATTTACCAATCGCTTGGATAATGACCGTAATGGTGCCTTTTTGCGCGTCCCAATCCACCAGGGTCACCGGCACTCTTTCGCCGGTTTCATTCGCGCGCAAAATAACAAATTGCCCCGCTTTGGCCGTTTTGGCCACCAACGGTTTGTAAATGACAAATTTGGTGACGACATCACTTAAATTTTCTTTTACTAAAATGGTATTTTCTTCCATATTATTTTCCCCCTTTCAAGTAGGCGTCAATGCGCCCGGCGGCTTCCAGGCCGTCTTTCATAGCCAACAGCACGGTGGCGCCGCCGCGGATAATATCCCCCCCGGCAAATACGCCCGGCAGAGAGGTGGCTCCGTTTTCGTCCAACTCCAACACCCCGCGCGGCGTGGTTTTTAAGCCCGGCGTATGTTTGGGCAAAATGGGGTTGGGTTTCTGCCCGATTGCCACAATAACGGTTTCAACTTCCTGCACAAAATCAGAGCCCGGTATTTCCACCGGCCGGCGGCGGCCCCGCTCGTCGGGTTCGCCCAGTTCGTTGCGGGTAAAGCGAATCCCGGTCACACAGCCTTTTTCGTCCTGTAAAATTTCTTTCGGCGTGACTAAAAATTCAAACTTGATGCCTTCTTCTTTGGCGTGCTCCACTTCCGCGGCGCGGGCGGGCATTTCGGCGGCACTGCGGCGGTAAGCAACCGTCACTTCGTCCGGCCCCAAGCGCATGGCACAGCGGGCGGCATCCATGGCGCTGTTTCCGGCGCCCAACACCACTACGCGCTTGCCCACTTTAATCGGCGTATCGGTCTGCGGGAATTTGAACGCCTGCATCAGGTTAATGCGGGTTAAAAACTCGTTGGCGCTGTATACGCCCACGCCGTTTTCCCCGGGCACCCCCGTCATGGTGGGCAGGCCCGCCCCACTGCCGATATACACGGCATCATATTCTTTCCGTAAATCTTCCACCGGGATAGTGACCCCGGCCAAAACGTCCGTCTTAAATTTTACGCCCATGGCCTGCACGGTTTCAATTTCGCGGTTGATAACTTCGCGCGGCAAACGGAAAGACGGAATCCCATAGCGCAGTACCCCGCCGTATGCGTGCAGGGCTTCCAACACGGTCACGTCGTGCCCCAAGCGTTTGAGCTGGGCCGCACACGCCACCGAAGACGGGCCGGAGCCGATACACACCACTTTTTTACCGGTGGGAGCCGCCGTTTGCGGGGCTTTCAACAAGCCCTCTTTGCGGGCCGTATCGGCCACATAGCGTTCCAACATACCGATATTTACAGAACCGAATTTGGCTTTTAATACACAGTGCCCCTCACAATGTTTTTCTTGCGGGCAGACGCGGCCGCAGATAGCGGGCAAGAGGCTGGTTTCCATAATTTTGCTGGCGGCCTCGCCCACTTTGCCGTCTTTCAACAGCGCAATAAACGCCGGGATTTGCACCCCCACCGGGCAGTTGGCCTGGCACTGCGGATTTTTACAATTCAAACAGCGCTCGGCTTCGGCCAGGGCTTCTTCTTTGGTAAAAATTTCGGCTACTTCTTCAAAATTATGCTTGCGCACTTCGGGTGCTTGTTGCTTGCCGTTGTGGCGCGGAGCGGACGGATTAGGCATAAAAAACCTCCTGCTAACGTAAAAATAAGATGGGCAAAAACACTTTTTGCCATTATACTATTTACACAGGGGTTTAGACCCCCTGTAATTGTTGTACAATATATATAACATTATAGCAAAGCAAAAGGAGGGGGACAGTATGTGCAATAAATGTAAATGTGCCGGAGCGGGGCTTGCCGCTTTCTTATTAGGTGCCGTCGTGGGTGCGGCGGCCGGGGGATTGTTTGCACCGGCTAAAGGGGAAGTGACCCGCCGCAAACTAAAACGCTGGGCGGACGATACCTATGAAGACAAGAAAGAATATGTATTGGAACACGCCGGAGAATTAAAAGAAAACTTAAAAGAACGCGCCGGGGAAGTACGCGAAAAACTGGCTGAACAAGCCGGCGTGGTGCGCGAAAAACTGGAAGAAGGCAAAAATAAAGTCATTAAAGAATTTAACCGCCGCAAAGAAGAACTGGCCGATAAATTCAAAAAAGATTAATAGCTTGCTGACTCATTAAAAACCACCGTTTCAAGCGGTGGTTTTTAATTTGTATGAATTTCCTTTCCCCTAAACGCCGGGGCAAAAGCACTATTTATTAAAACAGGTTTCGGCCTGTAAAAAAGCCTCTTTCATACTCAACACCGGGGCCGAAAAAAGTTTGCTGATGGCCATTTCGTGATTAGAAACCGCGTGGATAATTTCATCCATTAAAAAACCTTTATTTACTTCGCGCTCAATAGCATCCAGTACGGTGTGCGGGTCTTTGGGGGCCAAAATGTTTTCCACCCCGCAATGCAACATTTTTAAGGCCGCCGCGCCCTCATAGCGCACGCGGGCTTTCCAAAGCGGAAAGCTGACAATGCACCCTTTGTAATTCAGGCGTTTTTTTAATAACCCGCGCAAAATTTTGTCGGACATCATGGCCTGCGTGTCCCCGTCTATATTCGGGAAAGTCATATCGGACGGCATAATGGCATCCGCCCGGCGGAATAAACTTTTATAGGGCATAAATTCCGCATCTTCCATTTGGGCCAGCGTTTTTAATATGCCGCTTACACCCGGGAAATATTTTACGCAATTTAACGCGCCGCCGTTGGAAAGCCCGGCCACAAAATCCCCCGCCAGGCGTGTCACGCACGGGGCGGAAACACTAAACGCCGGGGAAGAATACCCCAAATCCGCCACCGGGGCCAACACCCAATCAATCCCGATACTGCGCGCCATACAAGCCAGCATATTGCCCTTTTTATAAGCGCCCTCGGCCGAGGCATACGCCCCCAGCTGGGCATTGGACGGCAACGCCGGGGCATCCGTCACTACTTCGCGCAAGTCTTCGTCAATATCGGCACAAATTAATAAATGGTTGTAGGGGGAAGCCTCACGCATTTGCTGTACAAACGCGGCCGTTTGCTGTGCGGTGCCGCCGTACACGCAAAACCCGCCCACACCCCGGCGCGCCAATGCAACGGCTTCGGCCAAATCACTTTGGCCGAACCAAAAACCGGGGAACACAATGCGGGCGATTTTCATGCTTACTCCAAAACAGACGGAAAGAGGGCGTCTTCGGTGCCGGACGGAGGAACGGACAAGGAGCCGTCTTCCACCGGGGCCGGAGCCATCACCACATCCGGCTTTACTTCCGGCAACACCGGGGCGGACAGCCATTGTAAAACCGTGGGAATAAAATATTTATCCAGCATTTCGTGCGAGGATAAATCATACGCCGTTAAAAAGGTCACCTTGCCGGGGCCGGTAGTTAAATAAGCCACGTTGCGGATGACACTGGCTTCCAAAAATGTTTTTTTATCGTCGGCGGCCGCGGCAATCAGCACGGCCCCTTTATACACACGCATAGCGGGGATGGTAAGCACATCCCGGGTATTGGTGGTGGGGCTGATTAAGGCCAAGGCGGGCACGTCCGGCGTGAAACTGACGCTTTTGGCCGCCACGTTGGCGCCGAGCCCGGCTCCCAACAATACCGTTTCGTCCACGGGCACCCCTTTCTTTTTTAAGAACGCCAATACCGCGTCCACATCCCGCGGCATTTTATTAAATTCGTTATCTAACCCTTCCCGCGCAAAGCGGAAAGCCTCCCCCTCGTTGGTGCTGGCCCCGTGGCCGCGCAAATCAAACGCCACATAGCCGTATCCGGCCGATTCCAACGCCTTGGCTAATTTGGTAAACGCCTCTTTTTGTTTCCCGAGGTCATGCACTAAAACTACCGTTTTATGGTCTTCTTTAGCCGGCTGATACACCGCCGCAAGTTCCCACCCGTCGGGCGTGGACAGCGTGATGGCTTGCCCGGCCAACCCGGCGGCAAATAACGGCAGGGACCCCATGAGTACCAGGGCCCCCGCCCACAAAATACCAAACGCTTTCATTTATCTGTCCAAAACCTCTTCCGGCTTAAACCAAAGCGCAATTTCCTTTTCGGCATCTTCCGGGGAGCCGGAAGCGTGTACGCAGTTTTGCATTACATCACCGATAAACCGCCCGAAGCTGCCGCGAATCGTCCACGGGGCGGCTTTTTCCGGGTTCGTGCTACCGATTTCCTGGCGCACTTTGGCGATGGCGTTTTCGCCCTGGAACACAAACGCATAAATTTTATGGTTGGGCACGTTGTTAAATTCACCCATCATATATTGGATTACTTCTTCCAAAAAGGGTTTGCCTTCCAAGTTCTTGTAGTGGGCACGGGCTAATTCTTCCGTTAAAGACACTACTTTGGCCCCGGTCATTTGCAGACCGAGGTGGTCAAGCCGGTCTAAAATAAGACCGCTGATGCGTTTTTCAATAGCATCAGGTTTAATTAACACCAAGGTTCTTTCCATATATCTCATGTAAACATTATACCAATATAAAAGTTTAAGTCAATACGCGCGTACGCTACATCCGGCGCCGTATATTGGTATAATGTTTATAACAGGGTGGATTATGAATAACGCAAACGAACCGAAAACCATTCGTTTTGGCATTGTGGGCGCCGGGAAGGCGGGCGCCCTGTACGCGCGCGCGTTAGGGCAAATACCACAGGCCAATCTGGTAGCCGTTTGCGATACCGACCTCCTGCACGCCCAACAATTAGCGTGGCAGTTTAACGCCACCCCTTATTCCAAAATACAAGATTTAATCCGCCAGACGGATGCCATTATTTTAACCGTTCCCACGGCCTTGCACCATTCTTTAGGCATGTTCTGCCTGCAAAACGGCCTGCACCTGCTTGTGGGAAGCCCCCTGGCCGCCGATATGGACGAAGCGCGCGAACTCATCCGCACCGCACGCAGTAAAGAGCTGGTCCTGCAAGTGGGGCGGGCCGACCGTTTTAACCCGGCCTTGTTGAAAGCGGCGCCGTTCATCAAAAACCCGCAGTTTTTAACTTTTTCCCGCCTGGGGCCGTACGACTCCCGCATGGCCCATTTAAGCGTGGTGCTGGATAAAATGATTCACGATTTGGATTTACTGCTTACGTTGGTGCAAAGCCCGGTTGCGTCCATAGATGCCACCGGGTTAAGCGTGTTTTCCAACCAGGATGACGTGGCCAACGTGCGCCTGCGCTTTGAAAACGGGGCGGTGGCGGATTTAACGGCCAGCCGCGTCAGTTTTGAGCGCACCCGCCGGATGCAGGTTTTTCAGCACAACGCTTTTATTCAGGTGGATTTTACCAACGCCCGCGTAAAAATTTATAAAAAGGATAAACCCGCCTTTTCCTCCATGCAAGACATTGAGGTTTTGTATCCGGCAGTGGAAAAACAGCCGGCCGTTCAGGCGGAATTAGCCCATTTTATACACTGCATACACACCAGCCGCACCCCGGCACCCGGCGGGGAAAGAGGTTTCCGGGCGTTGGACTTGGCCTTAAAAATTACCGAGCGTATGCACCGTTTTGATATACCTAAAACCACCCGTTTGCACACGCCTAAGCCGTTGCAAATGGTAAGTGATGCCGCCCGCGCCGCGCAAATTGTGTGGGACGAAACTTTGGGACAAATGAAAAGAGAGAAATAATTTATGACCATTACCCCTGTTGAAAAAAATATGCTTATTGTTGCCGGGGATGTATCCGGCGATTTACACGCCGCCGGGCTCATAAAGGCCCTTAAAAAGCAGGACCCGGCCCTCAAAATTACCGCGTCAGGCGCGTAATTTCGTT
>OQVO01000453.1_pt1 | contig 13192 bp, 13 predicted proteins | sample 1691511 | NCBI WGS metagenome assembly OQVO01 (sample SAMN03418254, study PRJEB22391) | human gut metagenome | biome: human-gut; feature: organic feature; material: feces | host: Homo sapiens | place: Tanzania | collected 2013-01 | reverse complement strand
CGCCGAAGGCGGAGGATAGACTGCCCCGAAGGGGCTGCCTTCTACGTGAAGGAATGAAAGGGAATGTGAGATGATCGTTCTCTTGGGCTTTCATACCGCTAGCACCCTATCCGTCTCGCTTCGCTCGCCACCTTCCCCAAGTGGGGAAGGCTGTGGTATGGGGGAAAACAGTACTCTCATTTTCTACCTTTTCCCTCCTTCCTCTGGAAGGAGGTGCCCCGAAGGGGCGGAGGTTGGCTACCGTAGCGAGATGAAAAGAAATGTGAGACAGTCCATCCTCTCGTATCGTCATCCCGAGCAGAGCCGAGGGATCTTTACGCCTTGGCGGTACTCTGTACTTATGAGGTAATGATAAAATCGCCTGGGTGCTTCGGCTGCTCCTCCTCTCACGCTCTCCGTTTGACCGTGGTGCAAGGAAGATTTCTCGCTGCGCTCGAAATGACGATGCGAGAAGGAATATTGTGATAGAATAATAAAAAGCTTAAGACATCATGTCTCAAGCTTTTTTCGTGTCTTTTTTCACGACTGGTATCTCCAGTCGGCAGCAGCTCGGCCGTCCTTCATCATCCAGACACGGCGTGATGAGAAATGGTGCGGCAGGGGAGAGGGAGAGTGTCTGCATCGTTTCTTCGATGGTGGATAGGACAGATAGAGGAAGGGCGTCCTGTGGCGATGGGATGATGCAGGTCAGATAGAGCGCGGCGGGGAGGGTGAGAGGATTCTCCATTTCCAGGCTGGGGGCATGGGGCGAGATCAGCAGCAGGTGGTAGGCGTGGGGCTTGCTGAGGGCGGAGAGTGTATCCACGGCCGGGCTGAGGGCGAGCTCAAGGTCTTTGTCGAAAAGATGGGCGGCATATTCTGTAATGAGAAGGGAGCTCTTTTGACAGGCATCCCGGAACGATGTTCTGGCAGGGAATAGGGGGCTGCGCTGCATGAGGCGTACTGGCTTGGGGATCAGCATGACCTGCTCCATGGGATAACATCGGCTTTCTGTCAGATGGCGGATTCTCCGCTTCAGGCTTTCGATGCTCTCCTGCATGGTGCGGATCGCTTCTTCCTGCTCCATGACTTTATCGGACAGGAGTTCGATGAGTTTAGGGCGTGAAGGATGCTGATTGAACGCACCCATCTCCGCGCCTGAAATGTGAAGATTTCTGAGAGATAAGAGTTCTGCAAAGGGGAGAATCTGCGCTGCTTCATAGTATCGATAGCCTTTCTCGCTGCGAAGGGCGGGGGAGAAGATCCCCTGATTGTCATAGTAGATGAGGGTCTGTTTATCGATGTGAAAGAGGCTGGCAAATTCCTGTGGTGTGTAGTGACTTTTCCCTTGCTTCATGAAACATGAGTCCTTTCTATGAAAAGTCTATACCTGCTATAGACTTTATTAAAAGACTGATTAAAGATAGCTCTATCTTAGCATAGAGAGGAGAGGGGTTCAAGGCGGGGGAGGGAAAGTGACGTAAGAGGGGTGTTTCCCAAGGAAGATTTCTCGTTTTCGCTCGAAATGACGATACAGGGGAGAAGGGCATTCTCGTTAAAAAGATTTTTTGTTTTTATGAAAAACCACTTGACTTTATAGAAACTATACAGATTACACTCATTTTGTTCAAGGAATGGCGGTGAAAACATGCGGCAGCTGAAAAAGATCGACTTGGATGAGATCTGGCAGAAAGAGCAAGGCTGGAATGCGAAGAAGAAATCCGGACGTAAATTTGATGATGAGGTAGAGCTGCGATTCTGGGAAGGGCTTGCACCACATTACGCAGAGCGCTTCAACCTCTATCGGGATGTGTCCGGACTGGGAGACTGGATCCATGAGAGATTCGGGGAAAACCAGCGCATTCTGGACGTGGGCTGCGGGTGCGGGAATTTCACCATTCCTATGGCGAAATACAGCAAGGATATCCTCGCCGTTGATTTCTCACCGGCTATGCTCCGCGAGCTCTCGATCTCCTTACAAAGAGAAGACCTCACGAATGTGAAAACGATTCACTCGAAGTGGGAAGACTTCGAAGAGCCTTACGATGCGGACTATGTTCTCGCTGTCAATTCCCTCTACCGCGTCTGCTATATGAGGGAAGCGCTTGAAAAGATCGCCCGCTACGGGAAGAAGGGCTTCGTCCTTGTCCGCACGCTTCTGAAGCCGTACCTGTATGGCCTCTATGATGAGCTGCAACTGAATTATAGCCGGAATAATGACTACATGCTGATGCCCATGATGTTCTGGAATATGGGGATCCATGCGGAAGTGTCTTTCACCCATTATGACAAGGTGCTCCGCTATGCCGACTGGCAGGCGGCGGAGAAAGAAATGGTGGAGGATCTGGGCGAGATGTCATACTTGAATTATAATACCGAGCTTGAGCCGCTTTTCAAAGAGCGTGCCGAGCAGGATGGGAATGGCTATATCTGGCATTCGAAACGAATCGTGGAAGTGATCTCGTACTTTCGAGAATAGTTTATGAGGAAGAAATAGTAGGAACTAGTCACTAGTCCCCAATCACTAGTCACTAGAGTTGCTTTCTTTTCCCCGCGCGTGGAAACTTGGATACACGGCGCTTCGGGAATGGAATAGATTCCTTTTTTCGCCTGCACCTGATGTTGCGGGCATGGTTGTTTTTTATTGAGGAGAGATAGTTATGAGAAAAGGGAAACTATATGTCGCTCTTGCAGCAGCAGTCGTGTTAACAATTTCGGGGGGGGGTAACGCTTAGAGCAGCGGATACTGTTCTGGATACGGTTTATGTAAATGCAGATCGAGATGGCGAAGTAGTAGCTGCGCCAGGTGGTCTTGTCAATGAAACCGCTAAGCTCGGGATTCTGGGAAATCAGAGCGTTATGGATATTCCATATACAGAAATGTCTATGACACAGAAAACACTTGAAAAATTTGATGATCCGTCTCAGCCGATTGCGAATGTGCTGATGAACAATCCATCGATTCGTACCAGCACCACATCTCCAATGTACACAGACTTCTCCATGCGTGGCATTAATATGAACGGGAACCATATGATGCTGAACGGCGTGCCAAGTTTGTTTTATCAGTTCAATGGGCCGATTTCTCATTATATTGATCGTATCGATATCACTTCTGGGCCGAATGCGGGCGTCAATGGTGTCAGCATGTCCAACAATGGTACAAATAGCGGTGCAACGCCTGCACCGGGCACTATTAATGTAGTGACCAAACGCGCAGGTAGTGAGCCTGTAACAAAATTCACGGAAACCTTCTCTGGGAGAAGTAACTTCGGTGAATTTATTGACGTGGCACGTCGCGCAGGTAAGGATAACGAATGGGGTATCCGCGTGATGGGCGAATATATGGAAGGCGGACTCGCTCTCAAAGGCGCTGAAAAGAACGAAAAGAATATTTTTGTAAATTTGGATCGTAAAGGAAAGACAAGCAATACCAATTTCTTCGTTGGACATTTTGACCTTCGTGTCAATGAAGGTCAGCGTTGGTTTACTTATGGCGGTAACAGCAGCGAACTGCCTTCTGCGCCAGATTCTAACATTCCATATGACTTCAAGGGGACAACGAAATGGATGCATGGTTGGATGTATACCTTTAATCATGAAAAGGCGATTAATGATCGTGTGACATGGTTTACTAACATTGGCCATTCTTCTAGAAGCGGGAATAAATATAATTCGAGCTCTGCGCTGAAATTTGATGAAAATGGAAATTTCATGCCTTCCAATGTCTCGAATGCGCAAAATGAAATTGGTACGAATTCTTATTTCCAAACGGGGCTGAAAGCCAAATTCGAAACAGGTGTAGTAAAACATCAGGCAACAATTGCAATTGATCGCTCTTGGGCCAAATATTGGAATGATTCGAATAATAGCGCCAAAGGAACCATCGGTGGTAATTTATATACAGGAACTGAATATACCAATAGTTTTGTGATTCCAACGCTTCGTACTGCCAAATTATCTTGGGATGAAGTGAATACAGGTGTGACAATTGCAGATTCGTTAAGCTATGGTAAGTGGGACGTGCTTTTGGCTGCATCTCATAAGCATGAAAACTTCACGAATGTCCAGAAAGGTGAAAAGTTCCAGAACGATAATTGGTTGCCAACTTATGGTATTACCTATAAGCCAAACGAAAATATGGCGATTTACGCTAGCCAGACCGAAAGTTTCTCTCGTGGCGCAGTAGTCAATGACCCCAAATATGACAACAATGGAGATACGCTTGATCCATCTACCAGCAAACAGAGAGAAGTAGGTGTTAAATATAAATTTAAGAACTTAGTAACCACACTTTCCTACTTCGATATCAAAACAGAGAGCATTATTGATACGGATCTAGGAAATGGAATGTACCATCGTGCAGCAAACGGCAAGGATAACTATAAAGGCTGGGAGTGGACAATCAATGGTAAACCAGCCGACAAATGGACAGTTACTGGTGGCTTGCTCTATATGAACGGCAAGAGAGAAAAGACTGCCAAAGGTACTTATGATGGATGGTACATCAATGGTGCATCCAAATGGAGTACGGTTGTTGGTGCCGTTTATGAGCCAAATGACAAGTGGAGTATCATTGGTCGTCTGACTTGGGTAGGTGACGCACATATCGATAACTCGGCTTCTCCGACCAAATCGACCCGCATCCCTGCTTACACAGTTCTCGACCTCGGCTTTGACTACAAGACCTCGATTGCTGATGTTCCTGTGACCTTCAAAGCTATGTGCTACAATGCACTGAACAAGGATTACTGGATGGGCCGCGGCAGCTCTACCACATTCGGCCTTTCCATGCCAAGAACCTGGATGCTGTCTGCTTCGATGAGTTTCTAAGCTATTGCCAAGTTGATATGTACAATCAATAATAGGCGGCCTTGCGGCCGCCTATTCCCCTATTGTCCAAACGTATTTCCACAAGAAAAGAGGCGAATCCCATGCGTACATTCTTCCGCTATCTATCTCTCTTTCTCCTTCTGACCTGCACGCTTGCTTTCGCCGGCTGCGGGGACGCGCTGACGTCGGGAGAGGAGAGGGAGATCGTGCTCGCGGCGGGGCGGGATCTATCGCCGGGGGAGAAGGATCCCTACTATTCCACCGTGATCCTGAAGACTTGGGAGTCGCTGGTCGGTATTTCTGATGATGGGAAAGTCATGCCGATGCTCGCCGAGTCTTGGGAGGCGAATGCGGAAAAGACGGAGTGGGTATTTCATCTGAAGAAAGGGGTGAAGTTTCATGACGGGGTTTCCTTCGATGCACATGCGGCGCGAGAGAATTTCTACCGCGTGACGCACATGGGCTACAAGCCATCTTCCTTCTATGGGTACCTGGTCTCGCGCATTTACCCGGGGCTTGTCCGTTATGAGGCGGACGATGACTACACGCTCCATCTATATTTCGCGCGGCCTGTCCCCATGCTGATCTATCGCATGGCGGGCTGGGGGAGCGCGATGTTCAGTCCGGCTTCTTTTGATAGAGAAACGGGAGACTTCACGAAGATTGCCGCCGGTACGGGGCCTTTCCGGATCATCGACCGCAAGGCGGATGACTATACACTGCTTGAGCGATTCGACGGATACCATGGCGAGAAAGCAAAGGCGAAGCGGATCCGTATCCGTGTGATTACTTCAGCGGAGGCGCGATATTCGGCGATGCGTTCGGGAGAGGTGCAGGGGGTCTTGGATCTGGGCGGACTGACACCGATGATGGTGAGGGAACTCACGCGAACGGAGGATTTCTCGGTAGACAGTGCGCACTCGACGATTTCCCACTATCTTTCTGTTAATGGCGGACGTTTCCCTTTCTCCGATGAACGAATGCGAAGGGCGCTGGATCTTGCCATCGATAGGGAAAAGATCGTGAAATATTATTTTGCGGGATTTGGTACGCCGACGAGGAGTTTCTTAAATAGTACGAATCCTTTTTCGCAACCGGAGCCGCCGATCTATGATCCTGCTGAGGCGAAGACACTTGCGCGGGAAGTGCTGGGAGATGCGCGCTGCGAGGTGAAATTCCTCCTTCCACAGTATGGCGCCGAGCGTTACCCTTACAAGGTCATTTCTGAATTTCTGCAGGCGGAGCTGAAGGATCTCGGGCTGGATGTCAAGATCGTGATGGTGGATGGTCTGACGTCAAGGAAAATGATGAAGGAAGGGGATTACGATCTCGCCATCGGGACGAGGGGGCTCGGAAATCTCGATCCGACTTCGCTTTTGAGAGAATTCTTTCATAGCGATGGTGCGACGAATCTTGCCAGCCATTTCTGCTATGCCAATCCGAAAATAGATGCAGCCTTTGATGCGCTTACTCATACCTATGAGATCGAAGATCGAAAGGTGCTCTACCATGAGATCCGGGAAGAGCTTCTCCTCCATCCGGCGGTCATCCCGCTCTTGGAAGATGAGAATCTCGCTGTCTGTTCGAAAAAAATCACAGGCTACCATGCGGCGGTCTATGGCATTACGCTGGACAAGGTGGCGTGGAAGGAGTGACGGATGCAGTGGGGGGCAACGGGTTCTGAAGGTTCTACAGGTTCAACGGGGGGGGTGCGGCGCATAAAATTATGGAAGCGCCGCGGAGATTTGAAACTAGCGGTTTTCTCGTATCGCAAACCTAATCCCTAGCTACCAGTCACTAGTCACCAGTCACTCATCCCTGCTTTCAAACTTTTGAGGGTATTCCTTTCCCGTATCGTCATCCCGAGCGTAGTCGAGGGATCTTTCTTGCACTGCGGTCAGTATCACATAAGCATTGGCAGGGAAACGATGCCTTGGTGCTACGTATTTCTGCTTTCACACATCCATCGTTTATCGGTCTGCAAGAAGGATTTCTCGCTTTGCTCGAAATGACGATACGGGAGAACCTAAAGTCTCCGAGTCTCTTGGTCTCTTGGTCTCCTGGTCTCCTAGTCCCCAGTCACTAGTCCCCCCCTAATCCCTAATCCCTAACCACTAGTCGCAATTCCCGAAAGGAGGTCCTTATGAAATTATTTCTTCTCTATGCCATCCGACGAATTTTCTTCCTTATTCCCTTCCTTATCGGGCTGACGATCCTCGCCTTTTTCCTGGGCATTTTGGCTCCGGGAGATCCTGCGATGGCTGTCCTTACGATGGACGGGACGGTGGAACCGACGGAGTCGGAGCTTCTTGCGATGCGGGAGAGCATGGGGCTGGATCAGCCTTTTTGGATGCAGTATGGGAGCTGGCTCACACATGCGGCAGTGGGAGATCTGGGTGTATCGTATCTGACACATAGACCGGTGCTGTCTGAGCTCATGCGAAGATTTCCCGTCACCTTCCACCTGGCTCTCTGGGCGATGGGATGGGTGATCCTGCTCGGCATCCCTGCGGGCATATGGGCGGCGCGCAGGAAAGGACATGCGGCAGAGATCGGACTTGAGATCATGGCGCTCTTCTTCATTTCTATGCCGTCTTTCTGGCTGGGGATCATGATGATGTTGATCTTTTCGGAAGAGTGGCAGCTCCTGCCTTCCTCCGGGTATGGCGATGCGCTCCACATGATATTGCCATCCTTTGTGCTGGCAGCAGGGACGGCGGCTGCGGTGCTGCGTCTGGAGCAGACGTCGGTCCTTTCGGTGATGGAGAGGCCCTTTCTTCTGACAGAGCGGGCGAAGGGGCTCTCCGCTTCGTATATAGAGATCTATCATGTCCTGCCCAATTCGCTGATGCCGGTCATTACCATGCTGGGGACGTTTTTTGCCTCGATCTTGGGCGGCTCGGTCATTATCGAGAATCTTTTTTCCATACCCGGTCTTGGAAGCTATGTACTCTCGGCTATCTGGGGACGGGATTATCCGGTGATTCAGGGCTATGTGCTGGTCAGTGGGACAGTTTTCATCGTATTTAATTACTTGGTCGATCTCAGCTACTATTTGCTGAGTCCGAAAGCGAGGGAGGGCTGATGAAGAAGGAGCTTCACTGGATCTATGGAATGGCGCTTTTTCTGGCGATGGGGATCGTATTCCTCGCGCTTTTTGCCCCCTGGATCGCGCCTTATGATCCCACAGCGGTATCTACGGAGGAAATTTTGGAAGGTATGTCATCCTCACACTGGCTGGGGACGGATGCGCTGGGGCGGGATATTCTTTCCCGTACCATCTATGGGGCGCGAACGTCCGTGGCCTTTGCCTTTGTGGCGGCTTTCTGTACCATGGTTCTTGGCCTTATGCTGGGGATCCTTTCCGGTTACTTTGGCGGCTGGGTGGATCGGGGAATCCAGTGTCTTGTGGCTGTATTTCAGGGACTTCCGGGGATGAGTCTTATGATCGCGGTCGCGGCGATCCTTCCGGAGAACAATTTCCGCCTCATCATCGCACTGACGCTGACGTCATGGGCTGGCTTTTCGCGTATCGTGAGAAGTGAGGTCATCCGTATCCGCGGAGAACTCTATATGGAAAGTGTCAGAAGTCTCGGCGCGTCACATGGGTATATCATAAGGAAATATGTACTTCCGAATGTGCTTCCTGTCGTCATCGTTCTGCTGACACTCCGCATCGGGACTTCGCTGCTCTCGGCTTCGGCGCTGTCCTATCTGGGTCTTGGCGTATCACCTCCGACGGCGGACTGGGGCGTCATGATTTCTGATGCGAGGACCTATTTCCGCTCATACCCGCTGATGATGATCGCTCCCGGTACAGGCATCACTCTCTTTTGCCTTTCGATCAATCTGCTGGGAGATGCGATGAGAGAACGAATGAGGAAATGATGCGGACTAATCTTTTTAAGTTTGAAAGCAGTGTTCCCCTAGGAATTAGGAGCCTCGAGTGACTTGTGACTAGTGACTAAAATGCCGAATGATGGAATCGCTCTATTTATACACGCGGCGCTTCTGATTGTTATGCGCCCGCCCATCCCTATTGAACCCATTGAGTCCATTGAACCCGTCGAACCCACCACACCTATTTTCTTATGAAAGGAGCCATCTCTATGGACATCGAAGTCAAGCAACTATCCGTCACTTTCCCTTCTTCGACGGGGGCTGTCCGCGTGCTTCGTGATGTGAGTCTTCTCTTTCACGAGGGGGAAATCACGGCGTTGGTTGGCGAGTCGGGAAGCGGGAAGTCGATCCTGGGGACGGCCATCATGCGTCTTCTTCCCGAAAATACGAAAATGACCGGAAGTATTTCGTATGATGGAAAGGAGCTTCTCCAGATTCCTGAGAAAGAAATGAATGAAATCCGAGGAAATCGCATCGGCTGGATCGCGCAGGATCCGATCTCTGCCATGAATCCTTTGATGCGTGTCGGACGGCAGGTGACAGAAGTCTTACGAAAAAGGCTGGGCTGGGGGAAGGAGAAGAGCAGGGAGAGTGCTCTTGCACAACTGGAAAAGTACGGTCTTGCCGATCCGATCCGTGTGTATTCGTCCTATCCGCACCAGCTCTCCGGCGGTATGGCGCAGCGCGTCATGGCGGCGATGATGACCCTGCCTTCCCCGGAGTGGCTCCTTTCCATCCGGAGTGGCTCATCGCGGATGAACCGACGAAGGGGCTAGATCCGCTCGTCCGGAAACAGGTGGCAGATATGTTTCTTCAGATCAAGAAAGATGGAAAGGGGATGCTGCTCATCACTCACGACCTCGCACTGGCAGAATGTCTCGCCGATCGCGTGGTGGTGCTGTATGCGGGGGAAATCCTCGAACAGGGGAGCGTAGCGGATATTTTCAAGAATCCGCAGCATCCCTACACGCGGGGACTTCTCGCTGCGGCACCTTCCCGCGGTCTTCATCCCATCTCCGGAAATCCACCGGATCTTTCCCGCCTCACCGGCGGCTGCATTTTTCGGAGTCGATGTGCATTCTGCGGAAAAGGTTGTGAGAAGAGGCAGACGATGAGGAAAGTGGGAGAGGGACATTTTGTAAAATGTGGAGAAAGCATCACCGTTCATTCATCTTTTTAGAAAGGAGTGCCCATGCTCTTAGATGTACAGCATATTTCGAAATCCTTCACGACCGGATATATACGGAAAGTGAAGAAGGATGTGCTGAAGGATATTTCCTTCACGCTTTCGAAAGGAGAGACGCTGGGGATCGCGGGAACGAGCGGTGCGGGGAAGACGACGCTCATCCGTATCCTGATGCAGCTTCTCGTGCCGGATGGAGGAGTCGTGCTCTATCGCGGGGTGGATCTTGGCGAGCTTTCCGGGAAAGAGATGCTCGCGGTACGCCGCACGATGCAGATGATATTTCAAAATCCTGCGGCCGCGCTTCATCCGCGTATGACGATCCGTGAGAGTATCGAAGAGCCCTCACGCCTATATGGGAAGATGGATCATTTTGAAGAGCGTATGCAAGAGATGCTTTCACGCCTCCAGCTTCGACGCGAGCTGCTCTCGCGCTATCCGGTTGAGCTTTCCGGCGGGGAGCTCCAGCGTGTGGCGCTTGCTCGTTTGCTCCTCATCTCACCGGAGGTCCTCATCTTGGATGAGCCGACTTCGATGCTGGATGTGTCAGTGCAGGCGGAGATCCTGACACTCTTGCAAGAGCTTCAGGAGGATCGGGAGATCGCCTATCTCTTCATTTCTCATGATCTTGATGTCCTTGCTGCGATGGCACGCCGCGTGGGCATCCTATCAGCAGGAAGGCTGGTGGAGATCGGGGCGGCTGAAGATGTGCTGCATCACCCGCAGCACCCATATACGCAGGAGCTCGTCAGTTCATTTTCTGCTTTGTAAAGTGTGTACCCTGATTGCTCAGCGAGCTTCCTGGCTGTGATAAAGAATAGGAAGGGGACAGAGGCTGCAGGATGTACAGGTATTTAAGGCTTTGCAAAGGGGGATGACAGCGAGACTGTATAGTCCCGGAAGAGGATGCTTTTCGTGCATATTTGACCGGAAGTCAATTTCATGCTATAATAACACCATCTTCAAAACAGGATGACTGCTGCGGAAAGGATGATAGATGATGAAAAAATGGAAATATGTACTGATGGCCGCTGCGACGGCTTTGGTGATCCCTGCTTTTGCGAGCCGTGCGGAGATGCCGTCGATCGGGATGCCGAATCCTCTGGTGGAATACAAGACGTACCATGCGCTCGCAGAAGCCACGGACAGCCGTCCTCTCTTCCTTCCGAAAGGAACGCTGCTTGCCGGTCAATGCCATCTGACGGACTATATCGCCATCGGCGGCAAGCTCTCGGATATCCGTTATCGGATGGATGATGGCAGCACGCTCTCTGTCCGCACGGCGAGGCTGGTGGGAGAGGGGGCAGGAAAAAATATCAGCGGAGTCTATACCGGTCGCTGGGAATCGCGCATGATCGGTGCGACGGAGGTCATGACAGCGAAGACGATGGATGGCTCACTCGCTGCTTTCTGGACGGAAGGGGAGTATGCGTTCTCTGTCGTCGGAAGCAAGATGAGCGATGACGTCTTCGATGCGCTCCTTTCCGATGTTTTCGTGGATATGTCAGAGCATTTCTATGGGGAAGCGGCAAATCCGCTCGCAAGAAAAACATTCTGAGGGAAGGAAGGTCCCTTATCGAAGCGAGCTTCTCGAAGGTCAGGACGAAAGTTCTGGCCTTTTTGCATGGGAAAGCATAAGAGAAGGAGATGGGAGTGACGGATTTTTTTCCATTCTTTTGCGAGGGGGCGGGCACATTCACCTAGAGGGTAATGCCATTAAGTTAATTGCACTTATCAACAAAAATTGGACACGAAACTAAAAAAATTAGGCATAAAAATTGAATACTTGTACAAGATACAGTGAATCTTCCAACATCGTCTCGGGAACCGCCAGACACTTTATGCCAACTACAACTTGAATAAGTTCAGCATTTAGAAATATGGCGTTCTCGGTACTGCTTCGGCGTCAAGTAGCCCAATGTATAGGCTGGCCTATATTCGTTAAAGAAATGGATGTAATCATCCACCTCTTCCGCGATGGACTTCTCTCCGGTCACGTGCAAGTCCATGAACATCTCGGCCTTAATCCATCCATTAACAGATTCCATTGCCGCGTTATCTGTCGGCGTTCCGGCACGTGACATCGACCGGGTAATGCCGTACATGGGCAGCAGGTCGTTGTAGGCCTTAGATGCGTAGACAGATCCTTGGTCCGTGTGCAGGATCATTTGGTGTTCTGGATGTTGCTCCTTCCATGCAATCAGATCTCTCAGCCCACTGATATAGGTCATGCGGTCGCCACGCTTTGCCGAAAGGGAATAGATTACAATCTCATTGTTCCAGAGATCCATGTAAAGAGTCAGTTCGTAGTAGGTGCCCTTCACATAAAACGCTGTCATATCGCTCACGATGCACTGCATCGGCCCGTCAATCTGCATCTCTGACAGGAGCAGATTTGGGAATATCCGTGCCGGATCTCCAGCCTTCTTGTAGCGGTAATGCTTGGACTTGCTCTTGATTCCCGCAATCTTGCAACACTTATGAGCATAGGGGTCAGACAGGACAATGTTTTTGTCTAGGCGTATCTTGGCATTCAGCCAGCGGTAACCATGCGACGGATACTTCGAGTGGTATTCTTGAAACAGCCTGACATTGCTTGCAAGGTACTTCTCTCTTTCCGAAGGATGGGAGAGATGCTTCTTCCATGCGTAGAAACTGCTCCGCTGGATGCCCATTGCTTTACATAGGATCTTCACTGGGATTTCTCCTGACAGCTCCATAATCACTTGGTAGTCTTGCTGGCGTATAGAATTACCGTACCATCTCCCTTCACCTCGTATCCTTTTTTTAACCTTGCTTCTGTGATCCTGGCCTTGATCAGCTCCTGGATCAATTCCTCCTTTGTCATAGATTTCAGTTCATCCAGCTCTACCGGCTCTTTCTTGAAAGAGAGTGCGCCGATGGATCTCTGACCGTGTTTGGGCGGCAGCCGATTGACATCCCGATACATTCTCATGTAATTCCGTGCGGTCTGCTCACTAATGCCATATTCTTCCGCGGCTTCATACCGACTTATTTCGCTGTAGTAAATTCGTCGACCGATGTCCAATCTTTGTTCTTTCGTGTACTTCATGGCAAACCTCCTGTCCAGTAAGAGGGACACTCTGTCCAGCGCTTATTTTGCACTGCCTATGCAGTGTACACTGTATGTCTAAAGATTACCCCCTCTGTGTCCAATTTTAGTTTACCACTTCATTAATCGGCAGAACGTTCTTGGCTCCCCATCGGGGGAGCTCCCCGAAGGGGTGAGGGGGCTACGTAGCGGTATTGCATGAAAGTGTTGGAATATCGATAGCA
>OQVO01000452.1_pt1 | contig 13234 bp, 10 predicted proteins | sample 1691511 | NCBI WGS metagenome assembly OQVO01 (sample SAMN03418254, study PRJEB22391) | human gut metagenome | biome: human-gut; feature: organic feature; material: feces | host: Homo sapiens | place: Tanzania | collected 2013-01 | reverse complement strand
CGGCTCCGTGCTTTTGCCAGCAGTTCTTCATGCCGCCGGATCTGAACCTGATAGAGATGATACACCAGAAATGCGAAAAGAATGCAGATGAAGATGAAAGCCGCTTTGGCTCTTATCCCGATACTCCGGTATCCAGTCATGATGCTGCACTCTTTCCGCAGAAACGCTTACTTTTTCAGCGTTTTGTTCTTGTGCAGAAAAGCATACTCCTGCATGGCTGCATTGTTCTTGCGTCCGGAACTGACAGCATAGGATGTGCGCAGGGCTTTGCTGCCGGGACGCGGCGCTTCACGCAGAATCAGCTGGGAAACCTGACGATAGTCCGCTGCCCGCAGTTCCAGATGATACTGCTGGATTTTGCTGCTGATGTACGGCCAGGCAGTCAGCTCTTCCCGCCGGTTGCGCATATTGTAGATCTGGGTGCTGACTTCCTTGATCTGGCTGCGGACTTTCATGGCGTGTTTGTTGAGCCGTTCCGTTTTGGCGGTGAAATGAATACGGCAGACGACAGCGCAGAAAATCATCAGGCAGATGATGCTGATGCGCACTGCAAACCAGGCAAATCCCGTTTTTTCGCACGTGGTTTCACACCGGACCGTTCCCCGGCTTTTCGTCTTCAGATTTCTTGTATAGGTATTCATGTTATCCCGCCCTTATTATGATAAAGTGTTGATGTTTTCGTCGTTCAGCCGTTTTGCCGCCCGCAGTTTCGCACAGGCGGAACGCGGATTCCGTTTCAGTTCCTCCGGAGACGCCGTAACCGGTTTCCGGGTCAGGACTTCCAGCTTCGGATGCCAATGACAGATGCAGACCGGCAGACCCGGCGGGCATTTGCACTTGACGGACATTTCGCTCATGAAATGTTTCACGATGCGGTCTTCCAGCGAATGAAACGAGATGACTGCCAGAATGCCGTCCGGCGCAAGCAGTTCCAGAGCCGCTTCCAATGCCCTGCGAAGCTGTCCATACTGTCATGTTCGGTAAGAACTGCAGAAGGCTGCATCATCAGCTGACGCACGGTGAAATGCTGATACAGTTCGGTGCGGAAGATGATGTGGCGAATCTTCGTAATATCTACCACGCCCAGCAGCACGCCCGCCTGATCCAAGACAGGCAGGAAGTTGTTGTTGCTGCGGCTTATCTCGCTCACCAGCTGGCTCATCTGCAGATCAGGACCCACCGGATGATAATCTTTCTCTATGACGTCCTGCATGCCCAGCAGCGTGAGCGCAGCCTTGTCAATATGGTGGGTGAGCAGCTTGCCCTCTCTAGCCAGACGCAGGGCGTAGATGCTGTGACTCTCAAAGATGCTGATGGTGAGCAGCGAAGAGATGCACACTATCATCAGCGGCATGAAGAGCTGGTAGCCGCCCGTGAGTTCGGCGATGAGGAAGATGCCCGTAAGCGGTGCATGCATCACGCCCGTAATGAGGCCCGCCATACCCATCAGTGTAAAGTTCTGCTCAGGAACATAGACACCTACCTGATTCACATTCCAAAGGCGCGCAAAGAGGAAACCGGCAAAACCTCCGATAATGAGCGAAGGAGCAAAGGTACCACCGCATCCGCCACTGCCGTTGGTTGCCGAGGTGGCAAAAACCTTGGTAAAGGTTACCAAGGCGATGTAGAGGATGAGCAGCTGGTTGTGCCCGTAGAAGAGCGAACGGCTCATCACCTGCCCCCAGTCTTCCACATTCTGTCCCTTCAGCAGCACGTTGACAGCCGAATATCCCTCGCCATAGAGCGAAGGGAAGAGGAAGATGAGCGAACTCAGAATCAGTCCGCCAAAGAGCAACTTTACGTATGGATAAGGCGAAAGCTTGGCAAAGAAACCCTCGCATACCGACATGGTGCGCATGAAATAAAGGCTCACCAAACCGCAAAAGATGCCCAATAACAAGCAGGCAGGCACGCGGTCGAGCGCCCACGGACTGGTAAGCGTAAAATCGAAAAGGCTCTTGGAGCCCATCAGGATGTAGGTAAAGCAAGTAGCTGTTACACAACTGATAAGGATAGGCAGCAAGGAAGCCATGCTCAAGTCTACCATCAGCACCTCAAGCGTAAACACGAGTCCGGCAATGGGCGCCTTGAAGATGCCTGCAATGGCTGCAGAAGCACCGCAGCCCACCAGCAGAATCATGGTTTTCTTGTCCATGCGGAAGATTTGTCCCAGGTTTGAGCCGATGGCCGAACCCGTGAGCACAATAGGAGCCTCGGCTCCCACGGAGCCACCGAAACCGATGGTGATACCTGATGCCACCACCGATGACCAGCAGTTGTGGGCCTTGAGCTTGGAATTTTTGGTAGAGATGGCGTAAAGCACACGGGTGATACCATGGGAAATATTATCTCTGACCACATATTTAATAAAGAGCATGGTGAGGTAAATGCCCACAATCGGGAAGAGCAGGAAGAGCAGGTTATAGGTGCCCTTGTTAAATCCCGAAGTGAGCAGCAACTGTATTTCGTGCACAATGCCGTGCAGGAAATATCCTGCCACCGACGCCAGAAGGCCGATGATAAAAGCCAGGATAAGGGTCATCTGGCGGTCAGAAATATGTTTTTTCTGCCAATCCACCATCTTACTGACCCATCCCTCTTTCTGCTCGTTGTAATCTAGAATTTCTTCATCCATCTTTTTTACATTGATTTAGAATTCCGATGTGAAATGGAACTTGATATGTTCAAAATCCTGCTGCGCCATGCTCAACACGTAGCCCGAATCGGCAAGAAAGACATCACGCCCCTCAATATCCTTGGCCATGTACTGGTACTTGCGCTTCTTGAAGTTCTCGAGTTCCTTCTCGTCATCTGCCTCTATCCAGCAAGCCTTGTGAAGATGCACGGGCTCCCAGCGGCACTTGGCGTTGTACTCGTTCTCCAGGCGGTACTGGATAACCTCGAACTGCAGCTGACCCACGGTGCCCACGATGCGGCGGCCGTTGAACTGGTTGACGAAGAGCTGCGCCACACCCTCGTTCATGAGCTGCTCCAATCCCTTTTGGAACTGCTTGCTCTTCATCGGGTCATCATTCTCGATGTACTTGAAAAGGAGTGGAGAGAAGCTTGGCAAACCGCGAAAATGCATCTTCTCTCCCTCCGTCAACGTATCTCCAATCTTGAAGATGCCGTTGTCTGGCAAACCAACAATGTCGCCCGGATAAGCCTCGTCAATGGTACTCTTGCGCTGCGCCATGAACTGGGTAGGCGAAGAGAAACGTACGTTCTTATCCAAGCGCACGTGGTAATATGGCTGATTTCTCACAAACTTGCCCGAGCATATCTTACAGAAAGCGATGCAGGAGCGGTGGTTTGGATCAATATTGGCTGTAATCTTGAAGATGAAACCACTGAACTTAGGTTCTTCAGGCTTCACCAGTCGCTCCTCTGCCTGGGTGGGTCTAGGAGATGGAGCAATATGAACAAAACAGTCGAGGAGTTCCTGAACACCAAAATTGTTCAGTGCCGAACCGAAGAACACAGGTGCTACCTCGGCCGAACGGTAGGTTTCTTCCTCAAACTCAGGGTAAACACCATCTACCAGTTCCAGTTCCTCACGCAGTTGTGCAGCCTCACGTTCACCAACCCGCTCGTCGAGTTCTGAACTTTGGATGTCTACCTCTACCTTCTCGGTAACTCGCTGTTTGTTAGGGGTAAAGAGGTTCAGCTGATGCTCGTAGATGTTGTAAACGCCCTTGAAACGGGCACCCTGACCGATAGGCCAGCTCAGCGGGCGAACCTTGATTTTGAGCTCTGCTTCCAACTCGTCGAGCACATCAAACGGGTCGCGTCCCTCACGGTCCATCTTGTTGATGAAGATGATTACCGGGGTATTTCTCATGCGGCACACCTCCATGAGTTTGCGGGTCTGTGCCTCCACACCCTTGGCAGAGTCAACCACGATGATGGCTGAATCTACGGCTGTAAGTGTGCGGTAGGTATCCTCGCAGAAGTCCTGGTGACCTGGCGTATCCAGGATATTCACCTTATAAGGTTCTCCCTCCTGTCCGGCAGGGAGATAATCAAATTCCATTACAGATGTAGATACCGAGATACCACGCTGTTTCTCAATATCCATCCAGTCAGAAGTCGCAGTTTTGCGAATCTTGTTATTTTTTACGGCACCTGCCACCTGAATCTGTCCACCGAAAAGCAGAAACTTCTCGGTCAATGTTGTCTTACCAGCATCCGGGTGAGAGATAATGGCAAATGTTCTTCTTCTTTCTATTTCGTTCATCCTGTTGTATATATATAATAATGTATATTCTTAAAAGTAATCTCTAATAACTAATCACTACATGTCTTCATCATCAAACTTGAGTCCCTCGGTGCGGTCTTTGATGTAATAATCGCTGAGGAGGCCGATGAAGACGGTAATTTCCTTGATGGCCCTTTCGGTTTCGGGCGTGATTTCCTTCTTCTGCAGGCGCAGCATCATCACGCCGTAGAGGGCGTCGAGGCAGGTTTCAATCTCGTTGAGGTCCTTGTCGCCCCGCTGGCGCAGCTCTACGATGAAAGGCAGCACCTTGTAATATTCGGCATTGTAGATAGGGAACTTTGTGCTCTGCAGCAGCATGCCGTGCAGGTCAATGACGTCCTTCAGTATCACCTTATTAATATTAAGGTGTCCTCCCTCGCGCTTTCCCTCCTCGTTCATCATGCGAATCAGGTTGCCGAACCAGTCGAGTTCTTCCTCCCGCTGCTCGGGTGTAAAGTCGAACCGGTCTACATAATTTTTCTTGATGACAGGCAGCGAGCATCCGTAAGCTCGGATGATGTCCTCAATCTGCCACATATATAATAAGTATTCTGCGATACTTTTCTTTCTTAATTCTTGTGCTACAAACATAAACTTTGAACTGTTAACTTTTGAACTTTATGCTTTGCCTTCTTCTGATTGAAGGGGTGTAAAAAAACTGTTTAAGGACTTTTAAAATTCCGGCAGATGATACAGATTGAAAATCGTGCCGAAGAGAGCGATGATGGAGAAGATGATGACCACGCTGCCTATTACCTTATTGATAATGACGATGCCGTTGGTATCAAACTTGTTCCTAATCTTGTCGACGAGCCAGGTGAGTCCGAACCACCACAGCAGGGCTCCGAAGACGATGCTGAGATACCCTACTCCCATTTCTACCGGCATATCCGGTACGACGAAAGCAAACTGCGCGAAGGTGGCCATGAAGAGGAACACGATGAGCGGATTGGAGAGTGTTACGAGGAACGCCGTGATGCCGTTGTGCATCAGGGTACCCTGCTTGTTGCTCGACTTGTGCATGTTCTTCATCGGGTCGCTTTTGAAGCAGTAGATTCCGAACACGAGGAGCATCAGACTGCCGAAAATCTGAAGATAGAACTTATTCTCGGAGTTGCTCACAAAATCCATCACAAAACTCATGCCCAAGCCTGTAAACAGAGCATATACAATGTCGCTGCATGCGGCACCCACACCTGTTACAAACCCATACCAGCGACCCTTGTTGAGTGTACGCTGGATGCAAAGGATGCCTACCGGACCCATAGGGGCTGAGGCAAGAACACCGATGACAATTCCTTTGAATATGAAGTCAAGGATGTTTATCTCAATTGGAAATGCTAAATTCATCTTAGTATCGTTACAATTTCTAACAGTCGGCAAAGTTACAAAATTTCGGGCACAAAGCACAATTTTTTCGCCTAAAAGTTCATTTTATATCCGTTTTTTATATTTTCGGGCACGTATTACACGGATTATGCGGATGTTCTGCATGAATATAAACAGGATTTAGGGCAACAGAGAAACTTCGGACAGCAAATCGTCTGGCAGAAAAAAAAAGGAAATTAAAATTTTTTATATTTAAAAATAAACGAGATTCAAAAGTTTTCAGTATCTTTGCCGAGAAATAAAATAATTCTAACTAATTTTAAATAATTAACATGACAGATAATACACTTAAACCGTACGTAATAGGCCTTGACCTCGGCGGTACAAATTCAGTTTTCGGCATCGTAGATGCTCGCGGAGAGATCAAAGCAACAACTGCCATCAAGACAGGCGGTTACGAAAAAGTTGAAGACTATGTGAAGGCAGCCGTAGAAGCTCTCCAGCCTATCATTGATACGGTAGGCGGCATTGACAAGATTAAGGCAATGGGTATCGGTGCGCCAAACGCAAACTATTATAATGGAACCATTGAATTCGCTCCAAATCTTCCTTGGGCACACGACGGAGTGGTACCATTGGCCGACTTGTTCAGCAAAGCCCTCGGCGGCCTGCCTGTAGGTATGACAAATGATGCCAACGCTGCTGCGCTCGGCGAAATGACCTACGGTGTAGCAAGAGGCATGAAAAACTTCATCGACGTTACACTCGGTACAGGCGTTGGCTCTGGTATCGTCATCAACGGACAGATGGTTTACGGCTGCGACGGATTCGCAGGCGAATTGGGTCACGTTACCATGGTACGTGGCAAAGAGGGCCGTACATGCGGATGCGGCCGTACAGGATGTCTCGAAGCTTACTGCTCTGCCACAGGTGTGGCTCGCACAGCACGCGAGTATCTCGAGAAGAGCGATGAGCCTTCATTGCTCCGCGAGTTGAATCCTGAGGAAATTACATCTTATGATGTGAGCGTTGCTGCAGGCAAGGGCGACAAGCTGGCACTGCGTGTATACGAGTTTACCGGCAAGATGCTCGGTGAGGCTTGTGCTGATTTCGCAGCCTTCTCTTCACCAGAGGCTTTCGTCTTCTTCGGTGGTCTGACCAAGGCTGGCGACCTCATCATGAAACCTATCCAGAAGGCTTATGATGAGCACGTGCTCCGCACCTTCAAGGGCAAGGCTAAATTCCTTGTTTCTACCCTTGATGGTAGTTCTGCTGCCGTACTCGGTGCGAGTGCTGTGGCTTGGGATATGTAAAGATTTTGAAGGATTAAGAAGATTTAATTTCCATTTTAGGAAAAATCAGTTTAGGTAATATGCTTCGCGAAACTCGTGAGAGGATTGTAGCGAGGGTAAGATGTTAGTAATTAGGAAAAGCCTGGCACTCGAGAGAGCGTCAGGCTTTGCTTTTCTTATCATAAAACAAAAACCTCAACAACCACCATGCGGTCATGGTGGCCATTAAGGTCATTAAGCTTTTTCCAACCAGTTTCTCACCATCTTCTTGCCGTCTGGCGTCAGCACGCTTTCCGGATGAAACTGAATACCATGAATATCATAGTTCTTATGCTTCAGACCCATGATGCAACCATCATCGCTTACAGCCGTAACGTCCAGACAGTCAGGGAATCCCGAGCGGTCTACCACCCAAGAGTGGTATCTGCCAATCTCTATACGCTTGTCCAACCCGTCGAAAATAACATCGTTGCCAAACTGGGTGCAAGGGGTTGCCACTCCATGATACACCTCAGAAAGATTGGTAAGTTTGGCACCAAACGCCTCGCCTATGGCCTGATGACCCAGGCATACGCCCAGTATCGGCTTGCGACCTGCATACTTGCGGATTACATCCATCAGCAGTCCTGCCTCCGAAGGGATGCCCGGACCCGGACTGAGAATAATCTTGTCGAAACGCTCCAGTTCCGGCAACTGGAACTGGTCATTGCGGTAAACCGTAACATCAGCTCCCAACTCCTTTACCAGATGGGCCAGATTATAGGTAAAGGAATCGTAATTATCTATGATTACTACTTTCATCTTTTGTCAATGTTTAATGTTAAATGTTTAGTGTTTACTTGAAGCACATGAATTCTTCACTCTTCACTCTTCGTTCTTCACTTCCTAGAGTTTCTCTGCAATGTGAATCGCCTTGGTCAGCGCACCGAGCTTGTTGTTACACTCTTCTAGCTCATACTCATCATTGCTCTTTGCCACTACTCCACTACCCGCCTGGAACCAGAGTTCGCCGTTTCGGCTTATGAAGGTACGTATCACGATGGCCTGATTCAGGTCGCCGTTCAGACCGATGAAACCGATACAGCCTCCGTAGGCACCGCGGTTGTGAGGCTCCAGCTCTGAGATAATCTGCATCGCTCTCACCTTAGGCGCACCGCTCAGCGTGCCGGCAGGGAAGGTATCAATAAACTCCTTGATGTGGTCGGCATGCTCATCCAACTCTCCGCTCACACGGCTCACGAGATGGATAACATGACTGTAAAACTGCATGTCCTTGTAGAAATCTACTTTCACCCCATGACAGTTGCGGCTCAGATCATTGCGCGCCAGGTCTACCAGCATCACGTGCTCGGCATTCTCCTTCGGGTCGTTGCGCAGGAATTCGGCAGCCTTGCGGTCCTGCTCCATATCTCCTGTGCGTCGGGTGGTTCCGGCAATCGGGTCAATGAACGCCTTGTTGCCCACGATGCGGTTATGGGTTTCAGGCGAAGAACCGAAGATGCGGAAACCGCCGAAGTCGAAATAGAAGAGGTAAGGCGAAGGGTTGATGCTGCGCAGCGCACGGTAGAGTTTGAAATCATCGCCCTCATATTTCTGTACGAAGCGGCGGCTCACCACAATCTGGAATACGTCTCCGCGCAGGCAGTGCTGTATGCAGCGGCGTATGTTGGCCTTGTGCTCCTCATCGGTGAGCGTAGAGGTGGTTTCGCCCACCGGGTGGAAATCATAAGGTTTCACATTTGCCTTGTTCACCGCCTTGAGCAGTTCGTCGAGCTCAGGAAGTGAAGAGTGAGGATCTTCACTTTCCTGGAGTGCAATGAGCTCCATGGTGTTGTTGAAATGGTCGAAGACGATGATGTCCTTATACATGATGTAATAGATGTCGGGCGCATCATTCTTCTCCATGGTGGTATCCTTGACCGGGATATTCTCAAAATATCTCACCGCATTGAAGGTAGTGAATCCGTAGAGTCCGCAGAACTCCTTGCTCTCGCCCTCAACATGGAAGGAAGAGATGAAGTCGTTGATACTCTTTGAGATGGCGAGCTTGCACTCCTCGCCCTTACCGGCACCGAAGGCAGGAAGCTGCTCTTTCTCTACTCTTCCGTCGGGATAGGTCTTGATGACCTCACCATGACTCACGGCGATGCTTGCCAGCGGATGCACACCGATGAAGGAGCGCGAATTCTCGGAGCCATGATAGTCGGAACTCTCCATCAGAGCCGACTGCGGATAAATATCTCTCAGCCGCATGTAGACTCCCACCGGCGTATAGAGGTCGGCGAGAATCTTGCGGGTAACTGTCTTGTAATTAAACTTCATTTAATTTATGATTTACTGTATATAGTTTACAGCTTACAGTTTATAGCATAAACCGCTTTGACAATCGTGCTCAACGGCGCAGCCTCTGTTAACTATTAACTATAAACTATTAACTATAAACTATTAACTATTTAAAAATTGCCGTATTCTCCTGCCATTTCCTTATGGCTCAAATACGTTTCTACATCCTTGTCGCCACGACCTGACACGGTGAGCACCACCACATCATCCTTCTTGAACTTCATCTTCTTCAGGGCTGCCACGGCGTGCGCACTCTCAATGGCAGGAATGATGCCCTCCATGCGGGTGAGCTCGTAACCGGCGTAGATGGCCTCATCGTCCTTGATGGCGAGCACATGGCTCCTGCCCGATGTGGCAAGGTCGGCATGCATAGGGCCGATGCCCGGATAGTCGAGACCAGCACTGATGGTGAAGGCTTCCTCTATCTGTCCGTCCTCGGTCTGCATCACGAGGGTACGGGCTCCGTGGATGATGCCTTCTGTGCCGCAGTGCATGGTGGCAGCGGTGTAATCGGTATCTATTCCGTGTCCGGCAGCCTCAGCCAGATAAATCTTCACGCGGTCATCATCAATGTAGTGGTAGATGGTTCCGGCAGCATTGCTTCCGCCACCCACGCAGGCGATGAGGTAATCAGGATAGTCGCGGCCAATCTTCTCCTCCAACTGCCATTTCAGTTCTTCGCTGATGACGCTCTGCATCTTGGCAACAATGTCAGGATAAGGGTGCGGACCCATGGTAGAACCTACGATGTAGAAGGTATCCTGCGGGTGGCAGCACCAGTCGCGTATGGCCTCAGAGCAGGCATCGCTCAGCGTCATGTTGCCGGTACGCACAGGGTTCACCTTGGCTCCCAGCATCTTCATACGCTCTACGTTGGTATGCTGGCGCTCTACATCGGTGGCACCCATGAAAATCTCACACTTCATGTTCATCAGGGCGCATACCGTAGCGGTAGCCACACCATGCTGTCCGGCTCCGGTTTCGGCAATGATGCGGGTCTTGCCCATCTTCTTGGCCATGAGAATCTGACCGATGGTGTTGTTGATTTTGTGTGCACCGGTATGGTTCAGGTCCTCGCGCTTCAGATAGAGCTGGCATCCGTACTTCTCGCTCATGCGCTTGGCATAATAAAGAGGTGAAGGACGACCCACATAATCTTTGAGCAGCGCGCGGTATTCCTTCTTGAACTCCTCGCTCTCAATGATTGGCTTGTAAGCCTGCTGCAACTCGGTTACACATTTATATAATATCTCAGGAACATAAGCTCCTCCGAATTTTCCAAAAAATCCTTTTTCGTCAACTTGATACATAATACTTAGTTTATAATTTATAATTTATAGTTTATAGGGCAAGCCTGCTATAGGCTAAGCCGCTGTTAACTATTAACTATCAACTACTTTTTGAGGCACTCAAAAAGCCTATCTAATGCCTGATCCGGATCACCGGTTTCATTGAGCAGGGTTACAAACTTGCTGCCGATGATGGCTCCCGCCGCATTATCCTGCGCACTGGTAAGCGTCTGCTTGTTGCTGATGCCGAAACCTATCATGCGAGGATTGCGCAGATTCATGCCGTTGATGTGGTTGAAATAAGCCAGCTTGGCATCACCGAAACTGCTCTGGGCGCCCGTGATGCTCGCGGAGCTGACCATGTAGATGAAACCATCGGTATGCTCATCGATGAAACGGATGCGCTCCTCGCTGGTTTCTGGCGTAATCATCATGATGACACGGATGTCATACTTGTCGGCAATGGGTTTCACCACCTTCAGATAATCATCAAAAGGAAGGTCTGGGATGATGGTGCCGCTCACTCCGCTTTCTACGCAGCTCTTGAAGAAAGCCTCAATGCCGTAGTGCATGATTGGGTTCAGATAACCCATCAGCACGAGTGGAAGCTGCACTTCATCCTTGATTTCCTTCAACTGGGCGAAGAGTTTCTTCACCGTCATCCCGTTCTTCAGAGCCACGGTTCCGGCACTCTGGATAACAGGACCATCAGCCAACGGATCACTGAAAGGGATTCCTACCTCAATCATATCTATCCCCTTGCGCTCCATCGCCTTAATTACATCACCGGTACCTTCCAAAGTTGGGCATCCGGCGCAGAAATACAAGCTCAAAAGCTTGCGGTCTTTATTGTTTGCAAATAATGCATTTATCTTATTCATTTTTTTTACTTTTTTTATTTTTTACTTTTTTACCCCTTAACTTTTTTACCTTTTTACCTTTTTACCTTTTTACCTTTAAATAGCCTTTTTTACCTTTAAAAGTAATTCCTTGAGTTTCTCTACATCCTTCAGTCCCGGTTCTGTCTCAAACCTGGAGTTGAGGTCGATTCCTACGCACCGGGGATGGTGGAAAGACAGGATGCGGGAAGCATCTTCCGGACCGATGCCGCCACTCAACAGAAATGGAACATCGCCATCATATTCATCCAGGACCTGCCAATCAAACTGCTGACCACTTCCGCCCACCGTCTTGCATTTGGTGTCGAAAAGGAAGTAGTCAACAGCGCCTACATATTCCTTATATTTCTGAATGTCCCCGGCAGTGGAAACACTGATGGCCTTGATTATCTTCATATCCCCCCTTGCTTCACGCAGCTGCTCACACAGTTGCCTGCTCTCGTTTCCATGCATCTGCACCGCATTCAGGGAGAATGAATGAATCTTGTCCAACATCGTGGAAACGGAATCATTCACGAAGACTCCCACTCTGCACACATTGCGGTCAGCATCAGAGCGAGCTACCACCTGACTGGCATACCGTGGAGACTTAGGATAGAAGATGAATCCCATCATATCTACGCCGAGTTGCGCAACCTGCTTTACATTATCAGGTTCTCGCATTCCACAAACCTTTACTAACATTTTCTTTATTGTTTTAAGTTTCGCAAGTTTTGTCCCACACGCCCTGAAAGGGCAGAAGCCCCTAGCCCAGGGCATCGCCCTGGGTAATTACGGACGCAAACCTGTCGCCCTGTAAGGGCAAAAGCTTTAAAACGCCAATATTTTGACGAAGTTTTTGCCCTTACAGGGCGCATTGCATAATCTCTATATTACCCAGGGCGATGCCCTGGGCTAGGAGCTTTTGGGCCTTCAGCCCGTACATAAACCACTTATAAATTCTGTTATCTAACCTTAGTCGGAATCCTCTTATCACTCATAATTTCATTTCCTGCCGCACGGGCATCCAGTTCTACAGGCTTGGATGTGAAATCTGGGGTATTATAGGAATCCAGCAACTCATCGTAGTACTTCTTCGGATTGCGCTGTGGCAGCAGGAACGGCTTGCTAACATTGCCCTTATCATCAATGCAGGCAAGGTAAAGACGGGTATAGAGTCCGTCGCCACGGCGGGATGTAAAGACAAACCAATGTGAATCCCTGCTCCAGTTGTGCCAACTGTCCGTATTCTTACTATTGGCTGCAGCCAGAGGCTTAGCCTGACCTGTCTTCAAATCCAGCAACCAGTTATCCGCTTCCTTATGCCAGATAGGGAAGCAGCCATAATCGCTCATCGTAAACATGATGTACCTGCCATCATACGAAGGACGTGGATGGGTAGCACTCTTGCCCAATTCACGGGCATTGAAGATAGTATCCACCTTGTTGCCAAACTTACCCGTAGCCGCATCAAACCCTATCTTGCAGATATTATACTTGATATCCTTGTAACCGCTTGGGATAGGCTCTGCGGTAGAAGAGCAGAAGTAGAGCGTCTTGCCATCAGGCGAAAATACCGGATATGTCTCGTAATGGTCTTTCGTCATCAGGAGAGAATCCAATATCAACTCATGGGTTGCAGGTTCATAGACAAAGACATCCGATGCCTGGTCGAAGACTTCAATTCGCTCATCCTTCACGGCATGGAAACTCTGATGGGTGGTATTGGTACTATAGGCGCAATACTTGCCCGATGGATGCCAGTAAGGATAAACCATCGAACCCTTCAGTGAATCATCTTCCATACCGTGCCATCGCCCTTGATCTGGATGGCACCCTGACCAA